>Ga0114973_10001297_pt1 | contig 18728 bp, 18 predicted proteins | sample M_140807_MF_Meta_FD_87025 | JGI IMG/M metagenome (GOLD analysis project Ga0114973, IMG submission 87025) | Freshwater microbial communities from Lake Montjoie, Canada to study carbon cycling - M_140807_MF_MetaG | ecosystem: Environmental > Aquatic > Freshwater > Lake | place: Lake Montjoie...
TTAAAAAATAAAAAAAAAAAAAATAAAAAAAAAAAATTAAAAATAAAATTAAAAATAAAAAAAAAAATAATTATTTAAAAAAAAAAAAAAAAAAAAATAAAAAAAAATTAATAAATTTTTTAAAAAAAAAAAAAAATAATAATAAAAAAGTTATTGCTTATGGAGCTGCTGCAAAAGGAAATACACTTTTGAACTTTTGCAATATAAAGTCAGATTTAATAGAATTTGTGTGTGATATTTCTGATTCCAAGCAAAACAAGTTTCTTCCAAAAAGCCTTATTCCTATAAAAAAGCCAAATATAATTAATAAAATTGATATTGATTATATTTTAATTCTTCCATGGAATATTAAAAAAGAAATTATCAAACAATTATCAAATATTAAAAAAAATTTTAAATTTTTTACTGCCATTAACGGCTTAAAGTTTTATAAAAAATTATAAATTAACATGAATAATGAAAATACATTATTAATTATTACAAGTTTTTTTAAAAAAAAAGATAGTTATGGAGGCCGACAATTATTAGCACTACGAAATATTAAGTTATTAAAAGAAATTTTTAATAAAAACGTATTAATTATTAAATTTAAAAAAAAAAATAATGGTTTAAAGATTTTTTATAATTTTTACAAAGGTTATATAGACGGTATTGAAAAATCTTTACTTAAAAATATAGTAAAAAAAATTAAAAAACAAAAAATTAAAAAAGTATTTGTTGATGGATCAAATTTTGGAGAAGTAGTTCGTTTTTTTAAGAAAGAGATACCTGAGATTAAAATTTACACTTTTTTTCATAATGTAGAATCTCTCTTTTTTTATAGTTTATTTAAAGAAAAAAAAACTATCCACTCTTTTGGTGTTTTTTTGGCAAATTATTTGGCTGAATGTAAATCAGTCAAGTTTTCCGATAAAATAATTTTATTAAGTAAACGCGACAAAACAAATATATTTAGAATTTATGGTAGACATGCAGACTGCATTTGTCCGCTTACTGTTGAGGATAGAATGATAAATAAAGAAAATGCAAGAAATCCAGTTTATTCACCTCCATACTTGTTGTTTGTTGGCACTGCATTTTATGCAAACGTAAAAGGAATAATGTGGTTTATAAAAAATGTGATCCCAAAAATAGATGTTAAGGTTTATATTGTTGGAAAAGGATTTGAAGTTTTTAGAAAGACCCTCGAGATAAATGAAAAAGTTAAAGTTTTTGGTTTTGTCAAAAATATTAGAAAATTATATTTAAATGCAAGTTTAATTATAGCTCCTATATTTCATGGATCTGGAATGAAAACAAAAGTTGCCGAAGCTATGATGTTTGGAAAGAAAATTATTGGCACCCCAGAAGCATTTTCCGGATATGATGTATTGCCCAAAAGATTTGGACTAATTTCTTCTGATCCTTTAACTTTTTCAAAATATATTAATAAAAATACAAATAATAAGAAATTAAATTTTTTTCCATCTATTAGAAGAGTATATATAAAATATTATTCAAATCCGATTGTTAAAAAAATTTTTGAAAAAAATATAATATAATTTCATTGTTTTAATTGGTAAATATTTTGTTAGGTTATTTGAAATGAAAATCTGTGTTATTGCAGCAAGATTTGGATTATCTGGCGTTCCACTTGCTCAATTCAAATTAGCCAGAGCTCTTTCAAGAGCAGGTCATGAAGTTGAGCTTATCTATGGATTTATTAATCCTGGCAATAAAATTCCAAATTCAGATAGTTTTAAAATTTCTATTTTAAATAAAAAAAGAGTTTTAATGATGATTTTAGATTTAATTACTATTGTTAAAAAAAAAAATTTTAATGTAATTTTTTCAGCAGGAGATCATCTTAATGCTATGGTTTTACTATCCGCTATTATAACAAGATCTAAAATTAAAATAAGTTGCTCATCAAGAGTTACTCCCTTTGATGTATATTCTAATTTTTTATTTTCTAAAAAATGGATTTTCAAACAAATTATGAAAATTGTAATGTTGAGAGCAAACGTTCTTTCTTGTGTTTCTAAAGATATGGTGAATCAATATAAACAAGTGTTTAAATTTTCTAAACATATCTGCATTTATAATATTGTTAAAGATAAGTATTCTATTAAAAAAATTTATGAAGATATAGATGAAGAATGGCTTCTTAATAAAGTTGATCCTGTTATAGTAAGTGCAGGTATGCTTGAACCATGGAAAGGAAACGATGAATTAATTATTGCTTTTAAAAAATTATTAATATTTAAAAAAGTAAAATTAATTATTTTAGGAGATGGATCAATGAGAAAAAATTTAGAGAAATTAATAACTAAACTTGAATTGAATAATTATGTTAAATTAAAAGGAAATGTTCAGAACCCACTAAAATATTTTAGTCGTTCAGATGTATTTGTGTTATCATCGCATGTTGAAGGGATGCCTAATGCTTTAATAGAGGCAATGATGTCTGGGTGCACGCCAGTATCTACAAACTGCGATACAGGACCAAGAGAAGTATTAGTCAATGAAAAATACGGATATTTAGTTCCCGTTAAAGATCCAGATGCTCTTTGCGAGGGATTGTTAAAAGCATTAAATAATCCTATAAACAAAAAACTTTTAGAAGAAGCCGTAGAGCCATTTGATGAAAGTATAATAATAAAAAAACATTTCAAACATTTAAATATTTAATTTATAAATGCCTATATTTGTTCACTTAAATTTTTTATCTTAAATGAATGTTAAGAAAAATATTCAAATATTTTACGGAGGATTTAGGTTTGTTAAAGGCGGAGTTAATTCACATTCGCATTCACTAAAAAATGAACTTCAGAAAAAATTTAGAGTTTCTTTATATACGCTAGATTCTTTACCTTTCCTTTTTAGATTTGCACCACATATTGTAGAAAAAGTTATAAATATTTTTTTTTTACCTTTGGGTTTTTATTACAAAGGTATTATTACCGGTTATTTTTTTAAAATGTTCTTTAATACAAAAACAGATTATAGAATATTTGAAGATATATATATATCTTGGAATTCAAATGTTGCATCTATTACAATGCTTCATGCTATTTGGAGTGATAATCTTCAAAAGTTTGAGATTAGTAAAAAAAAGTTAGATAAATTAAAAAAAAAAGAAAAAAACAGAATAGATAATATTAACCATACTTTATGTACTGTTTCTAAACCCTACAGAAATTTTATTTTAAAAAGACATTTTCTTAATAAGATAAAAAAAAAAATTAATGTTGTTGAGTTAGGTATTGAAAAAAAATTTATAGGAAATTTTTCAAAATCAAAACCAAAACTAAAATCATTGATTTACGTTGGTTCTTTAGAACATCGAAAAAACATTTTTTTTTTAATCGATGTTTTTTATAAACTTTATAACTATGATTCTGATTATCAATTGACAATTATTGGTAATGGGCAGCAAAAGAATGAATTAATAAAATACAGTAAAAAACTAAAATTAAAAATAAATTTTCTAGGGAGCAAAAATACGAAAGATATTTTTAGTGAATTAAAAAAACATGAGATTTATATACATACGTCAATAAAAGAGTCTTTCTCTTTATCTTTATTAGAAGCGAAAATATCAGGTCTTATTACTGTAGCTTATAAAAGACTTGAAGTTCCAAAAAATTTTATAGACATTGCTATTAATAATTTTAACATTAACAATTGGTTTAATCGAATAATTAATCGTAAAAAAAAATATATTAAATTTAATAAAAATAAATATTTATTAACTAAAACAGCACAAAAAATATTAAGTTTATCACAATGAAAAAAATATTAATTATATTTGGTACTAGGCCAGAAGCCATAAAAATGGCACCAATTATTAATGAATTCAAAAAAAATAAAAATGTATTTTCATTTAAAGTTTGTGTTACTGGTCAACACAAAAAAATGCTAAGACAAGTTTTGGATTTTTTCAAAATAAAACCTGCCTTTAATCTTAATTTAATGGTAAAAAACCAATCATTAGAGAAACTTACATGTAAAATTTTACAAAGAGTTAGTATAATTTTAGATGAATATAAACCTGATTTAGTAATTGTTCATGGGGATACCACAACTACATTTGCAGCGAGTTTAGCAGCTTTTTACAAAAGAATCGAGATTTGTCACATTGAAGCTGGACTAAGAACAAACAATATGTATTCACCATGGCCAGAGGAAGTTAATAGAAAACTCACATCGCATCTTGCAAAGTTTCATTTTGCTCCAACTTATAATTCAAGAAAAAATTTGATTTTGGAAAACATTAATTCTAATTTTATCAAAGTTACAGGAAATACAGTTATTGACGCTTTTTTGCTTGTTCATAAAAAAATATTTTCAACAGATTTGATAAAAGAAAGATTTGACAAAAAATATTCTTTTTTAAATTTTAATAAAAAAAAAATTATTTTAGTTACAAGTCATAGAAGAGAGAATTTTGGTAAAGAATTCGAAAATATTCTTAATGCGTTAAGACATATTGCATTAAAAAATAAAAATATTTCGATAATTTATCCAGTGCATTTAAATCCTAAAATACTAATACCTGCAAAAAAGATTTTAAGTCAAATATCAAATATTTTTTTAATTAAACCAGTAAATTATCAGGAGTTCGTTTATCTTATGACCAAATCCTATATTATAGTTTCAGACTCAGGTGGAATACAGGAAGAGGCTTCGTTTATTGGTAAACCAGTTCTTATAACTAGAAATACCACAGAACGACCAGAGACTATAAAAAAAGGAACAGCAAAATTAATAGGAACAGACAAAAAGGATATAATAAGTGTTGTTGAAAAACTTTTAAATAACAATAAGATTTATAGGAAAATGTCAAGATCTCATAATGCTTACGGAGATGGGTACTCGAGTAAGAAAATTTTAGCTTTTTTAAAATTATTTCTATAAAATTTTTTATAAAGAAGAAAAAAATTATTCTGTTAACAAAATTAATTTAACGACAAATGAAAAAAAAAATTCTTGTTACTGGAGCAACCGGATTTGTTGGAACGCAAATAGTTAAAGAATTAAGTAAATATGATCTAGATATACAAGTTGTAGTTAGGCAGAGTAATAAAAGTTTCAAAATATTAAAAAATAATAAAAAAATAACAAAAATTTTTCTAACAAAAGATCTATTTAAGGAAGACCTAGATTGGTACATAAAAATTTTAAGAAATATTGATTTGGTGATTCATGCAGCATGGTATGTAAATCCAAATGATTATAATACTTCATTAAAAAATTATATTTGTTTTAATGGCACAAAAAAACTTGTGTTGGCCTGTAAAAAAAATAAAATAAAAAAATTTGTTGGTCTAGGCACTTGTTTTGAATATGATTTAAATTTTCGATATTTGTCAGTTCATACACCATTAAAACCATTAAGTATTTATGCTAAAAATAAAGTAAAGACATTTAATTATTGTTATAATTTTTTTGTAAAATCTAAAATTGATTTTCTTTGGTGTAGGTTATTTTATTTGTTCGGCATTGGGGAACCTAAAGAGAAGTTATTCTCTCTTCTTAAATCTAAACTGAAAAAAAAAGAGAAAATAATATTAGGTAATAAAAATATTGTTAGAGATTATTTAAACATTAAAAAAGCGGCAAAAATTATCGTTGAAAATTCACTTGGAAATACTAATGGAGCTTTTAATGTGTGTTCAGGCAAAGGAGTAACATTAAAAGAGATTGCTGATAAAATGATTAGGAAATATGGTGGAAAAGATCTGGTTAAATTTGATAAAAATTTGAAAGATAGAGCAAAAAGTCAATTTATAGTTGGGTTAAAAAATACTATAAGAGAGGCTTAATTTCATGAAAATTAACTCTAATGAGTTAAAATATTTTAATAAATTATCCATTATTTTATTTACCAATAATGAAAGAATTGATTTTATTTTTCGAGCATTGGATAGTTACAATAAAGAATATGGTATTTATAATCTTAAAATTATCATATCTGACTCTGGAAGCTTTAAAGGTTATGAAGAGCTAAATTCTTTAATAATAAAAAAAAAATACAACTTAAATATAAAATTAATTCACTATTCATCTCCAGATAACTCCAAAACACTAAAGAGAGATGCGTATGGAGTAGTGCTTTATCCATATGTAGAAAGATTTAAAGAGGCAATCAAACTTATCAATACTCGCTATATTGTTTTGGCTCCTGATGATGATTTTTATCTTCCGGGATATTTTTTGAGAGCAATAAGTTTCTTAGAAATCAATAAAGATTATGGTTCTGTTTATGGCCATATGTTAAAATTTAGACTAGCAAGTTTTATCCCATATGGAAAAATAATGAAAATATTTATATCTCCAGACAATAATCCTCCAAATCCATGGCTTGAAGATTATAAACTTCTCGATAGATTAGATAATTTGTCAAAACATCCGTGGTCATGGTTTAGTTGGTATGCCGTTCAAAGAACAGACCTTTTTAGAATTACTTTGAAAGAGGCAGCAAATAATAAAATTGATGGATATCTGTTTGAAAAATTTGTTAGTTTTTGTCATGCAGTATTATTTAAAGCAAAAAAAATTGACTTTATTTATTTTGCGAGACAAGAGGTCAGTAACAACTTTGAAAGAGAGCCTTTTTCATACAAAAGAAACATTTTACAGTTAGATAATTTTAAAAATGGGTGTTTACTATTCTTGATTAAAAATTCTAAATTAAAATATAGAAAAGCTAAAATTATTGTAAACAAAGCTATAAAGAAAGATTTTTTTGAGTATAAAAAAAATGATAAAAAAGAATTTCTTAGATATATAAGAAAAAATTTTATTATTTTTAAAGTATTTCAAAAATTTTTATTTAGAAATAAAAAAAATCTTAATTTAAATAATAAACTTGTATACTTAAATAATATAAATAAAGCTAAAGATCAGATTGATTATTTAAAAAAAATACTGGAAAAATAAAAAATTAATTATGAAAATTGCAAAAGTTATTTCTACATGCTTTAGAAGAGGTAGAGTTAGAATGAATACTACTCTAACAGGCGATCCTCTTGGTTTTTTTTCACATAGTCAAAATTTTACTACAGTCAAAGAAACTATAAATCTTTTAAAATACCAAATTGAAATGGAATCTAAATTTAAACCTGGAATTGATAGAGATATAATTATTGTAAATAGCGACATAGGAAATTCGGAGGGTAATAATTTTTTGAGTCAAATTAACCATTTAGAAATTATTAATGGGAAAGTTATAACTTTTAATAGAAGAAATATAGGAATGTCCTATGGTGGGTTTAACGATGCGTTTATAAAATTTAAAAATAAATATGATTTTTTTTTATTTTTAGAAGATGATTTAATTACTGCTAAAAATAATTATTTAAGAATCGGTTTAGACAAATGGATATCAACACCCAACTGTGGTTTTGTAGCATATATTGGACTTTCTAAGGTCGCAAAATACTGGTGGGAAAAAGCAGATTTAAAAAAAAATATCGATATAGCTTATAGTGGATGTGTATTGGCAAGCACTAAGGTTTTAAATGAAATCATTAAAAAGAATCGTCGTTTACCTTATTATAATGGTAATGATCACAATAATTCTATTGCTCATGGAGAAATACAATTCTCAAAGTGTTTTTCTGATTTAGGTTATTCTTTAGCCGAACTTAAGAATGAGATTTTAATAATTCCTGCATATGATCTTATGAGAAATATTAATTATAGAAAATATCCAAATTTTTCTGAAAAAATATTTCATATATTTAAAAATATTATTTATTCTCTGATGTCTAAAAATAGTTTTATATTGAAATATTATCTTATTTTTTTAAAAAAAATACGATAAGTACTATTATATTTGAATTTGATAATAAAAGAGTATTGTAAAATTCAGAAGCATAACAATTAAAATTGCTAAAAAATATTAATTTAAATGTGTGGAATTACAGGTTTTTTTTTAAGAAATTCTAATTCTTCTTCTCAAGAAATTCATAAAGTTATTTTGTCTATGACAGGATCTCTATCCAGAAGAGGTCCGGATAACCAAGGTACTTGGATAAATAATAAAAATAATGTAGCGCTTGGACATAGAAGACTTTCTGTTCTTGATCTTAGTAACAAAGGAAATCAACCAATGCACTCTTTTAGTGGTCGCTATGTTATAAGTTTTAATGGTGAAATTTATAATCATTTAGAAATTAGGAAAAAAATACAAGAAAGTTCGTTGAAATTTTCTTGGAATAGTTTTTCTGATACAGAAACTTTATTAGCTGGATTTGAAATATGGGGAATTGATAAGACTTTAAAAGAATGTGTTGGAATGTTTTCTATCGCTTTATGGGATAACCAAGAACACAGCCTGATATTAGCAAGAGACAGAATGGGAGAAAAACCATTGTATTATGGATGGATTAATCGAGATTTTGTTTTTGGATCTGAATTAAAAGCTTTAAGACTTTATCCAAAATTTAATAATTTAATCTGCAAAGAAGCCTTGAAAGATTATTTATCGTATAATTATATACCCGCTCCAAGGAGTATCTATAAAAATATTTATAAACTCGAACCTTCTAGTTATATAAAAATTAGCAATAAAAATTATGAAAAATCAAATATTATTTTTAAACAATATTGGTCTATAGAAGACACAATCGATTTCGGACAGAAAAATCAATTAGTTGACGAAAATCAAGCGATATCCGAATTAGAGACCTGTATTAAAGAGTCAATTTCTTCACAAATGCTTTCTGATGTGCCAATTGGAGTATTTTTGAGCGGTGGCATAGATTCTTCTATTATCGCCACTTTTATGCAGCAAAAATCTTCTATACCTATAAAAACTTTTACAGTTGGATTTGAAGAATTCGGATTTGATGAGTCTCTACATGCAAATGCAGTTGCAAAGCATTTAGGAACTGATCATTCAAGATTAATTGTAACTAATAAAGATGCTCTATCTATAATACCTCAACTATCAGAAATGTATGATGAACCTTTCGCTGACTCTTCCCAGATACCTACGCACTTAATATGCAAGGCTGCAAAAGAAAAAGTTACAGTTGTTTTGACAGGAGATGGGGCTGATGAAATCTTTGGAGGTTATAATAGTTATAATTTATTGCCTAAAATTTGGAATAAGATGAGCTGGATGCCATTTTCTTTTAGAAAATTTTTAGGAAATACTATTTCTCTACTTTCAATTGAGAATTGGAATAAATTAAGCAACTTTATATATATATTTACGAATAAAAACTACAGACAAAATCATATAGGTAGAAAAATGTATGCTTTAAAGAAAATTTTAAAAAATATTTCTTCATTTGATCAATTTGCTTTAAGATTAAAAACAGTTTGGGAAAATCCAGAATTACTTATAAAAGCAGAATCTAAATACTTAGATCATGATTTTTTAAATAATAATAAATCAGTAAAAAGCACAAAATTTTCAGATATCGTATCTCCATTAATGTACAAAGATAGCATTAGTTATTTACCAGACGACATTTTAGTTAAAGTTGATAGAGCGGCTATGTTTACTGGTTTAGAAACTAGAGTTCCATTTCTAGATCATCGTATAGTAAGTTTTTCTTGGAAATTACCATTAAAGATGAAGATCAGAGGAAATCAAAGTAAATGGATATTGCGACAAATACTATATAAATACGTGCCTCAAGAAATTCTAGATCGTCCAAAATCTGGCTTTGAAATTCCGATTGATGATTGGTTACGTGGACCATTAAGGGATTGGGCTGAGAATTTATTAGACCGCTCAAGAATCGAAAATGATAATATTTTTTTTGCAGATCCAATTAGAAAAGCATGGGAAGAGCATCTTTCTAAAAAATATAATTATGGTGCTAAACTTTGGAGCATACTTATGTTTCAAAGTTGGTTAGAAACTCAGAATAAAAAAAAATATTTTTAGGATATATTTATAATTTAGTTATAATAAATTTTTTTAAATTTTATATAAATAACTTAAACAGTTAATTTATTTTTAATAAATTAATTTTCAAATTTTCTTCAGTAAAATTCCTTGCTTATCTTTTTTAGATAAAATTGGCTTAACAGTGGGCCAATTTATTTTCAAATCAGGATCGTTCCATAGCAATGTCATTTCAGTATTTTTGTCTCTATATTGTGAGCATTTATAGTAAATAATACATTCTTTTGATAAGCACAAAAAACCATGTGCAAAGCCAGACGGTATTAAAAGTGAGAAATCTGATTTTTGAGACATATTTATAGAAAAGTGTTTCCCATAAGTCTTAGATTTTTTTCTCAAATCGACACAAACATCAAATATTTTACCATGAGAAACAGTTATGATTTTTGCTTGAGATTTATTTTTTTGAATATGCAAACCTCTTAAAACATTTTTTTTAGAATATGACATGCAATCAAAAACAAAATTATATTTTTTTTTTATTTTGTTCTGAAATATTTCCTTAAAAAAACCTCTTTTGTCATTAAAAATTTTTGTTTTTATTAGTATCAAATCCTTAATTTTTGTTTTTACGATTTTCATAATCTAAAGATGTTTAAGATAATTACTATAATCACAGGCGCCATAAAATTTAATATTATTGTACAATTGCTTTTTGTTTATCCATTTTAGATTAAATGCTATTTCATCAAGACATGCAATTTTGATATTTTGAACTTTTTCTACAGAGTGAACGAAGTTAGACAAATTTGTTAAATCTTCAATTTTTCCAGCATCAGACCATATTGCCCCCCTACCTATTTCTTGATATTTCAAATTGTTATTTTTTTGGTATAATTTTAAAATATCTGTAATTTCTAATTCATTTCTATTAGATGGTTTAATTTTTTTTGCAATTTTTATTACATTATTGTCAAAAAAATATAACCCTGTGATTGCGTATTTAGAAATAAATCTCTTTGGTTTCTCTATAATTTTAGTAATCTTAGACTTTTTTATTTGAGCAACACCAAAATTTTCTGGATTTTTAACTGATTTAATAAAAATTTTTGCACCTAGATTATGGTATTTTGCTTGCAAAATTTTTTCCGTTAAACTTTGACCATAAAAAAAATTATCACCTAGAATAATAGCAATATTATCATTTAAAATAAAATTTTTACCTAAGATAAATGCATCAGCTATTCCTCGAGGTTTTTTTTGGACTTTATATTTTATTTTTATACCGTACCTTTTTCCATCACCTAAAATATTATAAAAATTTTTTTTTTGCTTATCATTTACTATGATTAATATATCCTTAATCCCGGCAAGCATTAAGATAGACAAAGGGTAAAATATTAATGGTTTGTCATACAAAGGTAGCAAATGTTTATTAGTGGCTTTTGTTATAGGGCTTAATCTTGATCCTGTACCGCCTGCTAATATTATTCCTTTTTTTATCATGGCTTAATTTTTTTTTATTAAAACTAGATAGTAATATTTCTAATATTTTCTCTATTAGTTTATTTGTTTCATAATTTAACCGACACCAATTCTTTTTCCTTTATATTTTTTTTTACAATAATTTATCCATTCAGGATTATCAATAAACCATTTTATTGTTTTTCTAATGCCAATGGTAAATTTATATTTTGGTTTCCAATTGTAATATTTTAGAAAATTATTAGAATTTAATGCATATCTTAAGTCATGACCAGGTCTATCTTTAACTTTCATTATTAATTTTTTTAGATTTTTTATTTTAAATTTATTTATAATTTTATTGACTACTACTCTGTTTTGAATTCGCTCTCCAGATCCAACATTAAAAATTTTTTTATTTTTAAATTTCTTTACTACTTGTTCGATAGCACGGCATGTGTCTTCTACAAATATCCACTCTCTTTCGTTGTTTCCATTTCCATACAATGGAATTTTTTTATTTTCTAGTATTTTTGTAATAATTGTAGGTATAAATTTTTCAATAAATTGAAAAGGCCCATAATTATTTGTCATTCTTAAAATACAAATACTAAGATCAAAGGTAGTGCGAAAAGATTCGGCTATATGATCGCAAGAAGCTTTAGAGGCGGAATACGGTGAGCTGGTACATAAAGAAGAACTCTCCGAAAAAGATCCTTTTTCTATAGACCCATAAACTTCGTCTGTTGATATGTGAATAATATTGGGATTCTTTATTTTTTTATTTTTTCTTAATTTAAGAATAGAAGAATATAAATTTAAAGTAGAATTTATATTAGATTTAATAAATTTCTTTGGATTATCAATTGATCTATCAACATGACTTTCGGCTGCTAAATGTATAATTATAGAAAAATTTTTTAGTAAAATCTTTTCAATTTTTTTTTGGTTGCTAATATTTACTTTATAAAAAGAATATTTTTTATTTTTTAATTTAAAATTTTCAGGTGTTGATGCGTAAGATTGTTTATCAATATTTGTAACAAAATAATTTTTTTTTAATAGATAATTAACTAGATTAGTTCCTATAAATCCCGATCCACCTGTAATTAAAATTTGTTTATTCATTTATAAAATTTTTTATATTTTAATTATAATAATATTTCTAAAAGTTTTTTTTTATTTAGATTAATAAAAAGTAAATTTTAAAACATTATAATTGATTTTTTATCATAACTCACAACATTTTTTTAAAAAAGAATCCAAATTACATATATTGTGGTTTGACTTTTGAATCTTAAATAAAATTTTATAGTAACATTTGTTATTAACAGTAAAATAATTAATTAATTTTATAATATAGCTTATAAGCTTAATATTTATTAATTATTACTTATAATTATGAACAATATTGATATCAAAGTAGTGGAAAGTTTTGGAGACGAATGGAGTCAGTTAGATCAGTCAAAAATGAACCAAGTAGAAGCTAAGCAAATTTTTAAGAAATATTTTTTTTTATTCCCGTGGTCGAAATTGCATAAAGGTTGTGAGGGATTTGATATGGGCTGTGGTAGTGGACGATGGGCTAATTTTGTAGCTAGTAGAGTAGGACAACTGCATTGCATAGAGCCATCAAGTGCAATAGAAATTGCCAAAAAAAAATTAAAAAAACATAAAAATATTAAGTTTTATAAATCTTCTGTAGACAATATTAGTTTAAAGAAATGTAGTCAGGATTTTGGATATTCCTTGGGAGTTCTACATCATATTCCTGATACTCAGGCAGCAATAAAATCTTGTGTAAAACTATTAAAACCAGGGGCTCCTTTATTATTATATATTTATTATTCTTTTGATAACAGACCAAAATGGTTTAGATCAATATGGTTTTTTAGCAATATTTTTAGAAAGATTATTTCTTTGTTACCAGCCAAAATAAAATTGCTAATAACTAATATAATAGCTTTGTTAGTTTATTACCCCTTAGCTAAATTTAGCTTAGTACTAATAAAGTTTAAAATTAATGTTTCTAATATTCCTCTGTCATTTTATAGTAATTATTCTTTTTATACTATGAGGACTGATGCACGTGATAGATTTGGAACTCCTTTAGAAAAAAGATTTTCAAAAAATGAGATAAAAAAAATGATGCAATGTTCGGGTCTAAAAAATATAAAATTTTCAAATACAGCACCTTTTTGGGTGGTTATAGGGTATAAAAAAAAATAATTTTTATGAAGATTATTTTTTTTGGAGCAATTATTAGAATACTTTTTTTAATTTTTTTTGTGAATTATGATTCTTTATTTATTATAGAAACATCAGATTTGCTAATTAAATTGGGAGGACAGGGATATGACGATAAAAGATTTTATCTAGAAGCAGTTCAGGTTGCGAGAGGATATAAAGAATTAAATTTTGATATTGGTTTGATTTATGTCACATTACTCGGGTTGATATTTAGATATATCGTAGAATCTTACTTTTTAGGAAGTGCTCTATCAATTTTAGCATGGTTCTTTTCTGCTGTTATATTTAAAAAAAATTTAGAATTTTTTAGAATAAAATTATCAACAATAAATCTTGCATTATTTTTTTACATTTTGCTACCATCATCAATAATTTATTCAAGTTTAATACTTAGGGAGTCTTATCAACTACTTTTTATGAATTTACTTTTTTATTCCTTTTTCAAAATTACGATGAAAAATAATTTGAAATATTCGTTATTATTAATAATCAGTTTATTAGTAATATCATATTTGCATAAAGTATTTATAATATTTTCATTTATTTTCATTTTTATATTTTCATTAATTCTTTTAAACAAATCGACGAAATTTTTATTTAGATTTAAATATTTTGATACTTTATTTCTGTTTATAGTTTTTATTTTAATAAGTGCGGGTTACTTTCAAATTAGTAATTTTCTTTTAGAAAAAATTACTTACCATGTTAATAATTTAACATTATCAAGATCTAATTACCAAGATAATAATTTAGAATTATTATCTAATTTTGATTTTTTTTTATATTTGTTTAAGAGTTTTTATAATTATTTTTTTGAACCCACTATAACTCGAGTCGAGAATTATTTCGATTTTTTATTATTTTTGGAAAATGTTTTAAGAGTTATTTTTCTATTTATCTCACTAATAAATATTATAAAATTTAAGGCGAGAAATTACAAATATCTATTAACTATTTTTTTATTTTATATTTTAATGGAAACATTTTGGGCATTAGGAACAAATAATTATGGTACAGCCGTGAGGCATCACATGCCACAAATGGGTCTTTTATTACTCTCAGCATTTTTTTATAAAATTAATTTTAAAACCTATAAAAAAATATGAAGAAAAAAATATTATATGTTGTGAATACTGATAAATTTTTCTTTTCACATAGAATTAATATTGCTTATTCTTTAAAAAAAAATTTTAAAATTTACCTCGCGACAAATTTTTTACTAGGTGAAGATTTTTTCAAAAAAAAAGGTTTTGAAACTTATCAATTAACAATAGATAGATCTAGTTTTGGTTTTTTTTCAAATTTTTATGTTTTTTTAAGAATTTTTCTAATAATAAAAAAATGTAAACCTGATTTAATCCATTTTATAAGCATCAAACCAGTTTTATTAGGAGGATTAGCCTCCAAATTCTTTAATATACCAAAAATATTTTCCATAACCGGCTTAGGTTTCGTATTTATTGGAAACAACTTAATTTCAGAGATAAGAAAATTTTTTTTTTTATTGTTATATAAGATTTCTTTAGGTCACAGATGTTTAAAAGTAATTTTTCAAAATCGAACTGACTATTTAGAGATAAATAAATTTTCTTCAATTAAAGAAAAAAATTACAAGGTAATCCCAGGATCGGGCATTTGTTTAAAAAAATTTAGACCTCAAAAGAAAAAAAATAAAATACCAATTGTTATGTTTCCTTCTAGAATGTTGTATCATAAAGGGCTTAAGGAGTTTGTAAAGGCTGCTGAAATTTTAAATAAGGATAAAATTAATGCTAAGTTTGTTTTAGTTGGTGAACTTGATACTAGCAATCCTGCTTGTGTTAATCTTTACCAAATAAATAAATGGAAATTAGATGGCGTAATTGAGTACTGGGGTCACAAATCTAAGATGCATAAAATTTTAAATCTCTCTACTATTATTGTTTTGCCCTCTTACAGAGAAGGATTTCCAAAAGTGTTAATGGAAGCAGCAGCATGCGGAAAACCAGTCATAACAACAAATGTGCCAGGATGCAGAGATGCTGTTATTAATAACGTTACGGGAAAAATTGTTCCAGTGAAGAATTCGAAGTTATTAGCAATTGCTATTAGAAATTTATTAGAAAACAAACATAAAATGAAAATAATGAGTAAAAATGCAAGAAAGCATGCCGAAAAAAATTTTAGTGTAAAAAGAATAACCCAAATGCATTTGGAAATTTATCAATCATTAATTAAATAACTACATGAAAAATAACATAGTTAGAGTTAGTCTTGTTATCCCTGTTAAAAATCAAATTTTAGAATTAAATTATTTGTGCAATTTAATTCAAAAATGGAAATTATATCCTAAAGAGATTATAATAATTTTAACTGGAAAAAAATTTAATATAAATTCTAACTTTTTAAATTTTTGTATAAAAAAAAATATACTATTACGATTATTTAAAAAACCAGGCTTTTTCCCAGGAGCGGCCAGAAATTTTGGAATTAAAGCATCAAAATATAATATTTTAACTTTTTTAGACGTTAAAACAATCCCATCAAACAAATGGTTTTTAAAAAGTTATCAAAAAATTATAAGTAAAAATTATGATATTGTATGGGGTCATACTATTTATCTTTCAAATACAAATAAAGAAAAGATTATTAAAATTTCAACTTATGGGATTAATAAACTAAAAACTTTTGTTGGGTCTTTTGTTAAAAAAAAAGTTTTTTACAAATATGGTTTTTTTTTAGACAATATTAGAGCCGGTGAAGATCCAGAATGGATATATAATGTTGATATTCATCAATTAAAAGTAACATCTATTAACCAGAGTTTAAGTTATATAGGATTAATTAATATGAGCTATAATGATATTCTAAAAAAATGGTTTAGAAATTATTCTTATTCTTATAATTTGTCTTATCTTTATAATAAAAGAAATATTTATATTAGCTCTATTTTCTTTTTCTTAATTTTAATTGCTTTTAATTGGAATAACTTATTTATTAATTGGAGATTAAGTGATCCGTTGCAATTTCCATATGTAACAAAAATTAGTTTTTTACTATTTTTTTTATGTTATTTTTTTTATAGAGGCATTATCCTTCCTTTAAAAAAAGGAGCAAGCTATTCTGATTTATTACCATTTAATTTTATTTTTATTATTATATTTTCTTTTTTTATAGATGTGACTAAGATATCTGCTTTTGTCTTTTCGAAATTTAAAAGAAGGTATTAAACATTTACAATGATTAGATTATCAAAATGTAATTTAACAAACCAAGAAAAAAAAGCCGTTATTAATATTATGAATGCTCAATATTTGGGCATGGGCCAAGAAGTCATGGCATTCGAAAAAAAATTGTCAAATTTTTTTGGACGAGAAACCGTTTGTGTTGTAAATGGAACCTTTGCTCTTATGTTAGCACTTGATGCGATAAATATAAGAAAAGAAGATGAGGTGATTGTTCCTTCAATTACTTATATTTCGAGTTTTCAATCAATATCTGCATTAGGCGCTACACCAATTCCTTGTGATATTGACCCATTCACAATGACTATGGACATTAATGATTTAAAGAGAAAAATTTCTAAAAAAACAAAAGCAATTATGCCAGTGCATTATGCAGGAGGAGTTGGAAATCTTGAAGAAATTTATAAAATAGCAAAAAATAAAAATTTAAGAGTTATTGAAGATGCGGCACATGCATTTGGGACAAAATATAAAGGAAAATTAATTGGAAATTTTGGAGACATAGCTTGCTTTAGCTTTGATGGTATTAAAAATATAACTTCTGGAGAAGGGGGTTGTGTTGTTAGTAATGATAAAAAAATTTTAACTAAAATAAAAAACACAAGGTTACTTGGAGTTCATAAAGATACAGAAAAAAGATTTGCTAACAAAAGATCTTTTAAATTTGATGTTAAATATCAAGGTTGGAGATGTCATATGAGTAATATTATGGCGGCTATCGGAATAGTTCAATTAAGCAGATTTAATTTTTTATCAAAAAAAAGACAATTGCTTGCTAAAAGATATGATAGTTACTTTAGAAACAATAAAAATATTTATTTTATAGAACATGATTATGACAACGTTGTTCCTCATATTTATGTAATACGTATCTATAATCTTAAAAATAGAGAATTATTAATTAAAAATTTAAAAAAGAAAGGGATTGAAACTGGCATTCATTATCAACCTAATCACAAATTAAGCCTCTATTCTGGAAATAAATACTATCTCCCAAATACTGAAAAAATTTCAAAAGAAATTTTAACTTTGCCATTGCATCCATCACTTACTTTGAAAAATATCGATTACATCGCACAATCCTTAAAAAAATTAATTAATTTTTAATGAATGCAAAAAAAACCATTAATTACTATCTTAGTAAATTGTTATAATGGTGAAAAATACTTAAAAAAAGCAATACAAAGTATTATCTTTCAAACTTATAAAAACTGGGAAGTCATTTTTTGGGACAATTGTTCAACTGATAAAAGTTCAGCTATTATAAAAAGCTTTAAGGATAAAAGAATAAAGTATTTTAAATCAAAAAAACATACCACCTTATACAAGGCTAGAAATTATGCTTTTCAAAAAAGCAGAGGTGATTTGATAGCCTTTTTGGATGTTGATGATTATTGGAACCCAAAAAATTTAGAATATCAAATTGATTCTTTTGAAGATAGTCGCGTAGGTATTTCATGTGCTCATTTTCTAATTAAAAATGAAAATACTAAAAAAATTAAAAAACGCCAGACCGATGTATATGAGGGCTTTGCTACAGGTCATTTACTTAAAAACTATAATATTGGATTAGCAACATTGATAATAAGACGCCTTGCCTTATCAAATTTACATAATAAATATCCATTTGATAGTCGATTTTCAATTATAGGTGATTTTGATATTATAATTAAAATTTCACAAAAATGGAAAATTAATACTATTAATAAAATCCTATCTGTTATTAGAATTCATAATAATAATTTCACTAAAAAAAATATAGAAATACTAGTTTATGAATTCAAATTATGGATAAAAAATAATTTAATTTTGAGAAAAAAATTTAAAACTGAGTTTAAATTTATAGTACATCGATATTTGTATTATAAGGCAATATTAATGATACAAAAAAAAAAAAAAAAAAAAAAATAAAAAAAATTTTTAAAAATATAATTTTAAAA
>Ga0114973_10001304_pt1 | contig 18676 bp, 30 predicted proteins | sample M_140807_MF_Meta_FD_87025 | JGI IMG/M metagenome (GOLD analysis project Ga0114973, IMG submission 87025) | Freshwater microbial communities from Lake Montjoie, Canada to study carbon cycling - M_140807_MF_MetaG | ecosystem: Environmental > Aquatic > Freshwater > Lake | place: Lake Montjoie...
GCCCGTCCCCTCCTGGTCCGTGCTTTCTGGGGGTGGGCCCCCTTTGGGGGGGGTTGTAATTCCCCTCCCCCCCCCCGCCGCAACCCCCCGCGGTTAAGGCCCCCCCCCCCCCCCCCGAGGGGCGCTTTGTGTTTTGCCCGCTAGTGCGTGATGTCTGCGACGCTGACCGACAGCCAAGCACCGTCAACGTCCACAACCATGCGGTCGCCTTCGACTGCCTGGACGTGACCGCTCCAACGTCGTCCTGCGGTCAAGCCAGAGACGAAATCGCCAACGGCGACGTCGTGCTTTCGTCCGTAGGTTTCGGCCATTCCGGCGATTGCTCCTGCGTACTCTCGTGCGTGTGCGTCCATGTTGGTCATCTCCTTCGATGTTGGGGCAAAGATATACGTCTGTCCAGTGGTGTCAACTTAGTGGTCAGGCATTCCAGTTCGTCGTTTGGGGATTGGAAACTGCGTTCATTAGTTCGTTTGTTTCGTACGATTCGTGCATATGTATAGCGAGGTCTTTGCATATGTCAACCAAGAAAACGAGCAAGCGTTCCAAGCACAAAATCAATGCTGTGAGCGACCGCCTGGGCGAGGTCAGAGTCAGTGCCAAGTTGCTGCCCGAGGCGGACGAACACCAACGCTTGAATTAACTTGTCGAGGTGGCGTTTCATGGCGTCATTCCTTGGGCTTGCAGGATGGCTCGCCCGATGAGTTCTGCGACCTGTGGCACAACGGCGTTTCCGAGGCATCGCAATCGGTCCACCCGATTGGGAACCCCATGAGCCACTCTACAAACGCCGGATTCAGACGACCACCAGTTTTCGGTGGTGCTGGATACGTCTTCGACTTGGTCGCTCCACGCTCCACTGCGAAGTCTAGGCAATCCCTCGCTGGCGTATTGACTGACGGCCCCTTCCAATCCCTCGCCGCTGGTGTCGGCCATATCACACGGGCGAAGTACGGGTTGTATTTCCACTCCTCCAGAGGAGGGCAGTCGCAGTCGTGTGCATGCGTTCTGTGTATCGTGCAGATGTAGTCCTCGCAGCTGTCGCACTTGATCCATGCGGCTGTCCTGCCTTGCCACCAACCAGACTCGCTCCCTTCGGTGTGGGGCACCGCAATCCGCAGCTGACACGATGTGCCACTCGCACTCGTACCCGACCGCCCCCAACGCCGCGATGATTGCGCCAAACGTGCGCCCTCCATCATCGTAAAGAAGTCCGGTGGGATTCTCAGCCACAAACATTGCTGGCTTGAGAGTCGCAACAACTCGTAGACATTCGCCCCACATCCATCGGTCATCGCCTGCTCCCTTGCGTTTTCCTGCAATGCTCACCGGCTGGCACGGCGGGCCAGCACAGATAACGTCAGCAGACCAATGCAATCCGTCGTCTGGCGGGAAAGTGGCAACGTCGCCCCAACGGGTGACGCCGGGCCAATGGCGTGCCAGCACGTCCTGTGCGTATTGGTCAACCTCGACTTGCCACCGGCACTCCATGCCAGCACGCTCAAGCCCGAGGTCAAAGCCGCCAATCCCAGAGAACAGAGATCCGAATGTCATCTTCTGCATCCTTGCAGTGTGGAGAGTTCGTCAAGCGATCCTGCCGTCGTCCTCGCAAGTCACGCCAGCCTTGCGGGCAAGGTCAATGGCGTCGTCGTCCGTGACCATGTAGCGGCTCCTAGCGGCTGCAAGCTGGGCGACCGGATCGCTGACGATGTACGAGACGCCAGCATCCTGCTGGATCGTCCAGAACTGTTTGACGCCTACCGTGGCTGCGAGTCGCTGTGCGTTTTCAAGGGCTGTCATGTTGATCTCGGTGTGTGTTGGTGGTGACGATTGGCGACGATGAATCTCAGCCCCACGCCCCGTAGAGTTCGTCGCACAGCGAGACGTAGAACTCCTCGCTGCATGCACGGTAGAGGCGAGACAGGCCAACGTCGGTGATCCGTGCAGCCTCGTCGCTGCAATCAGTCGCCAACGCACGCAGCACGGCAACCACCTCGTCAATCGTCATCGCGGCAACCTTGGCTTCCAGAGCGTTCATCGTTTCGTCTCCCGTTTGGTGGCTGCGAGTCTCAATCGCTCGCATGCCCTAATCATATCGACTGATCTTTGCATATTCAATAGGGGCAAATCACGGGGAAAACCACATTTCTGGAAAAAATCTTTTCAGCCCCTGCCCTTTTTGGCCGGTCGTGCTGACTTTGCGGACGGCTTCTTGGGCTTTTGCGGCTCGTCCCGCTCTGGCTTGACGGGCTGGCTGCGGTCACGACCACGAGGAAAGCCGACGCCAGTTGGCTTCGCCGCCTCGTCTTCCAAGAACTTCTCGACGCTCTTGCGCTGGATCATCCAGCCGTGGCCGGGAATCAATGTGCCAGCCAGCCGCTTGCCGTTTGGCCTGGGCTTGTCCTCGTCGTAGACGATGCGCGTGACGGTGCTGGCAGATCGAGCACCGATCTCATCCATCACCTGCCGCACGGTCATGTATCCCGCGAACGGGTTTGCCATCGCTATCATCCTTTGAGCATATCAACGAATCGTTGCAAAGCAAATCTACGCATTTGCCCAGTCGCTGTATTTCACGACGCAGTCATCGTCATTGCATGGACAACCTTGGTCCGTGCCGTCTCGAGACGACCGCCATCGCCATCTTTCTTGTCTAAGAAACTCGAAACCCTGTACACTATCAACCGACCCAAAACGGGGCGATTGTTCTAGCGGATGGGGTGGCGTTCAAAACGCTGTCCATCAGTGTGCAGTGTTTAGAGCGGACAGACCGCAAACTTGAACGTCTGTACACTACCGCCTACAATCGCCTCCAAACCAAAGGAGACGATGAAAATGACCTTACGAGAGTTGCTGATTGACCGTGTCGCACCGTTGAAGAATCTGTCGGACAGGACCGTTGTGATGTATGTGAGCACCCTAGACCGCTTCCGAGATTTCCTCGGGCATGAGCCGACAGTGGATGACCTCGATGATCTGGTGGTGAGCAAGTTCCTGCGGTGGCGTCAGGTGACGCAACACAGCAAGTTCAAGCTGATTTCCCCTGCCTCGCTGGCGAAAGATTCCGCTCACATCCGCTCGCTATGGGGCTGGCTGGCAAAGAAGCGCTGGAAGAAATCCAGCGGCGAACTGCTGGAGTTCCCAGACTATGCCCGCCCTCGCGTCCCAAAGTGCGTACCGAAGGCGTACAAGGCCGAGGAACTAGCCACGCTTGTCGAGACAGCCCGACGACGCAAAGGGGCTGTAGCGGGCAAGCCAGCCGCCTGGTACTGGACGACCAAAATCCAAGCACTTTTCCAGACTGGCGAACGCATTGGAGCGATTATGCAAATCCGCTGGTCGGAAGTGGATCTTGAGCGGAACACGCTCACGTTCCTCGCAGCCACTCGAAAAGGGCACAGGGAGACGATTACACGCCCGATCACGCCGCAGCTGTCCAAGATGCTGGCGGCGCAGAAAGGCCCGCCAGAGGCTCGCGTATGGGCTTGGCTGGATGACCGGGAAATGCTGTCGTGTTACGCCTCGTTACGGGTGCTGTGCCGGTGTGCTGGCGTCCCGTACAAGCCGTTCCATGCCATCAGAAAAAGCACAGCGAGTTATCTAAAACGTGCTGGAATTTCAGCCAAAAAACAGCTTGGTCACAGCTCGGAAGAAATGGCCGAAAACCATTATTACGATGAGGAGATCACCGGGCGAGAAAGCAATCTGGACTACTTGCCAGACATCGACAAACCCCACGAGCCGCCAGCGGCGTGACGCCTTGACCAACTCTGTCAAAGGGTACGGCATTTCCGGTAGATTGCCTGACACGCAATAACCGTGAAATGCCGTACCAGTGACAAAACCTCGGCTCTTATTTCTTTCGACCTAGGTTCCGTCACACTTGACGCCCCTGCCACAATGAATCGACGTCGCCCGGCTGGACGGCAGCGCACTGATAAAGCGTGTCGCCAACCCAGCCGGGCGGCGTTCCATATTCTGGAATCTGGAACATGCCACACGTCATCATCCGCTTCCGCTTGCCGGAAGAGCAGCCTGAGTTTGACGCTGCCATGCAGGGGCGCGACGCCAAGGCGGTGATCTGGGCCGTTGACCAGCACTGCCGCTCGATCCTCAAGCACGGCGAGCCCAGCGAGGAGACGAGGCAGCAGATCGAGCAGATCCGCGAGATGCTCAGAGAAAGTCCGGGGCTGCTTGATGACTGACATCGTGGAATCTACACCGCAGACGCACGCTACACCCAGCGAGGGTAGTGTGCCGCGAAACGGTAGCGCAGAGAGCCGCGAAACGGTGTGCCCGCACGTTCGCGGCAAGGTGACGCAGCATTGCAGTTTGAACTTCACGCTCACTGACGAGGAGCGGTCGGCGATTCTCACTGCCGCTGACCTGCTCATTGGCAGCAAGCCTGGGGCCACGCTCCGTTTGCTACTGGATCGACTGCACAGCACACCGCAGACGCACCCTACACTTAGCTAGGGTAGTGTCGCGTGCAGCGCCACGTTCCCAAAACGTATCCCAAAAGCGACGGAAAAGCGACGTTTGCCAATACGATCAGTCAAAGATGTGCATCTTCGCCGCCTGCCGCCTCGCCATCGCTTCGACTCGCAGCGGATGCCCTGGCTCTGCGGGCAACTTCTGCGGCGGCGTCATAAACACTTCAATGTCGTCAGCCAGCGATGCCGCTCTGTGCTCAACCTCGCGCACTGTGTCAAGGACTAGCGTGTGATCGCCTGCCGTGGCTCTGTCGCACAGTTCTCCCTGCCCGCCCTTGCTGGGATCGTAGAGCAATTCAATCGTCCACGTAATTCGGGCACCGACTCGAGCAAGTTGCGTCAACCATTTCCGCAGCTGCGGCGAAAGCCTTTCAGGCATGCGGCGACGCTTGCCCTTCGGTGGTGGCAGTTCATCGTCGCCAAGTAGTGACCGCTGCACGTCGCCCATGCGGGCGAGTCTGGCGAACGTGTCAAGTCTTTCGGGCTTCTCGGCACGCCTGACGCATCCATGTGCGATTTGCCATGCTCTCAAACCACAGGCGAGCGAACGACTCAACAGCGTCTGTGCCGACATCCGAGTAGAGCGATTTCAATTCCGGCGAGTCTCCCCACATGGCTTCTACGTCCTCTCGCACCTTTGCGATCAGCACTTTGGCGTCACGCACAGCCGCCATCTCGCTCTCTGGCTGCGCCCGTGCGAGCTTCGTCCAGTGTTCGCAGTTCCAGCACCGGCATACGGCGTCCACGAACTCGTCAAACGCACGCCCAGCCTTGACGGCTCGCGGGCCGACTTCGGCACGCAACCGGCTGCGCAGATGCGGCAGCATCCCAGCCGGCGCGTCACTCACCGCTACCTCCTGCCCGCAGGCACGGCAGGTAGATCAGGCGTGAGCGACGCGCCGGTTGGGGCTTTGCACTTGCAAGTCGATGGGCACGGGCAAGCCGTACGGTGCCCGTCGCCGTGGACGATGTATCCCTTGCCGCCGCAGTCGGTGCAGCAGGAAGGCTTGGGCGGCTCTGGCGTGGGCTGTGGAGCCTTTTCGACAGCCGTCACGGCATATGCTGCCGAGACTGCTGCCGAGGCTCTGGGAGCCTCTAGGTCAATCTGTGCAGGGTCAGCAGACATGGCGGCAAGGATGGAAAGCAGATACTTCCACATGCGTCACCATCCTTGTCCGTGGTTGAGGACTCGGTGCCCATCGGCATCAACGCGGGCATGCACGACGTACGCCTGCTCTGCTGGCGGCTGCTCGGCAAACATCATCGCCCACAGCCCGAGGCGGGCGAGCCGCTGGATAAGCCGCAGGACGGGACGCTGTGGCTCGGGCTTGACCGGGCTGTAGTCGCTGGTGGCGGCCCACCAAGTGAGCATGACGGCGACCAGGCCCACGACGACTGCGGATTGAATCTCTCTCTGTGTCATCGGTCTACGCTCCACAGCGAATAGAGGAACATGACGACGCAGGCACCGATGACGCTGCCGATCAGCCCTGCTGGTGCGTCGCCAAACGGCAGACCGCCCGCGAGAGAACCTACGATGCCAAGTCCGATGGTTGGCACCCAGCCGTCAGGGCAGCGCCCAGGCATCACCCATTTGGCGATACCACCAGCGACGGCACCGAATACGAGCCACAACAGCAAACCCATGAGCGTCTCCTACTGTGCGAGGTGGAACGTGTCTGCGATGAGTCGAGCAGCCGACGGCGTGCGAGCCTGCTTCTCAGGCGGAGCAGGTGCGAGCCAGTTGCCGTGGTCGAGGTTGCGATACTTGAAATTGATGCCGCTGATGCTGAAGGAATCTTGACCAGAGAGCATCGCGTCAACCGTCTCACGGCTCACCCAGAACGAGCCATCTGGTTGGTCCGCCGGCCACTTCGGGCCAGCATTGAACGAGCCCCAGCTGTTCATGCACAGCAAGCCGTCACGCTTGCCTTCGTTCTTGGCGTACCGCACTGCGATAAAGCACATGCAGTGAGCCCACGAGCCGCTGCGAGGTGCGAAGCCATCGGCATCACGCTGCGATGAAAAACCAACCCCGCTGCAAACTGGCACGCAGAAACCGCTTTCCAAACTTGCAGCCGCTTCGTCAAAGTTCCGTACGAGTGCCACGTTGGTGGCTGTGTTCTTGTTGGCTAGCTTGGCAAGGGAAATTCCCACTTGCCCACCACCGCACAGCAGGTTGCCCCACTCCTTAGCTCGGCTTGGGTTGTACGTGGTCAGGTCGGCGCCTGGATACGTCTGGCGAAAGAGGATGCCGCCGACAGACTGATCCTTGCACTTGCCTGCCACCCAGCGTGCAGCTGCACCGCCATAGCTTCCATCGCTATAGCCAGCCTGACTGACCGGCGGCAGTCTTCCAGCCGTGCGACTTCCAGAGTAAATGCTTTCCGTGGCGACGAGTTTCGGTGGCTCTGGCAATTCTCCTTCCGCCCAATCGACGCACTGGCCGACATAGCTGCCCATAGCCCAGCCGAAACTCACGCAGTCACCGATGCCCTGCCGCCACGGCCCAAACGGCTTGCCGTAGACCTGGCGGTGAGCACGATCCGCGAAGCGATACAGAAACGTGTCCTTCTGCTTGGCGTTCTTGATGACGTCCTTGGCAGCGTCAGAGAAAAGCGGCTGGTCAAGTTCCGCCAGAAACTGTCGCGTTCCGACAGGATCTGGCACGTAGCCGAACTGCCCGTCAATGCGTGCAGCGACTCGTTTGGTGGCTCGCTCGACGAGCGTGCCCAAGATTGCCATCACGATGACGAACGTGACAGCACCGACAGACCAGCTGTTAGCGCGTGACATGAGCGGCAGCCCTCGAAAGGTCACGGAGCGCCGACACCCACGCCGCTCGGCTCTCTGGCGTCACTGGACCGCCAGACGAGCCAACTGCGTCGTCCAAGAACTTGTGTACGGCATCCCGCACTTGCGGCTGGCGAGCACCGATGCTCTCGCCTTTGCACCGCATCTCACGGGCAGCGATTCGCAAGTCGTCAAACGCCACGCCTGTTTTGAGCCTCTGGTCGTGTTGCCCGTCGTACTCAATACAATCTGCGAGAGAGCCGCAGAGTTCTGCCATGATCGAAGAATCTTCTGCGGCAGTGGGTCCGATGAACTTTCCGCGAAGCGAGAACGCATCCGGCGGCACGGGCGACGGGCTTGGCACTGGTGCCTGCCGGCTCGGCGCAAACGCAATTACCGCAGCAACCAGCAACGCCACAGCTGCGACGTATTGACCGTCGATGGTCGGTGCTTTCGCAGTGGCATACCACGCCTGCACACGTTCTGTTATTTGCTTTCCTGCAAGCACGTAGACAGCGAAGGCAATGAGTAACGCTGTGATCACGACTTCCTCACGAGTGGCAGGATTGTTTCAATGGTCCCGGCAGCGATGGCGACGACCAGTGCTCGAGCTGCTGGGCGCACGATGTACCAAAACGGGTACGTGGCATATGGCACGCACATCACTGCTAGCGAGTCAAACAGCACGCCGACCGCCTCAAGCACGATGGCTCGCTTCTCGTCGCCCGTCAGCGTCTTCGTTGCGTCCAGCGTCTCAACTGAAAGCCTGACGAGCGCAGCGACAAGCATCCCGAACTCTGACCATGTGATGCCGTTCTTGGCGGACACGCGAGCGGTCACAAGGAACGCGCTGACCTTTGACGCGATGTCGTTGAAAGGCGCAGCGGCAGCGAGTGGAGCGTCGGCAACCATGCCGCCAGACTAGGGCGGCTGGGACGCAGACTAGACCGGCTCTGCCTGCCCTTGCTCGCGGTGAAGAACCAGCGCAATTGCCGCATAGCAGGCAATGTCTTTTAGCGTGTCCTCAACGCCGTCGAACTCGCATTTCCCACGGCGGAAATACGCCTTGAGTCTGTGCATCTTGTCCGAGATCCGCAGGATGCAGCCTGCCCACGCTGGCATATTCACAACGTCGGCACTGCTGCGGATGTTGCTCAGTGCGTCCTCGTCTACGCCGTAGTCCATCGTTTTGCGCAGGTGAAGCGTCCGCAGTTCATCAAGCACGGCAAGGAACTCCCGCGAACCCGGGCGGATATCGTCGCCATGCTCGGCAAGGATGCTGTCTCCGCTCCACCGGATGTCGTCCGTCGAGGCTTCCATCTCCTTCTGTCCTTGCAGAATCCAATCAACCGGCACCGACTCGTCACGCTCTGCGGCGTACTTCTCGGCGCTGGCCTTCGTGATTTCCTTCCACCGATCTGGTGCTTCGTCTGCCGGTGCATGACACTTTCCGCCATCGCAGCAACCGCCAGCCAGGCGAGTCTCTACGGCTGCTCGCAGCTGTGCGTTTGTGTCTTCCAGGTCCGTGATGATTCCTTGCATGCGTTTCCTTTCAATGAGAAGGCGAGCGACGTCCGCTGCCAGTGATCCACTTGTGCCGCACCATTGACCTTGAAACCGATACGCTCGCTGGCGGGCTTCTGCGATGTAGTCGTCAGTCAATTCGTATTGCATGCGTCAAGCCTTCTGCGTCCGTAGGTCACGGTCGCAATAGATCGGCATGGCTTTCGTCACCTCGTTGCGTCCGTGGTCAATGACGATGCACGCCTGGCACGGTGGCTCATATGCCGCCTTTATCCTTGTGGCGTATGCCGAGTGCCCGATCACGCTTCCGTTGGCAACGTAGCGACCGGCTCGCAGCCATTGGAACTGGTGCCAGTGACCGAAGCACGTAAGGTCCGCCCGTTTCACAGCGTCCCACGCTGCGATAGCCTTGTTGGTCGGTATCGTGATGCCGCCGATTCCGCCTCCGTACTTGATGGCGTGACCGTGGTGGAAGCGAACAATGAATCCATCAAGGTCAACGTAGTTGAGATAGCCAGTGCCAACCTGCCACTGCACGTTCTTCCGCTTTTCGCTGCTGGCGAGCGTGAGATAGAGGTGCTGCTCAAAAGAGTGCTCCATCTCGGTGCCGATGCGTAGCTTTTCGGTGCTTCGCCCGTGGTTGCCGCTGTTGGTGGCGACGACGACAGACTTTGCGCTATCAGCAACGGCGTCAATGAACGCACGCAGTCGCTCACCTATCCAGCGGGTAGCCGCCAGCGGTGCGAGTTGAGCCAATTCGGCAGTGTCGTCGTGGATGTGACCACTCAGGAAGTCACCTCCGAGCCAGACCACGACACGGTCAATCTTTGCCAGTTGGCGTTCGTGCTCAAGGAGCCGGAAGAAACGCTCGTGGAGTTCGTTCAAGCGAAGCTGACATACGTCAAGTGAGTAGTCGTTCAGCCCGTTCACTGTCTCGGGATTGACACGCTCTTCGCAGTGGATGTCGGACAGCAGCACGACCATCGTGGCGGCGTGTTTCGGGCCTTTGACAGATTTGGTCAAGGACGGCTTCACGGCCTCAATCCCGTGCAGCTGCACCAAAGCGTCACCACGCTCACGCTCAAGGTCAATCTGAGCCAGGGCAGCCTTGTACCTATTTCGGTACGTCGCTAACTCTGACCGCAGCCGTGCCAGTTCAGCGTCAGCGGCAAGCTGCTGCGAGTGGCTCACGTCCTCGGCTACTGCGTCCTTCAGGCTTTTTCGAGCCATGAGAGCACCCCCTGTGTGCCAACGTCTGAGATGCCACGGACACGCATGTTCTCGGCGATTGCACGCGCCAGCGTCTTCTTGCGGCTTCCGAGTTCTCCAGCCGCCCACTCAGCTTTGATGGCGTCAAGTTCATCGCGGTGCTCTGGTGCCAGACGCTCGTACCAAGTTCCCGGTCCTTGGCGAGCGTTACTCACTGCCTTTCGCACGTCCTCGAGCAGACCGCCGCTTCGGCTTTTCGTCGTCACGATTGGCATCCTTTCCTTGAAGGTGAATCCAGCCGTCGTCGTCTGGGATTCCGCCGCCAGCGACATCGTCCTCGTCGTCGTCAGAATCAAACGGCGAGAGGTCGGCAGGCGGCTGCGTATTAGGCTTCGGCTTGGCTCGCTGGCGTCCCATGCCAACAGCGTGGCAGGCGTGTCAAGCGGAAGGAGTTGCTACTGCTGACCATCAATTGCAATCAACTCAAACTCGCCGCTGGATTGCTGAAGGACATAAGCCCTAGCGTCGTAGTAGATGTAGACCGACCGGAGTTTATTGATAACTCCTACTACTGAAGAAGTTAGCCCAGAAGCATCATCTAGCATCACGTTCTTGTAGGTGCCTTTGTCCCATGATCCTGGCCCGGTGAGGCTCGCCACCGTTCCAGATCGAATCTGATTAGCAACCGCACCGATTCTTACCAAGCAAAGCCCTCCGCTGGGCGTTGAAGGCTTCCAAACAATTTGCGTTCCACCGATATAGGCAGACTGTAGCAGCGGCGAATCACCATTTCCGTAGTTGCCAAAGTTGGCGAACTGGTGGTTTGCGTTAGATACATTGACGGTTGCGGCAACGACTCCAGCAATGGCAACCCTGCCAACGGACCCGTTGGCGATTGGCTCAAGGGCAACGCAATATGAAAAAGTCGATCCGCCTCGGTAAGGCGTCGTCGTCTTCACAACAGGGGACGACATGAATGAGCTTGTCGCAGAGTTATCAATGCCGCCAATGGTTGAGCCGCTTGGTTCAATCGCAACGCCTTTGATGGAGTATGCGTAGCCCATCACCATGTCTAGCCCAGGCTCGTCAGTTGTCGCCAGCACGGACGTGAACGGCCCCCATCCGTACGATGGACCGACTCCCGAAGTGGCTGCGTGAGCACCAAACACGAGATCGGCGGCGTCCTGCGCGCGATTCCACGCACGGGCTGAAATCGCCCCGCGTAGCGGCTGGCCCTGCTCAATGCGTCCGTCTGGACGTGCCATCAGACATACCCCGTGCCAAGACCAAGCGCCGAGAAATCGCTGTCCTTGTAGACCTTGGACACGTACACAGCCTTTGGCTGTTTGATGAGCGAACTACCCGACACGGCATCCTCATACCGCACCCACAGGTATTCGTGCCCGTTCTTCTGAATCCCTGTGATGCTGCCAATGGTCTGTCCTGTGACGTTCTTCGACGCCACGAAGCGATACGACAGCGACCACGGGCCACGCCCTTTTTGGTCGTCCCATTCCTGCGAGCCGCTGCACCCAAGGAAAAGAACCTCGCCAGCATCAAACCCGCGAAAGCTGGCGTTGTTTGTTGTGCCGGTAATCCCGGCCATGCCACGCACATACGCAGCCGTCACGTACGCATTTGGCACGTCGTAGCTTTCCTGCCACTGAAGCTGCGGCACGACAATGTCAACGCCGTTGACGCCGTTTGAATCGACGCCGATAGCACCTGACATATTCGTGGCAGACGACGGGTATCGCTTCTCAAAGTCCAGCGTGCCGCCAGAGCCGACAGAACACGCCTGCGTAATGTGCTGCGTGCCGCCGGTCGTGTCAAAGCTGCGAGCACGTTTCAACGGGTCAGACGTTGAAGGCTCTGCACCCGCCTTCTCGTAGTTGATTGTGACTTGCCACGCATTGTCGCCAAGATACGCGACGCTGTATTGCTCTACCCACAACTGAGCGTCAGACACGCCAGGATACTGCCATCCGTAGCCGCCGCTGCTGATTTGTGCGTTGATTTCCGCGTGCAGCACCGTATCGTCTGCTGTGCCAAAAACCTTATACGACTTCGTGTAGGACGACGTCGCCTTCTTGCCGCGACGCACAATCGTGGCCTGACGCGAATCGCCGTCTTCAATCCATGTCAGTGCCATTACGCTGCCACCTTTCCGCCGTCGTCGATCTTGCGGGTATTCTTCGCCGTCTCTTCTGCCGCCTTTGCAGTCCGCTCTGCAAAAGATGATCCGCCAAATATCTGCCCGAGATTAGTTGACGAGAACGTGCCTGCGACTTCGGCCTTGCTGGTGGCTGACTGATCGCCTGCTGCTGTCGCACCAGCCTGCGCAGCCGTCGCTGTGCCTGTCAGACCTTCCGCTGCCTTGTCGAGTGCGTCTGACAGCATCTTCTCCTGCTCGCTTGTGAGCCTCCCGAGATCGCGTAGCGTCATAAACTGATCGCCAAGCCCGCCGACTCCAGCAAGCTGGTCAACTGATGTGGCAGACTTTATCTGCCATAGGAGGTCATCGGCCTGCGCGTTCCTGGCTCGCATCTCTGCCTTGCCTCCAACGAGCGACTTCAGCGCCCCCTCTGCTGCGACTGTTGCAGCACGACGGTCGGCTGCCCGCTGCTGGTTGTTTGCCTGCCTGCCTTCCTTCGTCGCCTGCGCATCGCCTTGGATTGCTTTTGCTCTTTCTTTCCGATCAGACTCTGCCTGCTGATTTTTCCGATACGTGCTTAGGATTCGACTTTCAACGCCTGGACGCTCCTGCTGCCGCTGCTCGGCTCGAGCGGCTTTCTTGTCCTTTATCTTCTGCACTCGCTCCTTTGTGTCCCTTGCCCCAGTGATGAAACCTTGCACTCTCGTCCATGCGATCTGAATGCTAGCCACAAGGTTGTCAAACGTCGCCATGACTGCATTGGCAATGTTGTCAAAGAACCCCATGATGAAGGCACCCATCGTGTTGAGCAGCGCCGCCGAGTCTGTGTAGATTTTGTCCCACGCGATGAAGATGCTTGAGCCGATGTCCGTGAACACATCCTGAAACGCTGCGACCCACGGGTCAACGTAGGACATCAACGCTTCAGTGCCGCGCAGCCATCCTGCCAGCAGGCCAGCCCACAGAACATCCATCGCACCAGATAGATCGCCCACTGCGACTGCGTCGTAGATTGCGCTAAATGTGGTGGTAGCAGTCTGCGCTAGGTCGCCAAATACGGCGATGCCGTCAGAGACAGCAGGCTTAAACCCTTCGCTGATAGCACTAGCTGCCTGCTTGACTAGACCAGCAACAGGTCCGAGGGCCGCACCTATCTGGTCTCTGAACTTGTAGAGAGCAAAGACAGCCGCACCGATGCCAGCCGCAACCAGCAGCACCGGGCTAGCAAGGGCAGAAAAGAGACCGAAGCCCTTCACTATCAAGGTGATTCCTTCACTCAACCCCTTCAGTGATTGACCGATACCAGTGATGGCACCGCCAACGATAAACAGTGCAGCGCCACCCTTCAGTACAGTTGAAATGAACTGCTGGTTTTTAGCAATGAACCTCCCAGCATCGGCAGCGATGAGAGCAAGCCCATGCGCCAACTCAGTCAGCATTGGAGCGACAGCCGCACCAATCTGAATAAATGCCATCTTCATTGACGCGCTAACTGCATCGATTGCATCGCCAAGCGAGTCCGCTTTTGCAGCAGTCTCGGAATCCATTACCAATCCGAGCCGATTGGCTTCAGCAGCAAACGCCTCCATACCAGCGGACCCGCCTTCAAGCATTGGCAGTATGTCAGTGCCAGCCTTGCCAAAAATCTGCATGGCAACAGCGGCTCTTGCGCCTGGATCTTTGATTGCCATCAATCCATCGGAAATTTTTCCAAGCTGTTTGTCAGCAGATAGGCCAGCGAGATCACCAGCAGATAGCCCGACCATAGCAAGAGCGTCGGCGGCTTCTTTGCTGCCGCTGCCAGCGTCAAAGATTGCTTTTTGCGTTTTCTTTAGTGCAGTCTCGACACCAGCCATGTCGGTGCCTGTCTGCTCGGCAGCAAACTTCAGGACAGAAAGCGACTCAGCAGCAACGCCGGTTCGCTTGCTCATATCGCTCAACGTGCTGCCTACACTCGCAAACGCTGCCGCAGACGCAAAAATCGGACCAACGGCACCAGCACCAATAGCCGACAGCTTTATGCCGGCGGACGACATCGCACTCCCAATTGAAGCGATGCTCTTGTTGACGCCCTTCAATGCGGCGAAGAACTTTGTCGGATCGGCACCGATCTCGACAAATACGCCACCGGCTTTGACTGCTGCGGAACTCATACGTGTTTCTGCCAGTCCTTGCCAAACAGCCTAGCCAGGTCTTCCGGCGTGGCCTGCCGTGGCTTGGGCTGCTTGGCGTATGGGTTGAGTTTTCGCGGGTCTACTCTCGGGCTGTGCTTGTCTCTGTTTATATTCGCGGCCTGCGCTAACAGGTTGGCGGTGTGCCACCAATCATGCTCTAGGCGGCTGTCGCGTGCGGCGAAGAGTTGTCTGCAAGTCCACTCGCCTGGATAGACTCCGAGGATTCCTGCGGCTTCCCAGATGGCATCCCAGACGCTCCTGCGAGGCTCTCTATCGTCGCCTTCTCCAGACCCGCCTCCGCTCTGCCGAGCATCTCGCTTGCCACTTCGTCCATCTTGGACGCGAGAAGCCCGATCATCCTGCGGAGGCGCTGCGGGAAAAAATCAACAAGCTCTGCCTCCAACGCTTTCGTTGCAGCGTCAAGAGAGTCACCACGCAGCCCATCAAGAAAGTCTTCTCGAGTCAGCCCCTTGGTTTCGATTTGCTTGGTAAGCAACGCATAGAGGATTTCGCCAATCTTGGCGTACTGGCTGCGGAGCACTTGGAACGTCTGCGGGATGTTCGCAGCGTCAACCAAGTCAAACGGCATAGCTTTACGCTCGCCGCTCTCCTCATCCACGACGTCAACCGTGACGTTGTCGCGGACACGTAGCGCAGACGCAACAGTCAACGCCACCTGCCACGGTCTGCCCTGGTCGTCCCTGAACTCACGCATGCGAACTACCTCACAAGCCTCGGATCAGTCATCTTCCCTTCAAGCGTGAACGTCGCCACGCCGTCGATTGGGTCCGACTCGCTGATTCCTGTCATCACGGCCAGGAAAGAAAACCCAGCAGCGCCGCCGTACACCTGAAACGTCCCGCCAGTGTGCATCTTCTCAAACGCCGTTCCAAGCCCAGATACGTCGTTCAGTTCGACGCTGACCGTGCAGTCGTAGCCAGTGCTGTAGGTGGCTGCGTATCGACTGCCGTACGGGTTGACGTCAATTGTGCGGGCCGACTCTGTCAGCGTGACGCTGCGAGCGCTGGCGATGTAGCCGCCATCAAGCATGATGGAGCAGTCTTTCCCCAGCGTGATAGCCACTAGAACTCCTTGGCAGTCACGCTATAGGTCACAGCCCCATCAATCGACACGTTCTCAGTCACGCTCATAACTGTCCAACTGCTGCCAGCGGCGTTGAGCGACGTGATCAGCCCGTCAGGATCGTGGCACTCGATGTCCCAGGTCTTCGTCACGAACCCTGCACGGCTAACCTTGCGGCCAGGAGCACCGGCAGAGCCGCCGATGTTTGCGCGGTTGGAGATGTCAACCGTTTCGCATTCCTCGGTATAGGTTGCCGAGATAATGCCCTCGCCAAACGGAGGTGCTGACGCCGCGTCTTTTCCAAGAGAGATCGCCATGTGTTTGTTTCCCTGTGTGTGTGGTTAGGCGCTGACCGTCCGCGAGCCGCTGACCGTGTAAGTGATGATGCCGTCAAGCGGCTGGCTCTGGGCAATGTTGGTGCATACGTAAGTCGCATTGCCTGTCTGCGTGCCGCTGATCGTGAACGAGCCACCGATGGTGACGCCAGGAGCGTCAACGCACTCAAGCTCAATCGTCTGCTCAATCAGAGCCTTGCGAAACTTGCGGGACGTGTCGCCAAACTTCGTGACGTCCACGTCGCTGGCAGAGTTGGTGACTGTGCAGGATCTAGCGTTGCTCACGCCAGTTACGGTCACGTCTTTGCCAAGCGTGATTTCAACCGTTCCAATAGCCATGGATGCCTCGTGTGCGAGTGCCAGCGGTGCGGCTGGTTCGCTCACGGTATGGGCATCAGGGCGGAATCTAGACCGGGTATGCCGTCACTACATTCCACCGCCGTAGCGGAGTTGATTCCGCCACTGCTCTGGCAATTTGCCTGATGCAACAGCCAGCTTCGTCGCACGCTCCATGTACGATTTGCCTCGGATCGGACGAGTGAACGTGAATACGCCCATCTGAGGCACGCCGTTTCTTCCGCCAACCATTGGCTGCGAATTGCTCAAGCGACCGTACACGCGGCGAGAGTATTTCGACTGACCGTCGCGCGCAAACGGCATAAACCAGTATTTGGCCGTGCCGCCGTACGCCTGAAGAGATGCCGCCTTGTAGCCTCGCGTTGCGCCAGGGCCGACAACGACTGTTTTGCTGGATGTGCTGTAGTCGTACTCAAGGCTTTTCCAGAGGAAGCCATCAGGGAATCGTGTCGTCTTCCAGCTGGTGATGATGTCAGGCTTTGGCACCTTGTCAATCACGGCGTAAAGCTGATAGCCCTGCCGCTCGCCTACCTTGTAGCGGATGTCTGTCTTCGTTCGAGGTGCCCGCTTGCTGATCACCTTGCTAGACCGTGCGATGTTGAACACGACCCGGCCAGCCTTCTTGAGCGACCGTCTATTGGTGTCGTCCAGAAGCCGCTTGACCTTCGGCGTGTCCCATTTGAATTTTGTCCCGACTCTGAACCGAAACGGTGCCGGGAAAAACGACGGGTCAATGGTGACGATAGACATGCCAGCCTCCTAGACGGTCGGCAGCACGTTGCTCTCAAACACTCGATACGTTGCCGTGATCACGGCACGCCAGACGTTCCGCTCTGTCAGTGCGTCGTCTGGGTTGATGTCTACCGTGACATCTTGCGGGCTTGTGACTCCTGTCGGCCACGTCACGCCCTGGAACGAGTGGGCACGCACCTGAAGCAGGACGCTGTCAGCCAGGTCAAGCATCGCATCAACGCCTGCGTCGTCCTGCACCTGACGACCGACAAACACGTTGACGGCATAGTCGGCCTGAACGTGCGTGCGACTGACTCGCGTCACGCTAACGCCACCAGGCACGACAAACACGCGAGGCGACGCCATAGCGTCAACGTCCACGTTGACCCAGTTCTTTCGTTCAACCACCGTAGACGAAATGCCCCACGACACTGACTGCAAGCCAGTAGCCAGTTTGTCTGCCAGTGCGCGTAGCGTGCTTGCCATGTGTCACAACTCCATCACGAGATGGCCCACTTGCTCATCAGATACGACTCAACGGCAGAGCGATCCGTATCAGACAGTGATGCGTTGTAGAGGATGATTTCCGCTACGTTTGCACTGAGCGGAAAATAAAACGACCCTGCGTACTCCTGCGATCCGATGCGCAATACTCCAGACGTATTTGCTGGAGTCTCAAGACCTCCGCTAGTTGTCTGTGCAGTTGCCATCGTAAGGCTAGAGGCGTTTTTCCACATGGCCGTCGAACTGATACTGCCGCTAGAGGTCTTCATCGACAGCAGGCAATAAGATGACGCCGACACAACGTCAGCCGTACTGCGTGACGTAGATGCACTGCCCTGAGACCGGAAGATTATTTTGTCGTCCGAGTTGTGGTACAGGATCCAGCCCGAACCGCCGGTATCGGTTTTGCACAGAATCTCATGGCGAACACCTGTGGCGTTTCGCTTGTAGACAACAAACGCCGTCAATGCCCCAGTGTCCAGATCAAGGAAATCAGAGCCGTCCAGCACATCGTTGCTGCCGTCAAGTAGCAACGTCGTAAGCCCATTCTGTTGGGCCGTCTTGCGCTGCGGTCGGTTCCCGCTCGTGGATTGCGTGAAATGCCGAGCGTTGCCAGATTTGTCTTCCCACCGTGCCACCGCACCATCGGCGGCAACGAGCGAACCACCAGATGTGGCGTCATAAAGGCTGCTCGCATCGCTGGCATCCAGCCACAACTGCAAGCCGCTCACGCTCGCAGGCGTGAACGGCGACCAAGTTGATAACGCAACACGCTTCCAAGTGGACGCAGCCGTCGCAACGTAGAAAAACCCGTTGGCATTGTCATACGCGATCTGCCCAGCCGTCCCGCTCGCAGTCGCGGACGCTGGCACGGATGACCATGTGAGTCCCGAGCCGCTGCTAGATGCGGCAGTCGTCAACTCCCATACGTTGTTGCCAGCGTAGGTGTAGCTGCGCCCGTTTTGGATGGACACATCTCCCACGGTGGGCGATGATGGAAATGAAAATGCCATGCGTTACTCCTATGAGATGCTCAGAGTCGCTGTGATTCTGTCGGTGCCCTCGTTTGGCCCCTCGCTGTATTTCGCCCATCGGAGCACTAGGTACTGACCAGCGGTCACCGACACCGTGCCAGAAGAACTGCCAGTACCTGTCACGGCAGCAGACACGTTTGCATATGTCGATTGGTTCGCGGGAAAGATGTCGCCTCCGCCAGCGTCATAGAAACCGCCGTACGAGTGCTGGCCAGGCTGTGCAGTACCTGTCTTGAACAGCCGCCCGCCGTCGTAGCCGTCCTCACAGCTCGCTGTGACCGTGTAC
>Ga0114973_10001305_pt1 | contig 18673 bp, 17 predicted proteins | sample M_140807_MF_Meta_FD_87025 | JGI IMG/M metagenome (GOLD analysis project Ga0114973, IMG submission 87025) | Freshwater microbial communities from Lake Montjoie, Canada to study carbon cycling - M_140807_MF_MetaG | ecosystem: Environmental > Aquatic > Freshwater > Lake | place: Lake Montjoie...
AGGCTGGTGCCGGTGTCCATATCAGCGCTGACCATGGTCGTTGGGGCGCTCAGCGTGTTGAAGCCCGTTGTCCAAAGACCGTTGTGGTTGCGCAGAATGTAGCGGGTGGCGACCGCTTTACGGTCGGAGTAGTCAGCTTTCTCCGATACAAAAGCGTCTGTGCCAACATCGGCGATCAGATCGGCACCCGCAATGGCGGGAAGTGAAAACGAACCGTCTTTGGCGCTGCGGGTATCAGGTTCGCCAACATCGCATTGACTATTCTTGTTGCTGTCCATGCACACACGTGCATTTTCGATGTACGAGCCAACTACCTGTCCAGCCAACCCAGGCAGAGAGCCAGAGTTGCTGCATGCAGCAAGCAGTGTGACTGTAATAACAAGGCTTAAAAGCGTGGCAGATTTTGGAAAAATTGAAGTTAAATTTTGCACAATTACCCTTTTTTATACAGACATGGCTCTTAAAGCTTTAATTCTTGGCGGAGAAGAAAACTAGGAAATAATAATAAGGGTATGTGTAAATAATGTGACAAGCACTCAACCTAAGCAACGTGGAATCAACGCCTGCGTTGGGGGGCGGCAGGTAGCACAAAACTCAGACTGTCCCAAAGGCTGTCCCAGTCAAAGTCGTTTACGCCGCGACGGGGTGATTCTGGGTCAAGGCAGTGGTGGTCTTTGATCCGCACGATGGCGCAGCACAGCTTGGACGCCAAGGCCATGGATTACAGCATCAAGCGATGGTCAGCGCTCGTGAGGTACTTGGACAATGGTCAGTTGCCAATCGATAACAATTTGATAGAGAACACCATCCGTCCCATAGCTTTGGTTAAAAAGAATTGGTTATTTGCTGGTTCACAAAGAGCTGGAAAGAGAGCCGCTACGGCCATGAGTTTGATTCAATCGGCCAAGATGAATGGACTGGACCCCTACGCTTATATCAAAGATGTCTTGGAGCGGTTACCCACGCACAAGAACCACCTCATCCATGAACTGCTACCGCATAACTGGAAACCAAGGATATAAAACAAGATGACCGCCGATGGCGGTCATTTACATTGGCCTGTCAATACGTATTGTTCGTTCGCTTACGTTTCAGTTAAAGAGTGGGCGATAGATCACAGTAAGAGTGTTTGGTCGAACTCTAACTTGGAGCAACAAGCACGTGTTTACTTGCCAATTTGGCTAGACGGGGTGGCATACAGAACTGATGACTATGTAACTATGCTGGATATGCCTATGCGGCAAGTTTTAGTTCCGTATACGTATGATTTCTACTTGAAGGGCTGGCTTTCAATCTATTGCCACCAATGCTCAAAGTTTTACGATACATTGATAGACAACGACCACAGCCATTCTAAAGTCGGAAATACATCTAACTGGACTGAAGAGTGGCTTTGTCCTTCAGGTCACATTATTCGTCACAAAGAAGAAGAAATTCGTTGGATGGTTAGAACGACTAAAAAGGAGTAATTAAAAATGGATTTATCTGATGAAGAAAAATTCTTTGTTGCTCATTTTGTTTTGGGTTCATATCGCCACATAAAACCAGCTTGTGGAAAATATATTTCATTGTTTTCGTATCTAGACCAAACTGATGAATCAATTGAAATACAACAAAAACAGATTGATGAGAATGATTGGTATTTTTGTGAACTTTTAGAAAAAATATACAAACAGTCTAATGAATCCACTTGGGACTATGTTTTCAAGAAATTAAAACGTGAAGGTTTTTTTGAAAATAAAAATTTTCATAAAAAATTTCTAGCTGTTGCTACTTGGCTTTATTCAAAAAATTCACTCAGATATTTTTTTGAAGCTAATAAAGAGGCCAAAGAAGCTTATGCTGAATTAAGTAAAACTCAAAAGCTAATTGATGCTAAAGAAGAAGCTAGAAAAGAGACAGAGAGAAGAAATGGCCTTCCTGCGAGTTTAAAGTCTAGGTACGAACTTGATCAAGACCGTTTTAAAGCTATGAATTTGCTTTATAAGGGAGTTGGTAATGCCAAAACAACTACTTCAACTGTTAATCCGTAGGTCCCTGGTTCGAGCCCAGGTCGAGGAGCCACCTAAAAAAACATGGTCACAAGCCATGTTTATTCCTTTTTTACGCAACTAGTTGTCGCGCTGAGGGCCTCTGGGTGACTTTTTGCCCTCAAATTTCATCGAGTTATTGCACGTATATTACACGGCGAATGGCCGCAGTCAAGAGGATTTTTATCTAGTTAAGCTTGTTCATTAAGACATCTGCTTTAGAAGTAAATTCAAAATTTCTTAGCTTTACTTGCTCAGTTAAATCCGCGTCAGTGAGCGTGTGTAAAAACGCCAGCAAGTCATCGATTTCTTGCTCGTTGAGTTGGGGCGTATCACCCAGCTTGCCGCCATAAGGCGCTTCGCTGGTATTGATGAAGCGACGGTTGGCAGGTGTGGCGTCGTTGAATTTTTCAGATGCCTTGCCGTACCACTTGGCTGGGTCGGTGTCGCGGGTGGCATAAAACGCAATCACCTCACGCAGGTCGGTGAACCTGGCGTTGTGAAAAAACGCCCGCCGCACAGCCACATTGCGCAGGGAAGGAACTTTGAAGGCGCCGCAGACCCCGCGTTTGCGGTCGCAAAGACCCTCGTCATGAAAACCTGGCTTGGCATTCACCGCGAGTGCGGTGTTGCGCGGCACGCCAAGGTTGTCATAGCTGAAATCGGTGAACAAGGCGGGCCGGCCCTTGTCATCGGCTTGCGCGGTGTGGCAAGCGGCGCAATTGCCTTTGTCTTCGTCTTGAAACAAACGCCAACCCCGCTCTTGCTCAGCAGAAAACTGGGCTTTCCCTTGCATGACACGATCAAATTGGCTGTCAAAGCGTTTAAACACCGGGTCTTGGTTTTGGTAGCTCGCCAGCGCCAATGTCATGGCTTGAAATGCTTGGTCCGCGTTGGCCCAAATGCTCGCACCGAACACATCGCTAAATTGCGCGGCATAGGCTGTGCCTTGCAAGCGCTGCACCACTGCGGCACGGCTGGTGTTGGCCATTTCATGGGGATTTAAAAAAGGCTCGCCGGCTTGTGCTTGCAGGCTGTCGGCGCGGCCATCCCAAAAAAATCCGCCACTGGCCTTGCCTTCTTCGTCCCACGTCAAGGCTTGGTTGTATTGCAAATAGCGCAGCGAGGGCACATTGCGCGCACCTGCGTGTTGGAATGCTGCGCCTCCCTGCTCAATGCCACGTGCTGAGGCGTGTCCCAGCGAGGCCACATGGCAAGTGGCACACGACTGGGCTCCCGAGGCAGACAAACTGACATCATGAAAAATCAGCTTGCCCAGTTGGGCCTGCGCCGTCAGCGCGGGTGCTTTGGCGTGTTGCCACCACAGCATGGCTACCAAGACAGCGCCGGCAACGCCCAGCGGCCACCACTGAACACGGCGCTCTTGCATCAGCGAAAACCAACGCGGTCGAGCATTTGTTGAACCTTGATTTGGTTCATGCCGATAAAGCTCACGGGCAGTGGGTCCGACTTAAAGTTGGCCCCACCCATGGTTTGCAAAGCGGGATTGTTCAATGGCACATTTTTCACCACCGGCCACTCGTTGTTGCCATTGGCAAAATAGGCTTGTGCCGAGGGGCTGGCCAAATATTCCAAATATTTCTTCGCGTTGTCGGGGTGCTTGGCGTACTGGGCGACAGCGCCGCCAGCGATATTCATATGGGTTCCCCAAGTCGATTGGTTGGGGAAAATGATGCCCACGCGCTGCATCAGCGCTTGGTCCTCGGCTTTGAGTCGCGACAAAATGCCCGCGTCATCTGAGTCCACCCGATTGATGCGAATGTCAGTAGCTCGCGTGAAGTCGGCGTACAAGGCTTCATCGGTGGCGTAATGCCTGGCAGAGTAAAGGTTGAGCTGCGCCTCTTGAGCTTGAAACGTACCGACTAAGCAGGCCAGCATGGACATAACCCCTAAGGCGCATCGAGAAAAAACAGCACTGAACCGCTTGCAAAACATGATGAACCTTGTCTTAAAAGAATTCATCATAGATTAAATACGAACTATTCGCATTTGCGGTAAATCAAAAACCTCTAGAAATATCAGGATTTTCGGAGTGTTCGGCTTAAAAGCATCACAGGCAGCAGGCCGGATCCAGATCAGCGAAGCTACCGTTGATGTCAAGTCAGCCTCCTCGCTCAAGACTGTCGATGAGCTTCTCTTGATTAAACGCTCGCTCAAGGCTGATTGAGCAACAGTCTGCGAAGACAAACAGCCGTAGGATCATCAATTTCAACGGATCAAAAACATGCGATTCTTTATTCAACTCCTGTGTTTTGCTTTGCTGCCTTTGTTGGCTGTTGCCGCCCAGCCCTACCAAATGCCGGCTGGTGCCGCCGACCACGAAGCCCCCGACATCGTGGCGGGCTACCGCGCCATCTTCACCTGTTCGGCCCATTTCTTTGCCGGACGTCCCTTGAAAGACATACTCAAGGTTGAACTCGTCGACGTGCAAGGCAAAGGTTTTCCGGACCCGATCATTGATGAAAAACGCCAACTGGTGTTTGCCTCAGACCCGCACAACATTTACCGCCGCATTGCAGCGTACCGCCCGGACATGGGCTGCACGCTATTGCCGCCTCACTGGCAACTCAGTGATGTGCCGCGCCTGCCCAACGTGGCTTATACGCCTGCGCCCGATGTCAGCGCACTGGCGTTTCCAGCAGGAGACAAAGTGGGATTGCCGGCAAATGGCGTGGACCCGTCTTTTACGCAACTTGAAGCGGTGCTGGCCAAAGCTTTTGACGGCGTGACGTATGCCAAGGTGCCGGGCACCGTCACTACAGCCGTGCTGGTGATCAAGCGCGACAAGCAAAACCATTACAAGCTGATTGCTGAGCGTTACCGTCCGGGCTTTGGCATACACAGTGGCTACCGCACCTGGTCGACAGCCAAAAGCATCAGTGCCGCACTGCTGGCGATAGCCAGTCAACAAGGCATTTTGGAATTGGACAAACCGGTCGCCATTCCCGAATGGCCGCAAGGCGACCCAAGGCGCAGCATCACCTACAAACAGCTGATGCATATGTCCAGCGGTTTGTACAGTGGCGGCGCGAATTCAGCGGCGGTGTATTTCGGTGGTCAGGATGTGGTCAGCGCTGCCACCGGCACACCCTTGGAAGTCAATCCCGGCACCCGCTGGAAATACGCCAACAACGACACTTTGCTTTTGATGCGCTCGCTGCGTCACCTACTGGCCGACTATTTGCGCTATTTGCGCTTTCCTTATGATGAATTGCTGCATCCACTGGGCATGCACCACACGCGCATGGAGGTAGACCACGCGGGCAATTTCATCGCCTCCAGCCAGGTCTACACAACGGCGCGCGACCTTGCCCGCTTCGGTATTTTTCTGGATCAGGACGGCGTGCATCAGGGCAAGCGCTTGCTGCCTGAAGGGTGGATTCAGTTTGTCAGCACGCCGGCACCCGCCAGGCCGGTCGTGGCCGGTGAATGGGGTTATGGCGCACAGTTTTGGCTCCTCGACACCATGCAAGACGTGCCCAAAGGCACCTACACCACGTACGGCAACAAAGGTCAGTATGTGACCGTGGTCCCCGGTCATGATGTGGTGATTGTCAGAACCGGCGTCGACCCAAACGGCATCGAATACAAACAGGACAGACTGGTGGTCGATGTGCTAAGGGCGTTGAAGCAGATTCCTTGAAACGAATGCAGATGCAATGGGGATGTTTCAGAATTTACTTTTATTTCATCATGTAGCCGAAATACTTTTGCCAATCTACGCAGAAAGATCAATTCTTTTTGACCCTGTATGACTGACCAAAGAATCAGAATTTCTAGAGTTTAGATGGGCATCAATAACCAATACATGCGATTGGAGTTGCCCGCTCCGACCTTGTAATTCCTCGCGAAAGTGCTGGGCAGCATATAAATTACTGCTTTGAAGTGCAGAACCAATTTTGTTTAGGCAGGAATCCCCAGATATGCTTGGGTCGAAGTTAATCAGTGCAGTGAATGCCAAGATATTTATTTTTTTCCTGATAAGTCTATAAAGCCGTGACGGTTTGGCATCTTGACGTTGGGAAGATTTGTTGCATTCATCACGGAATCAACGCCGATAATATTATTTAGATTAAGAATATACGCAGTCACTGCATACACCTCATCATTACTTAAAGATTGAGGCGCCGAAGTTGGCATTGAGCGGCGAACATAGTCAAACAATGTGGTGGCATAGGGCCAGTAGCTACCTACTGTTCGAATGGAAGCCCGACCACTAGCCAAAGTATCAATACCACCGACCAAAGCATCCGCAGGCTTTCCAATGCCCTTTTCTCCGTGACAAGATTGGCATTTGGCCGCATAAACTGCAGAACCTTGCAAAACGCTACCTGAACCCGCTGGCAACCCATAACCGCTAGGTGGAATACTGGTATCAATCGAAGACACCAATTCAAGACTTGCTGGTTTTCCAAGCTTGGGGCTTTGCAATGCAGCAGTGCTGTCTTGAGATCGACTTGCATAAGGCACAAGAAACCCACTAAATACTAAAGTTAAGAGTAATTTATGCATAGACATTATTGACTCCTCCATCAGCCGCGATTGACCAAGACTGAATCATATTGTTATGAAATCGATTAGCCGGTGAGTAGATAGCCGTCCATGATGCTCGGGAGGGCTGAATATTTCCTTCCTCATCCGTTGCGCGGCTTTGCAAGATCGCAGGCGACTCCGTCCAATTCCACGGGTACCGAAAGCGCACTGCCGCTTTGGAGTGCGCCTGTCCATCTAGCTTTGCCTCTTGCCAATTTAAGCCGCCATTGGTTGAGACCTCAACCTTGACGATACGCCCCACCCCTGACCATGCCAAACCGGAAATTTCATAAAACCCCTTCCCCGGCATCGTGGTCTCACCCGATGGATGCGTGATGATGGATTTAACACCAAGCACAAACGGGAATTGATGAGCCTTTCCATCCGGCAATAAGTTGGTGTACTTCGAGGTTTCATCTTTTGTGTGCGTAGGCTCATTGGTTACTTTGAGGCGACGCAACCACTTGACATTCATATTGCCTTGATAGCCCGGCAGCAAAAGCCTTAATGGATAGCCCTGTTCTGGACGGATGCGTTCCCCGTTTTGATAGAGGGCTAAAAACGCGTCATTCATTCCCTTGCTCAGTGGAAAACTCCTACTCATTGCCGCGGCATCAGCCCCTTCTGCCAGCATCCAAGATGCTTGAGGATCCACACCGGCCTCCGTAAGTAACAGAGAAAGTGGGATTCCTGTCCATTCGGTATTGGAGAACAAGCCATGAATGGCTTGAACATTTTGCAAGGGTGCAGAGGCCAAGGTATTGCCACCACTATTGCCGGCACACTCAATGAAATGAACCCTGCTCACCATGGGATAGCGCAACAAGTCTTGAACGCTGAACACCAGTGGTTGTCGAACCATGCCATGAATGATCAATTCATGTTTTTCGGGATCGATTTCTGGAATGCCGTTGTGGTGACGTTCGAAATGCAATCCGCTGGGCGTTATAGATCCGTTAAGCGATTGAAGTGGCGTGCGAGAAGCACCCGTTCCAGGCGATACGGTGGCATAACCCGATCCCCATACACGCTGGACCTTTTCTTCAAACTTTGAGGGTTGACCATAACCTTTAGGCAGGCTGCCAGGTTGTCGCATCCATTCTGGCGCAGCAACTTGAGCCGTTGCGTTTTGTAGAGCTGCTGCACTTGCGGCAACAATGACGCCTACTGTTTTAGAGCCTTGTTTCAGAAAATGACGACGACCTTTGCTCTTGATCTCTTTTTCAGTCTGAGTGTTCGTTAGACCTTGTTCCTTGTCATTCATTGCTTGCTCCTAAATTTGATTGAAGGTTTTCTGTTGAGCAACAGCCGCCCTCAGGGAAGCGTGCGAAAGGAATAGGTCATGAAGCTATTATCAAGCTTACGAAGATATATGCGTATCTGCACGAAAGCATCTTCGCATCCTTGTTTCAAGTTGTTTGAAGCTTTTGATTCACGACTGGATCTTTATGTCATCTCCACGTTATAACCGAAGACAATGGCTTCAAAAATCTGGTGCCTTAAGCCTTGCATCCTTGGCCGCAGCCCCGGCTGAGACGCTTGCTGGCAATGAAGATTTGCCTCCCCATGTTCCCAGTTGGACCAAGAACATGGGCGCGCCTTTTCTCAGTCCTGCTTACGGCGTACCTTCTGTGCATGAACAACATGTGAAACGCGCCTTGTTGCCCAAGCCAGGCCCTTACCCAACGGCCTCACGCACACCACTTCAGTCCTTACACGGCATCATCACACCCAACGGTTTGGTGTTTGAAAGACACCATGCAGGGTTTCCCAGCATCACGCCACAAGACCACCGACTCATGATCCATGGCATGGTCGATAGGCCTTTGATATTCACGATGGAAGATATTGCGCGTTTTCCTTCTGAGTCCAACATTTATTTTTTAGAGTGCTCGGGTAACACGGCCTTGGAATTGAAAAAACCAAGCGGTATCACTGTGCAAGACACACACGGCATGGTTTCATGTTGCGAATGGACAGGGGTTCGGCTCTCTACCGTGCTACAAGAAGCCGGTGTGCACAAAGATGCAACCTGGCTGCTAGCTGAGGGGGCAGACGCTTCAAGTATGACGCGAAGCATACCCATGGCTAAAGCCCTGGATGACGCCATGCTGGTGTATGCGCAAAACGGTGAAATGCTCAGACCCGAGCAAGGCTATCCCTTGCGTTTGCTTTTGCCCGGCTATGAAGGGAATATGAGCGTCAAGTGGCTACGTCGACTCAAGCTTGGCACAGAGCCATGGCAAAGCCGCGAAGAAACCAGTGCCTATACCGACTTGATGCCCGACGGGAAAGCTTTGCAATTTACGTTTCATATGGAAGTCAAATCCGTCATCACCTCACCTTCTGGCGGACAAAAAATGCACAACCATGGTTTTCACGAAATCCGAGGACTGGCTTGGTCTGGGCGAGGAAAAATCAATTCGGTGGAAGTCAGTGTGGATGGGGGAGTCCATTGGCAGCAAGCAGTGATTCAAGAACCGGTGTTGAGCAAAGCTCTGGTACGGTTTCGCTTTCCTTGGGAATGGCATGGTCAGTCTGCCTTGATACAAAGCCGCGCAACAGATGAATCGGGGCGTATTCAGCCAACACGTCAGCATTTGATCAAAGAAAAAGGTTTGAATTTTTACTATCACAACAACGCCATTCAATCCTGGCTGATTAACCAAGAAGGTGATGTTCAAAATGCGCACAATTAAGCCCCAACTTTTAGCCGCACTGATCAGCACTTGCTGCCTTTTACATACCAACCAAGTAATGGCAGACCAAGGCTTGGGACTTGGTCAACCTTTGGATGCACGCACTTTGTCCGGGTGGGATATCGATATTTCCCCCTCTGGAAAAGGCTTACCTGCAGGCTCGGGAAATTCACTTAGGGGAGCAGAGATTTACAGCCAAAAATGTCAGGCATGTCATGGCGAAAACGGCACTGGCGGTACGGCCAATAAATTGACCGGCGGCACTGGCAGTTTGAACGGTTCCACGCCTTTGAAATCCATTGGCAGTTTCTGGCCCTATGCCACTACCTTGTTTGACTATATTCGCAGAGCCATGCCTTTGAATGCGCCTCAGTCCCTGACCAATGAAGAGGTGTATGCCTTGACCGCTTACATATTAAGCATCAACGCTGTGGTCGACAAAAACATGGCCATTGACGCCAGCAACTTGGCACAGATAAAAATGCCCAACGCCAATGGGTTTATTCCTGTTGTGGATTAGATGAATTCAATCAACGCATTGCACGCAACTGAATGCTGGCACGCAGTCCTGCAACTAACTTTTTGCGTGCAAAGTGACAGCGCTGAGTGCAAAATCTACGAAAGTGCTGGAAAAATTGTAATATTTAAAATATTTTCTAGAAAAATTTTATCTCGGCGTTATTTGGCAATTCCACACGAAAGGTCGTACCTATATTCAACTCTGTTGTGAAGTTGATTTTTCCTTGATGCGACTCAACAATAGCCTTGGAGAGCCATAGCCCAATGCCCATACCGGTGTCTTTGTTGGTTCGCAGCAATTCAAACACCATCGCTTCAATCTCAGGTTCAATACCAATGCCATTGTCTGCCACTGTCAAAACTATGTGACTTATTTCCATGTGTGTTCGCACTGAAATACTTTTAGAACCTTGAAATGATGCGGGGAATGCCTCGCTTGCATTTGTAATCAGATTTAAAATCACTTGTTGCATTTGTGATTTATCACCTGTAATGTGCAAAGGTTGTGGATATAAGTCCAATTTCAGATCAATTGATTGAGTTTGCAAAGTAGGTTGACACAAAAGCAAAACATCCTTTAAAAGATCATTGAAATCAAACATTGAGATCGACTTACGACCATTGCCAAACATATTACGCAAAGTTGAAATGATAGTGACAGCTCGTTGATTTGCTTTGCGCAACCCTGTCATTGCTTTATCAATGTTAGTGTCTTGATTTAACTTCGTGTCATGTTCACTCAGAACTAATCCGATCATGTCGGTGTTGATTTGAATCACAGCCAAAGGTTGGGTTAGTTCATGCGCCAGACTGGCCACCAAGGCACCCATACCTGCAGTTTTGTTAAAAACCGTCAGTTGTCGAATGATCTCTTCACGTTCTTCTAGTAATTGTTTGAGATTGAGACTCGTTCGATGCATGACATCTGCCCGCTCGTTGGTCAAAGTCAATTCAAGGGCAACAGCCAATTTATTTTTCTCAGCAATCTCAAGAAAGATTCGAAGAAATGCAATGTTGCAAAGCGTAATAGACATGAACTGACCAATAACCATAATCGCTTGATGCCAACTGGGCTCGTAGATGTCATCGATCGTGCCTGCCAATGCCACGCCCAATGCACGAATACCCAAAGTACTGCTCAAAATCAAGCCGCCCCACATCAGCAACTTGGCGCCCAACGATTCACGCAAGCGATGAAGTTTGAGACCGATGAGGAAATAGTCAAAACACAGCACCGCATAAAAGGCATTGAAAATAATCAAGGCTTCCCATTCAGCTTGTTCAAAATGAATTAAATAAACAAACAAAATGAAATAGCCAACATTGAACAGGTTATAAACTTTATATGCACGATACTGAGGTTCAGGTAACAAGTACATGCGCAAAGCCACCATGCGTCCCCAGTTACCAACCAGCATCAATAATTGGGCTGCATAGAAAAACAAAAAATCAGATACTTGCCCTCGCATCGCTAACAAAACTACTGCCATTCCACTGAACATACCCGCAGCGCACCAAAGTTTGACCTGAAAGCTTCTGTACTCTTGCAAAGCAAACCAAATTGCCCCGTGCAATATCAGATACACAAAGCAAATCATAAAGATGGTGGTTTGGGTGTCCAGATGCATATTCGCAGTTTGCAGTTATTCGCTTGTAAATATGCTAGTCAGCCCTTCCAAGCGTTCGAGTGCCATTCCACAGCCTCTAACAACGCATGTCAGCGGTTCATCCGCCAACATCACGGGTATACCTGTTTCTTCGGAAATCATCTTATCTAAATCTTTCAATAGAGCTCCACCACCAGTTAGAACGATTCCGCGGTCGGCAATGTCTGAACTGAGCTCTGGAGGTGTGTTCTCCAGCGCAATCTTTATTGCAGTTACAAGGCCATTAAGTGGTTCGGCGAGTGCTTCCAACATTTCAGTTGTGGATACAGTAAAAGACTGTGGAATACCTTGAGCTAAGTTACGACCGGTGACTTCCATCTCTTTGTATTTTGCACTCGGGTAAGCAACACCGATTTGCTTTTTCAAGTTTTCTGCAGTTTGGTCGCCGATCAACATGCCATAGTTACGACGAATGTAGTTCACGATAGCTTCGTCAAACTTATCGCCACCAATTCGAACGCTTCCTTTGTAAACCATACCACCTAATGAAATGATTCCAACTTCAGTGGTTCCACCACCAATATCTACCACCATTGAGCCACAAGCATCTGCCACTGGCAAACCCGCACCAATAGCGGCGGCCATGGGCTCTTCAATCAAGTACACCTCAGATGCACCCGCTGCCAATGCCGATTCACGAATTGCTCTACGCTCAACTTGCGTAGACCCGCAGGGCACACAAATAATAATTCTTGGACTAGGCCTCAAAAAACTTTTGGCGTGAATAGAACGAATGAAGTGCTTAAGCATTTGCTCAGTGATTGTGAAATCCGCAATGACCCCGTCTTTCATTGGTCTGATGGCTTCAATGCTGAACGGTACTCTTCCAAGCATTGACTTGGCTTCTCGACCTACTGCTATTACATTTTTTTTACCGCTAATTCCTGCCACATGCTTTATCGCAACTACAGATGGCTCATTGAGCACGACACCATGGCCCTTTGCATATATCAATGTATTTGCTGTTCCCAGATCTATTGCAAGATCTGTTGAATACCACTGAGTGAAATAATTTAAAAGTTTCATTTTGAGGTGTTGTTCATGTCACCTTCAAATAGTCCAAAATCATTGACTTTAATGCTATCTTTTTCCACAACCTGTAGCTTCAGTTTGTGACTGCGATGGCGATTTCAAAAGAAACGCAGGAATCATTTGTACGGGATAAGAGGGAGTTGTTGTATGGCGCCTGACACCAGTGAATACGCTCTCTGGGAGATGAACCCCGATTTTCTTGGCATATATACGAGCATGCCAAGTCAGTGTCGTTGTATTTTTTTTAAAATAGTTGACGTCACCCTCTTCAATTGCTTTAATTTGATTTTGACTCATCCCCAAGAGCTTGCACATCGCTTCAAGGGATAGGCCTTTTTGGGTCCGAGCCTCTTGAAGCAGACGACCAGCCTCAATTACATTACCCGGATCTGATGTAATAAGTGCCATAGCAGTACCTAAACAATTTAAAAAGGTAGCATTAATATCACTTAAATGGTGTTGACTGCACATCCCCCAATGGGGATATTTCTAAGTAATATCCTCATAAATGACATTAAAATAACTCAATACTTATTTATTATTTAAGATCGAATCAGAGAGTTTTCAGATATTCAACCAGTTACGCCATAAAGAGAACCATGACAGCCAAAGGACTTGTGTTTTTAGTTGAAGATGATGACGACCTTCGCTTGAACTTGGGGGATATGTTGAGGCATCTTGGATATGAGGTTAACGATTTTGACAATGCGATATTGTTTTTGCAAAAGGCTAGACGCTACTCTCCCGCTGTCTTAGTTACGGATATGCGTATGCCACAAATGTCTGGCCTAGATTTGCATAAAGCATTGCTTGATAAAGATTGGTCATTACCCATCATTTACATGAGTGGCGAAAGTCAGAGTCAAGAAATCATTGATGCAATGAAATATGGTGCCATTGAATTTTTATGCAAACCCTTTCTTCAATCAGAGTTAATCCAAGCTATAGACAAAGGCTTAAGACAAGATTCTGAACGACATGAAGACCAAAAGCGTCTGCTTCTTGTGGACTCGCTACATAAAAGTTTGAACCCAAGTGAGCAAAGTATCCTGTCATTGATGCTAATGGGGCACGGCAACAAATACATTGCGTCCGTAAAAGGCTTGATGGCAGACACCATTAAGAAATACCGTGGCCAGATTCTGTCAAAGATGCAAGTCAATTCGTTGGCTGAGTTGCTTACGTTGTGCAAAGGTTATATCCCTCCAACAAGCAAGCATTAAATATTGGCTTTTAAAAAACCCAAGATAGCCTGAGCCACTTTGCTGGGCGCTTCGCGCTGAGGGAAGTGCCCCACCCCCGGCAACAAATGGCGCTGATAAGGCCCGCTGAAAAACTTTTCCCGGTCGGCCGAGGTGGCGGGTAGACTGACACCGTCGACTTCGCCGTGCAACATCAAGGTTGGCACATTTAGCAACGGTGCGGGGTGCAACAGCGCTTCATCAGCGTCGTAATAGGGGTCGCTGGGAGCGTGGCCCCAGCGGTGCTGGTAGGAATGCAAGGTCACCTCAGCCCAATCGGGGTTGTTGAACGCCATGGCAGTTTGCTCGAATTCATTGGGCATATACCAGCCCTTGGGCGCCCAGGTATCCCACATGCGTTGCGAGAACTCTTTGGCGTTGGCGCGTACATAGCGCTCACCGCGAGCGGTCGCCATGAACCAGTGGTACCAATACAGCTGGGTTTGTTCCATACTCAAGTCTTGCGTGGGGTCGTTGGTGCCGTACCCCACAGACATCAACACCATGTGGCTGGCAATGCCAGGTTGTAAGCCGCAGGCATTGGCAACAGCTCGTGCACCCCAATCGTGCCCAACCAAGACAGGTTTTTCAAGGCCCAAGGCCTGTACAAATTCGACCATGTCACGCCCAAGGCAAGAGAGTTGCCCCGTGCGTGGCGTGTCGTCTCGCAAAAATGTGGTGGGCAAAAATCCGCGCAAAGCCGGTGCAATGATGCGGTAGCCGGCTTGCACCAAGTGCGGCACGACTTCATGCCAACAGCGTGGGCTGTCGGGCCAGCCATGCGTGAGCACGATGGCGTGCTGTCCCTCGGGATTCCATTCTTTGTAGCCTATACGCAGCAACGCGGTTTCGATGAATTGCATGGAGCGAATGTTACTCAACACCTTAGGCTGCAGAGCCAAGTCTGTGCCACACTGGCGACATGGAAACCGAATCTTCTCAGGACTGGGTTGGCGCTCAAGCAACGGCTGCCGAATTGCTTCGCCAGCAAAATAGCCGTGAGCCTTTTCATGCCTTAGTGCCCCCGTTTGCCATCCATACACTGGGGCAAGCCTATGCAAGCCAAGACGCTTTTGTTCAACAACAAGCAGTTCAAAGAAATACGCAGGTGGGTGGCTACAAAATAGCCATCACCACGCCAGCCATGCGGGCCTTTGTGGGCTTTGATGACGCCATTTCGGGTTGCGTGCTGGCTGACACCGTGTTTGCCAGCGGTCAAAAGGTGCAGGCCGCTGATTTTCAGCACCTGATCGTGGAGTTTGAGCTAGCCTTGCAATTTGGCCAAGACTTGCCCGAGCGCGAAGACGATTGGGACCGGTACAGCATCTTGCCTTACCTAGACTGTGCTTACCCCTCACTTGAAATCGCCGATGACCGATTCGCCGACTACGCTTTGTTGAGAAAAGGCTTTTTCAGCTTGGTGGCTGAAAACGCTTGGAACCATGGAGTGGTGTTGGGCTCGGCCATTGCGGCTAAAGACTTTGACAGGCTGTGGCAAACCAAAGCCAACGCCTTCATCAACGACCAAGCCATAGGCCAAGGTCATTGCAGCGATGTCATGGGACACCCGCTCATTGCCATGGCTTGGATCGCCAACCATTTGCTTAAGCGCGGTCGCCGCTTCAAAGCGGGCGACTGGGTCACCACCGGCAGTTGGGTGGCATCGCAATTTCCGCTGACCGGTCAGACACTTAGCTTTGAAATGCCGGGCTTGGCTGAAGTTACTTTGACGGTTTGTTAAGCACACCTTCTTGGCGTATGAAGGGGCCTCTGGTGCAAGCAATTTGCTGAAAACTTTTCATGACAGTGCCAAACTCCACTGGCACAAATACACTGGATTGGGTTTTAGTGATCAAACGTGCACCGCTTTGCATTTGCCCTTCATAGCCGTAGAACTGCAAATACCTGACTTTGTTTTTATCGCAATCAAACTCCAAATGGGTGGTAGCCGACAAAAGTTGGGTGGCGGTCACACTGCTGTAGTTGGTCAGCATCCACACCAAGGCATTACGACCTTTGAGTTGAACCGTAGTGCGGTCAATCATCACGGTGTGGCCATCTATATGGCCCAAATAGGTCCACGCGGCATTTGCCGCGCCCTGTGCAAGCCCCAAGCCTATGCAAAACACAATGCACAGGAAGCGTGGCATGGTGGCTCTGGCAGGAACGCGTTTCAGTGCGAAGCCACCGGCAAGCTGGGCGCTTTGGCGAAATCGGCAGGCACCTCGCCCGTCAAGCTTTCCAAGAAGCTGACAATATCTGCCACTTGCGTATCGCTGAGTTGCTTGCCCAGTTGCAACTGCGCCATGATGCGCACTGCTTGCGACAAAGTGGCAGCTGAGCCGTCGTGGAAATAAGGTGGGGTCATCGCCACATTGCGCAATTGAGGCACCTTGAATATGAAGGCGTCTGCCTCGTTTTTGGTGTCTTGAAAGCGACCTTTGTCGTAGCCCTTGAAAGCCTCTTTTTCGGTGCTGCCCGTGACCAACCAATAGTCTTGGGTGATACCAAATTTTTGGAAGCTTTGGCCACCCACGGTGACACCGTTGTGGCAACCGGCGCAACCAGTGTCGATGAAGGTTTTCAGCCCTTGCTTGGCTTGGGCACTCAGGGCATTGCTGTCGCCTTTCAAGTAACGGTCAAACGGCGCGGGGGTCAGCAAGGTGCGCTCAAACGCGCCTATCGCTTTGCCCCAGTTCTCTGCGCTTAAAGGTTTGGCGTCGCCAGCAAAGGCTTTGTCAAACCAAGGCTGGTAACCCAGTAAGGCCAGCTTTTTTTCGGCTTGCTCGAAATTGGCATTGCCATAGGCCACGAGACTGGTCAGCGCCTTGACGGCTTGCTCTTCTACGCTGGCACGGTTGCCGCCGTAATGCTGGGCCACCAACAAAGAAGTATTGAAAACCGTGGGTGCGTTTCGAGGCAGCACCTTGCCATAGACGCCCATGGACAAGGGCAAGCTATCCCCGCCATGGTAAGCAGGGTTGTGGCAACTCACACAGCCTTGGCGGCCATCGCTAGAGACGCGGGTTTCGTAAAACAGCGCTTTGCCAAGCGCCACACGCAGAGGTGTGAGCGAAGTTTTTTCCAAGGCTGAACTGTCTGGCAAAGGCTGGAACAAGGACTTGGCCTTGTCGAGCAAGGCTTGGTCATCGCTTGCAGCACCTGCCGATGTTGCCATCAACAGCGCCACGCTGCACAACGACGCTGCCGCCACCGAAGAAATCATCCATGTCAATTTATGCATCACAAGCCTTCACGAAAAAACACATTAGAACAAACCGGTGATATTGCCTTGCGCATCAACGTCGATGGCATGGGCAGAAGGCACCTTGGGCAAGCCAGGCATGGTCATGACGTCGCCGCAAACCATGACAATGAACTCCGCTCCTGCAGCCAAACGCACTTCTCTGATATTCATGGTGTGCCCCGAAGGCGCACCCAACAGTTTGGGATCAGTGGAAAAAGAATACTGGGTTTTGGCAATGCAAATCGGGTAATGGCCATAGCCTTGTTCTTGCAATTTGTCGATTTGACCGCGGATTTTGGCGTCAGCAGAAATACCTTGTGCGCCATAAATTTTTTGCGCAACGGTTTGCGCCTTCTCCCACAGCATGGCGGTTTCGGGGTAAACAAACTGAAATTGATTGGGCTGTTCGCACAATGCCACCACCGCATTCGCCAACTCGACTGCACCAGCTCCACCCTCGGCCCAGTGCTTGGCTACCACCACTTGGGCGCCATAAGCCGCGCAAGCTTTCTCCAACAAGCTGATTTCTGCAGGCGTGTCTTCGGTGCGGTGGTTGATGGCCACCACGCAAGGCAGGCCGTAATGGTTTTTGATATTGCCCAAGTGACGCTCAAGGTTGACCATGCCTTTTTTCAAGGCGTCTAGGTTTTCAGTGCCCAGTTCTTTAACTCCCACGCCGCCGTGGTATTTCAGCGCTCGCACGGTTGCCACCAAAACTACCGCGGAGGGTTTCAAATCGGCCTTACGGCATTTAATGTCAATGAATTTTTCGGCGCCCAAGTCTGCGCCAAAACCGGCCTCAGTCACCACATAGTCAGCCAATTTCATGGCGGTAGTGGTGGCGATCACCGAGTTGCAGCCATGGGCGATGTTGGCAAACGGGCCGCCGTGGATGAAGGCCAGATTGTTTTCCAAGGTCTGCGCGATATTGGGTGCCAAGGCGTCTTTGAGCAAAGCGGCCATCGCGCCATGCGCTTGCAAGTCGCTGGCGAGCACGGGTGCCCCCTCGGTGTTGTAAGCCACCACGATGCGACCCAAGCGGGTCTTCAAGTCGGCCAAGCTGGTGGCCAAGCAAAAAATAGCCATCACCTCAGAGGCCACCACGATGTCAAAACCATCTTCGCGTGGCACGCTGTTGGCGGTGCCGCCCAAGCCCACCACCATTTGGCGCAAAGCGCGGTCGTTCATGTCCATCACCCGCTTCCACACGATGCGACGCGTATCGATCTTGAGGGTGTTGCCATGGTGGATATGGTTGTCGAGCATGGCCGACAAAAGGTTGTGCGCCAAGGCAATCGCACCAAAGTCGCCCGTGAAATGAAGGTTGATATCTTCCATGGGAACGACCTGAGCCATGCCGCCACCGGTGGCGCCGCCCTTCATACCAAAAACTGGGCCCAGCGACGGTTCGCGCAGGCAGATCAGGCTCTTTTTGCCGATCTTGCACAAGGCGTCGCCCAAGCCCACGGTGGTGGTGGTCTTGCCCTCGCCCGCAGGTGTGGGAGAAATAGCGGTCACCAAGATAAGCTTGCTGCCCTTTTTCGCTGGCAAACTGGCGATGTGCTTCAAAGACAGTTTGGCTTTGTGGTGACCATAGGCATACAAATGGTCATCGGAGATGTTCATATGCTGCTTGACCAACTCGGGGATTCGATGGAGGCTGGCGGCTTGGGCGATTTCAATG
>Ga0114973_10001306_pt1 | contig 18669 bp, 19 predicted proteins | sample M_140807_MF_Meta_FD_87025 | JGI IMG/M metagenome (GOLD analysis project Ga0114973, IMG submission 87025) | Freshwater microbial communities from Lake Montjoie, Canada to study carbon cycling - M_140807_MF_MetaG | ecosystem: Environmental > Aquatic > Freshwater > Lake | place: Lake Montjoie...
AAATCCGATCACATACGCAATAGAAGATTCTATGAGCCGTGGCCTGGCAGGAGTGATCACAAGCATACAGTTCAACTGGCTTGAAGGTGTTCCGTGGGAGACAAATTGGAATTCAAGAGCACCAACTGCATGTAAGATTACGATGGCATTCGATCCTATACACGACATCGCACCTGGACTCGATTCATACGGCGCCAACAGGGCACCTGTTTACAATGTTGGAAACAATCGACTTGTTGCAGGCGATCCTCTCCCTGATAATGGCGTAAAATCGAAGTATTACTTTGATAAACAAGGTAAAGACGAATCTTTACGATGGGCTAAAGAACTTAAAGCCAAATTCTAAAATAGGTAGCATATGACTGTAAGCAGATACTACTTTCTTCCCAAGCTTGGAAATCGATTTATAGGAACGTCAGACCAGACGACCACAATATTCAATGCAACAGACTCAGGTGCGATCACATGCATCATTAAACAACTTGATGCCAACACACGTCTTGATATCCTTGCATATGAATCATACGGAGATGCTTCTCTCTGGTGGATTATTGCAGCAGCTTCAGGCATCGGCTGGTCGATGCAGCTTTCACCTGGCACATACGTCAGAATTCCGACTGATCTGAATGCAGTCTATGAGATATTAAGGACAGCATGAGCAATCAATATGATCCATCGAGCACCAAGCAGGCACCACAAAGTCGAAGTCGACTTCTTGAAGCCGCAACACAGCTTAGGCAATATCTTTACCTTGCGAGCAGGAACAACGTCGCTGAAGCAGTCAGCATAGCAAAACCAGATGACCCTGCCACAGGGTCAGCTAACGTCGCCAGAGAACAGGCTAAAAATGCGGAAAGAAAGAAAGATGAAGGTGAAATTCTAAATCAATCAAGTGCTACAACGGATGCCGAGATTGAAACTGCTGCACCAACACCTAACGATTCAACAGATCCTAGGCAGAAAGCTCCTCCGGGAATAGAAGACAGCAATACGGCAAGGAACATACAGGAGCCAAATTTTCCAGAGCCGATTAGAGCTATTTTAGGTTTGACATCTGGACAAACTTTTACAACTTCAACAGATAAGAAGACAGCGATACAACACCTCGCGATTATAGACTCTGGCGCAGGTATAAATTTTAGCAGCAGAAATGCTGAGTATGTTGCAATATTCTCCAATCTAATCCCGTCAGTAGAATTTTCCAAATGTGTTCCGTATTTTAACATCAAATTCATCCAAAACATACCGACAGGAAATATTGCGAATGGTGGCAAAGGATTACAAGTCCCGATGCCTTTCCTCGTTCTTGACTCTTTTGTCGGGGCAGTGAGGAAAAATTCTGGTGTTCAAGGACAAGGTTCTTCGACACCCGATGCAGCGCAAGTAGAACCTGTCAATCCACCCTCGACAAAAATCGGGCAGACGGTTAGCGGAATGGAGCTCTTTCAGGCACCACAAACTTTGATACGCCCAGGAATCAATCAGACGTCTTCCTATAAAGCGCTTCGTGGCGTTCAAGTTCTTGACCCGATGCAGCCGCTTATGTCCATTGAATCTATAGGCATCGATGTGATGGGCCTGTCTGAGAACTTCATGACAACGCAGACAAAAATCGACCTTTCGATAATCTTGCATGACAGGTCAAGGCTTATCGAGATATCGCCGCTCGTGTCTCCAAGTGTATACCCGACAATGAGAGCCGAGATCACGTGGGGCTGGTCGCATCCAGACACTTCAAGTTTTACACGCAATCCTTACGCAAAATTTCTCAATGCCTTGAGGAGCACGCAAGTTTTCTGTGTCAATGCATCATCATTCTCTAATCGTGACTCGACATCGATCAACATTAAGCTCCAGCTTACAGGTCTCGGTGAATATAGCGCTTCAAGCACATCGATCTTGACAGGAAAGTACGTCCCATACGAGCTCGTCAGAGCAAGAATGAACCAACTTTTCACAATCATCGACACAGTCCAGAAGAACACTAAAGATCCAAAAGCACCGCCGCAAAGAAGTCAAACATTTGTGGGTGCTTATGAACAGCCTGTTTCGCTTAGCAATTGGGAATCAAGTGACAAATGGGTTGAGTATGAGGACTATGGAGCAATTTCAACGCTTATAAGCGAAGTCGCCGGAGGCCAAAAAACTGCCGACAATCTTGTTAGCAAGTATGTGGGGATTTTAGGTGGTCTTTCTAATCCTGAAACGACTGTAGTCAACAATAGGTCATCGATTTTACTTACTGAGCTGAAGCAAAAGATCAATAGTAACAACATGATGTTGTCGCCTTACATCAAGGATCTCTACAATACAGAAAGAGATAAAAACACAAAGTACGTTCAATTCTTCGAGGAAATACAAAATAAAGTGCAGGTTGATGCTGCAACAGTTCCAGGATACACACCTGACTCAAGTTTGACACAAAGTTCAGCAACTACGACACTTGGCGATTTGATTTACAGGCTTTATACTTTACCCATGAGCATCACGGGTATTTACGATGCAATTAGAATCACTACATATAACTTCAATGATCACGCAGGTTTAATGGGATCAATAAACATCGGCTCTCTTCCCTTAGACACGGGTGTGGTAAATGAAACACTAAAGGCGGGCATGAATGTTGAAAAGGCACTTTCATCACTAATCAGGCTTGCATCGGATCCATCACAGGCGGCATTTGGAATTAAGGCAGCACTTGCGCAAAAAGCAGATGCAGAAGCCAGAGCCGCTAAAGACGTTGGAGAAATTGAAGATGAAGAATCAAAACAGGAAGCAATTCAACAAGCAAATCTCACCATACAGGCTGCTTTTGAGCAGAACATTGCTAAAGTTTACCAAGATAAGAGCAGCTTACTGTCAAACGGTGTGTCATATGAGCCGAAATTTGTTCCACCAAGGCTAAGAATACACACTGAGGTCGTACCCGTTTTAGATGGTGAAGTCGTCAAGCAGGTGCTTGCTGTCTTCATCTACGACGAGGCTAATACAGGGTCAAGAAGCACAAACCTCCTTTCATCCATCTATCAGAGCGACAAAGGTGCCGTTAGAGTCACTTCTAGGGGCTCTGACGTAGTTTTAGGTGTGTGCGATGCAAAATTAAATGCTGACGGTAAGACTTTCACTGTCACAGCAGATCGTGCCATGGTCAAGAAGATAATAACAGCTGCGACACCGACGCTACGAATAGGATCAGAAGGCTCGGCCATCATTAGCTCAAATTATTCAACACAGGCTTCCGGTGATCTTGCTAATCTTAACCTTCTTCGTTCATACAAGAATAGCGGCGGAGCATCGAGAGCAGACACGTCTCCTGGAATAACGGCTGATCTATTCGTCATACCTGCAAGTCTTAAATTGACAATGATTGGAATGCCACTCATAAATAGAGGACAGACATTTTTTGTTGATTTCGGAACGGGGACCACCCTTGACAATACATACACAGTCATGTCGGTCAATCACAGTATTAAAGGTGGTCAATTCACGACAAACGTCACGCTTAATATCACAAACCAAGGTACAATTAAGTCTGTCACATCAATGATCCAGACAGATCTGAGTATCCTGCAACAGCATATCGCTGCTACGACACCTTCACGCGATCCTAACGTAATTAGATCATCAGATGATCCGCGTGCTGCTAGAGAACAGTTTGATAATGCAACCGGCGGCCTCATGTAAATCGACACAAAAGATTTTATAATCTTATGTGACCATATTCATACCTAGGAAAGTCGCAGGTTTTGATAGAGACATCATCGTCGATGATGATAAGATTGTCTTATCAAGTGATGTTGAAAAGACACAATACATGTGGCATCTTGATGAGAATGCTCACAGGTCAATAGTAAGAATCGGAGATGCGTCTTCTCGCCCGATTAACCTTGCATCAAGCGACCCGCGAGTCAACTGGTGGTCAGGCTATTCTGACACACTACGATACGACTATATCCTAGGAAAGAAAGCTTTTAGCGATAATATTAAACGCCTGATTGCAGATTGCAAGAGCGTGTTAGGTTGCGATCCTTATTATCTGACACAATACCAGGTTCAAAATCAATTGCTTGACATGATCCAGCCTGCCTATGCAGACAAAGATGATATTCAAGCGATAGAAGGACATGATTTGTCATCGATAGCGCCTGATGAGTCTGGCAAGTGTCAAAGAGCCGTATACGACAATTTTAGCTCGTCTACAGGCAGAATGTCAATTAAGTCGGGCCCGAAGGTTCTTACTCTTGACAAGCGCTTCCGTCATGTGTTTCGGTCAAGATGGGGCGCTGATGGCGCACTAGTCAGTATCGATTACAGCGCTCTTGAACCTCGAGTAATCATGACGCTTATGGGTGAGAAAGAACTTCCGCAGGATATCTACACGGCGATTGGAGAGAAGACAGGTCTTACGTCGATCTCTCGTGGCACGCTAAAAGTTATGATTCTGTCAGTCTTGTACGGAATGATGCGCAGAAACTTTATAGTCAAGTTTATCGATACTCCTGATGCAGACGTTGCATATGACAAGCTACAAGACGCCTTGTGCGTGAGGTCTATGTTGCGTAAGATCAAGACAGAAATGACTGGTGACTTTATCACTAATCACTACGGAAGACTGCTTAAATGTGAGAATGAGAATGTCTTTGTCAATCACTTCACTCAGTCAACTGCGGTCGATGTGGCCTGTGATGGTTTTCTCAAGTTTGCACAGGATAATGCAGATTGTGTGACTCCTGTTTTTCTACTTCACGATGAAATGGTCGTAGATGTTCACAAGGACAACATTGAAAAATTAAAGACATCGTGTAAGAATGGTTTATACATTCCAAGTTTAGGCACAAATTTCTACACAACAATGAAGGTATTTAATGGAAGAAAAGATCATTAGTAATTTCCAAATGTTTCAAAAGATTCTTTTAAAGACAGGTGATCGTGCTGCGAATATCTCGAAATTTCTAGATAAATGCGGCGAGCGCATCGCTGTTTGTCCATCTCATAATCTTGTGAAGCGGACAACCTCAGCACCTGGCGGACTGGTCGAACACTCCTTAAACACCTTTAAGATTGCCAGGAAGCTTGTTGAGGCATCAGGTGTAAGTGTCAATCCTGAGAGCCTTGCGATTGTCTGTCTCTTGCATGAGATCGGAAAGATAGGTGACAACGAAAAGGACTACTTCGTCTCGCAAGACTCATCATGGCATCGTGAACGCGGCCAGGTCTACACATACAATCCTGACCTGCCAAAGATGACGCATGCTCATAGGACCTTGTTTCTCCTGCAGGCCAACGGCATCAACCTCGACATGGATGAGTGGATAGCGATCCTGACACAGCATGGAACTGCGTCTGAAGAGAATCGATTCTACTCGGGTTGCGAAAATAACCTCGCTGTCATCCTCCAGACGGCAATTAGAATGGCAGTAATGAAGGAAGAAGATAATTAGTCTATGTAATGTCAAGATCAGAAGGCGCATCCAATCAATACTCTTCTAGGGGCGTAGCAGTCCCTGTTGCTGGTGCTATCGGCGGCGGAGATGACTTTGCTCAAAGGATTGGCAAGCCTTACTCACCCAAGCCATTTAGGAGCATGGGTGGGTTTGAAGGATCTGCAGACTCAACCTTCTCTTACAAGCTTGGACGTCACCATGTTGACGACCGAGAAGATGCCGGCGACACTTTCAATTTCGACGATATCGCATCTAGAAAGATCGCAGGTCCGAGAAAACTCTCTAAGAACGTGAAGATGAAGAACTTAGGTCAACCAAACATGGTCGACTTTGAGCAATTTGGTGCAAAGGCGATTTCGTCTGCAATGATGCAATTTGAATCAGCCTTGCATGAGTATGTCGATGAATTGCTTAATCACATGCCCGAAGATGATGACCTTGATGAGTTCTCTGGCGCCGGAAACATTGCGGGCTACACGATCCCACTGGGCGCAGGTCCCGAAAGAAAGAAAGATTTTTACAAGAAGATGGCAAAACCATACGGCGGGTCTTATGTAAAGGACCCACTTAAAATTAAGCCAAGACCTTGAACACCCCCTCGCTCGGGTTTATTATAACCCAGTGAGCTTACCTCACCAACCAAATAAGCTACACATCGTAGATTACTAATTGGAAATTGTAAGTTACACATTAATCATTAACTACAACTAGGATAAAACAACATGGCAATCAATTTTGACGCTATTCGCAAGAAGCTTGATAATCTCTCCGGCAACAACAAGAAGAGCAACTCCTCCTGGAAGCCCAAGGAGGGCGAGGAGTACACGGTTCGACTCCTCAGCTTCCCAAATAACGACGGCCAGCCCTTCAAGGAGCTCTGGTTCTACTACAACATCGGCAACAACCCAGGTCTCCTCGCACCTTACCAGTACGGCAAGGCTGATCCAATCCAGGACCTGATCCAGAAGCTTCGTGATGAAGGGACCAAGGAGTCCTACGAGCTCGCCAAGAAGCTCTACCCGAAGATGCGTTGCTACGCTCCGGTCATTGTTCGAGGTGAGGAGGACAAGGGAGTCCAGCTTTGGGCGTTCGGTAAGCAGGTCTACCAGTCGCTTCTTGCAATCATGGTCGATGAGGACTACGGTGACATCACCGATCCAGAGAGTGGCCGCGACGTCAAGGTCCGCTGCTTCAAGCCTAATGGCAAGAAGTACACGGAGACCGAGGTCATGCCACGCGGTAAGGCATCGACACTTAGCGCAAACCAGGCGACGGCAAAGCAGTGGCTTGGTAACATCCCAGACGTTTCCAAACTCTATGAGCTCAAGTCGCCAGACGAACTCAGCAAGATCGTAAATGACTGGATCAATGGCGGTATGCAGGATGGTGATGGCACACCTCGCGGCGGTGCACCTGCCTCGGTGGTGGCTGATGACGAGGATGAGACTCCTCCTGCGAAGGCAGCTAGCAAGCCCGCGAGCAACAAGGCGTACAAGTCGATTGATGATGCATTCTCCGACTTGATGGACGACTAGTAAGTTTCAGGGGCAGGTGTAATTCATCACCTGCCCCTGTATTGTTTCTATCAAAGGAGAGAATATGGCAAGACAACCGAAAGAAAAGAAGACAGATGAGTTAGCCGGAGATTTCACTTCAGAGCTGATTTCATCTCTAAATAAGGAGAATGGTTCAAGGATTGCTTATAACCTTGCCGAAGATGAGTCTCCAACACATGTAAAGAGTTGGGTGTCAACAGGTTCAACCTTGCTTGACTATTGTGTCTCGAATCGTAGAAATGGAGGCCTTCCTGTAGGTCGAATTATTGAGATCTTTGGCCCGCCTTCGATTGGCAAGTCTCACATTGCAACGCAGATCGCTCGATCCACCCAGCATATGGGAGGAATTGTAGTGTACATCGACACGGAGAATGCAACGTCTGTCGAGAATCTTCAATCACTCGGCGTGGATGTCTCTAAGCGATTTGTATATGTTGACACGCACTGCACAGAGGAGGTCTTCGACACAGCAGAGAAGACCATTGTCAAGGCAAAGGCAATGCAGAAAGACGTCCCAATTACCATCATCTGGGACTCAGTCGCTGCATCTTCACCGAAAGCAGAATTGCTAGGTGACTACGACAAGGACAGCATCGGCCTTCAGGCACGTGCGATCTCAAAGGGCATGCGCAAGATCACTGGTGTCATTGGTGACATGTCAGTCCTCATGATCTGTCTTAACCAGATCCGCACAAAGATTGGTGTTCTCCATGGTGACCCAATGACAGTGCCTGGTGGCATGGCGATTCCATTCCATGCAACGACTCGACTCAAGCTGGGTGCAGGCCAGCAGATCCAGAATAAGAATGGTGACATCATCGGGATCAACGTGTCAGCAAAGACCGTGAAGAACAAGGTGGCGCCACCTTTCCGGACTGCAAATTTCCAGATTCACTTTGGAAAGGGCATCGTCGAGCACGAGGAGATCTTTGATGTCCTTCGTGATGCTGGCGAAAGAGAGGTCAATGGCAAGATCATCTGCGTGTCTGGAACATCGCAGTGGAAGGTCTTCTCTGTCACTGACTCAGTGGAAGGTAGGCCTATCATCGAGAAGAAGTTCTATAAGGCAGAGTTTGGTGAGATTCTCAAGAATCCTGAGTACAAGCCCTACCTTGACGACCTAATCGAGGCAGTGATGGTGAGATCGAAGGACGATCCTGCAAATCAGGCAGCTGATGATGAGGAGTCTGAGTGATGACGGGCGAAGGATCTGTCCTGCTCGTTGACGGGCTCAACCTATTCCTTCGCCACTTCACAGCCAACCCAGCGATGGGATCAAATGGCAACCACGTCGGGGGAATCGTCGGCTTCCTATATGACTTGAACTCGATTGTGCAACGCTTCAAGCCGCACAAAGTCTATGTCGTATGGGAAGGCGGCGGTTCTCCTCGCCGTCGGGCGATCTTTCCAGAGTATAAAGCACATCGTAGGCCCGAACGTCTGAATCGAATCTATGCAGACGAGATCAAGACGACGGTGTCAGATCATGACAATCAGGTAAAAGACATTGTTGCTCTCCTGAAATTGCTACCTGTGAACCAGCTCTACGTTCCTGACTGTGAAGCAGACGACGTGATTGCATACATCAGTCGATACGAGCATCCTGAAAGTCTCAAAGTGATCTTATCTTCAGATAAAGACTACTATCAACTTGTCTCTGACAAAACAGTGATATACTCACCGACGTCAAAGAAAATCATCCAAGTGCATGACGTGATTGAGAGATTTGGAATTCATCCCAACAATTTCTCACTCGCAAAGTCAGTTTGCGGAGATACATCAGACAACATTCCTGGAATTTCAGGTGTTAAGTTTAAAACCCTATCGAAACGATTTTCAAATTTAATAGACGAAACCCCAGTTATGCTAGACGATTTTTTAATGTCGGCTCGACAAGCTGCCTCGAACTCCAAGATCAAGGCACACGCCGAGATCGTGGCAAATGAAGATTTAATTAAAAGAAACTGGCAATTGGTGCACCTTGACACGGCCATCCTGTCGGGCACTCAGGCGAAAAGGATCCAAGACCTTTGCACAGGTTGTAAGACGAATCGAGACAAGATAGGATTCATACGTTATCTCTTAAAGCTTGGCATTCAAACGTTCAATGCCGATCTGATCTTCTATACATTCAGCCACATCGGAGCATAAAGTGTCGTCCAACGCACACTTCAGTCAATACGGTAAGAGTTTTCAGGAAAAGGTCTTTCAAGGTCTCTTGACGGACAGGTCATGGGCCACTCAAATGACTGAGATCATGACTCCTGAATACTTCGATCTAAAATACTTGCAGTACCTTTGTAAGTCATACTTCAGTTATCACCAGAAGTATAAGGATTTTCCAACTCTTGCGCTGCTTGTCACAATCATCCGTGACGACCTCAAGGAAGGAAAGGACACAATCCTTCGCGATCAAATCGTTGAATTCTTGCAACGAATTCGTGTCAACCCAGACATGGGTGATTTGCAATTTGTCAAGGATAAGTCTCTTGACTTCTGCAAGAAGCAAGCGATGAGAGAAGCCTTGGAAAAGGCAGTTGAATTAATTGCGACTGACAACATCGATTCTGTTGTCGATCTTATGAAGAATGCTCTTGCAGCAGGAACACCAGCCGCAATAGGGCATGACTTCTTCCAGGACACTGAGGCACGCTTTATCAAGACACGCCGGCTTACCTGCCCAACAGGACTTCCTCAAATTGATGCACAAGATGTCCTTAACGGTGGTCTTGGTCGAGGAGAACTCGGCGTAGTCATTGCGCCGACAGGCGTGGGCAAGTCACACTTCCTTGTTCAAATGGGCGCGGAGGCGCTACGTGTCGGTAAAAATGTCGTTCACTATACCTTTGAGCTATCTGAGACAGCCGTTGGACTTCGTTATGACTCGAATCTTTGCGAGATCCCAAGCAGTGACGTCATCGACAGAAAAGAAGAAGTCCTTGAATTCTACAAGCAAAACTCGCTCGGTCGACTGATAATTAAGGAATACCCGACTGGAACCGCGTCGGTCCAAACAATTCGTAACCACATTGAGAAGTTGCTCTTGAAGTCATTCGTTCCAAGCGTCATCATCATCGATTACGCAGACATCATGAAGTCGTCAAGGAAATTTGACTCACTTCGACACGAGCTTAAATTGGTTTATGAAGAGCTACGAAATCTTGCAATGGATCTGAATGTCCCAATCTGGACTGCATCACAGGCAAATCGTGAAGCATCAAACTCCGAGATTGTCGGACTCGAGAACATGTCGGAGGCATATGGAAAAGCAATGGTTGCAGACGTTGTCCTGTCAATCTCTCGCAAGGCAAATGAAAAGGCAACAGGCGCAGGTCGAATCTTCGTTGCCAAGAATCGTGCAGGTCGTGACGGAATGCTCTATCCAATGCAGATTGACACATCCATGTCAAAGTTTAGGTTGATGGATGCAAATGAGATGACGCTGGATGACGCTGTGAAATCTGATGGACACAGCATGAAAAAGCTTCTCAAGGAAAAGTGGGACGAAGTTAACGCGAAATGATGGTCGCATATTTTAAGATTGGAGTCTTATCATGTCTTTAAGCGAAAGAGTAATGGAATATTTTGGTGGCGATGAGCTCGCTGCAGACGTTTTTGCCAAGTATGCATTGAGAGATGCCGAGGGGAATCGTCTTGAATCGTTGCCCCCTGAGATGTTTCGCCGGCTAGCAAGAGAATTTGCTAGAATCGAAGCAAAATATCCCAATCCCTTGACTGAGGATGAGATCTTTGGCCTTCTCGATGGATTCAAGAAAGTTGTCCCACAAGGATCGCCCCTCTCAGGCATAGGAAACCCCTACCAGCTTCAGAGCCTGTCCAATTGCTTTGTCATTGATCAACCACATGACTCCTATGGCGGCATCCTCTTCTCAGATCAGGAGCAGGTCCAGATCATGAAGCGCCGCGGCGGTGTCGGAATGGATGTGTCTAACATCCGCCCTAAGGGCCAGCCTACCACAAACGCTGCTAGAACTACAGACGGCATCGGCGTCTTCATGGAGCGATTCTCAAACTCCACTCGCGAGGTCGCACAGGGCGGCCGACGTGGAGCTCTCATGATCACTATTGACTGTCGTCACCCGGAGATCGAGACATTCATCGATATTAAGCGCGACCTTAAGAAAGTGACTGGTGCCAATATTTCTATTCGCTTCACTGATGAATTCATGCGCGCTGTTGAGAATAAGAATGACTTTACTCTCCGGTGGCCAGTAGAAAGTCAAGTTAATGACGCTGAGATTACGAAGGTTATTAACGCGAAGCAAGTCTGGGACAAGTTTGTCGATGCAGCATGGACTTCTGCAGAGCCAGGTGCTCTATTTTGGGACACTGTTGTTGACAAAGGTATTGTAGATTGCTACAGAGACGTGGGATACAAAACAATCTCGACGAACCCATGCGGCGAGATCCCACTCAGCCCTTACGACTCCTGTCGCCTTATGGTCGTGAACTTGACATCTTTCGTCCAGAATCCTTTCACGTCTAACGCAAGGTTTGATTATGATGGTTTTACAGAGACAGTCGGCAGAGCACAAAGATTAATGGACGATCTTGTCGACCTTGAGGTTGAGTGTGTCGAACGCATTCTTGAGAAGATCGAGAATGACCCACAGCCTGACAACGTCAAGAAGATTGAGAAAGACCTCTGGAACAAGATCAAGTCGGCAGGTCTTAATGGACGCAGAACAGGTCTTGGAATCACTGGTCTTGGAGATGCGCTCTCAGCGCTTAACATTCAATATGGGTCACAACTTTCAATTGAGATGACGTCAGCCATATACCAACACCTTGCTATGGGTGCTCACAAGATGTCATGCCAGCTCGCAGCAGAGCGTGGAGCCTTTCCAGTATTTGACTATAACAGAGAGAAGAACCACCCGTACATCAATCGAGTTATGGATGCTTGCGGCCTAGAGACAAAAAAACTGTGGCAGACTACCGGACGTCGTAACATTGCACTTACAACTACTGCACCTGTCGGATCAATCTCTTGTCTCACGCAGACTACAAGTGGTATTGAGCCTGCATTCCTTCTGTCCTACAAGCGCAGGCGCAAGATCACGCAGGGCGACACGAAGTCAACGCCTGACTATGTTGATCCTATGGGTGACAAGTGGCAGGAGTACACAGTTTACCACCACTGGTTCAAGAAGTGGATGGACATCACGGGCAAGTCTGACCCGAAGGAGAGTCCATACTGGGGTGGCACTGCCAACGACATTGACTGGGTTAAGTCAGTAGACATCCAGGCGGCAGCTCAGCGGTGGATCGACCACAGCATCAGCAAGACCTGCAACCTTCCAAACTCTGCCACACGTGAGACGGTCCACGACGTGTATATTCGAGCTTGGAAAGAAGGTTGCAAGGGCTTTACAGTCTACCGTGACGGATGTAGGACTGGCGTTCTTGTCTCCACAGAAGAGAAGAAAGAGACACCCAAGAACGCAGGAGACATCCACCCAAAGCGCCCCAAGGAGCTTCCTTGTGACATCCACCGAGTCAACATAAAGGATGACGCAGGAAACACGCAGTCATGGATGGTCCTCGTCGGCCTCAACAACGGTGTCCCATACGAAGTCTTCAGCGGTCTTGCAGACCACATCGAGGTCCCCAAGAAGACCAAGAGTGGTGTTCTCATCCGAAACGGCAAGAAGGACGGAGTCGCCACCTACAACCTCCGTGTCCCAGTCGGTCACGACGACGAGATCCTCTTCAAGGACGTGGTGAACCTGTTCGCCAACCCCACGCAGGGCGCCTTCACAAGGACGATCTCTCTGGCACTCCGACATGGGATCCCAGTCAACTTCGTGGTGGATCAGCTCCAGAAGGACAAGGAGTCAGACATGTTCACTTTCTCTCGATGCGTCGCCCGTGTCCTCAAGGGATACATCCCAGATGGCACAAAGTCCACATCAGAGAAGAAATGCAAGGAGTGCGGTAGCGACCAGGTCTTCTACATGGAAGGTTGTCTCACCTGCGCAAGTTGTGGTTCTTCTAAATGTTCGTAGTAAAAACTAACTAACAGGCGTATAATAAATACATGAACATCATCACTCGTGTTTCTCCCCTCATTAAGGAGTGCGAACTTCGTGCTCCTCCCATCATCATTCGAGTCAACAAGTTTGACGAAGATTCGGCAAAAGAGTTTGTCCAGCACATGTCGATTGCCCAATGCTCGGGACAGAATGTAATTCCTGTCGTCATTGACAGCTACGGAGGTCAGGTTTACTCACTCATGACCATGATTGACTCGATTAAGGCATCACGAGTTCCCGTGGCGACCATCGTCGAAGGAAAGGCGATGTCTTGTGGTGCGGTCCTGTTGACGTGCGGTGCTCCCGGCATGCGCTATGCATCACCGCATTCTACAATCATGATCCATGAGGTTGCAAGCGGCGGTGCTGGCAAGGTCGAGGAGATCAAGGCCGATGCCAAGGAGACAGATCGTCTCAATGAGAAGATCTTCAAGATCATGGCAGAGAATATCGGTAAGGACGATGACTTCTTCCTTGATGAGATCCACCACAAGAAGCACGCAGATTGGTATCTTGAGCCTGAAGAAGCAAAAGAAATTGATCTTATTAACCATGTTAAAATCCCAGAGATGATGTTAACAGTGGACGTCAAGTACAAGTTTGAGTAGAAGAGCTGAGATCTTTATAAAAGTTATAGCGTGGCGGATTATATCTGTCACGCTAAGCTTCTTTGTCATCTATCATTTCACAGGTAGCATGGCAACAACTACACGTGCTCTTACAATTGGAACTATTATAGGCGTAGTGTCGCAGTGGTTATTTGAGATGACATGGGACACTTTTATACGGAGTAAATTAAGAAATGCCCTTTCAGGACAACAAGGTAGAATTGATCGGTTACTACGGTGGCGACGAGGCACACGCAATGTCAGCGTGGACCAGCACGAGCCGAGATATAACGGAATCCAAGAGAGCGAGAATCCCCTCACTCCTGAAAATGCTGGCCGAGAATGGACATGAGACGCCATTCGAGAAGTCAAGCCTGCACTTCCTTGTCACAGTCGACGCTGCAACTCACATCCACATCCTAAAGCACCGCATCGGCGTCTCGATCAACGGCGAGTCAGCGCGGTACAAGGAGCTTCGAGATGACAAGTATTACCTGCCGAAGGATTGGTCTCTCGAAGAGCAGGCTAAGTACATCGCCTTCATGGAAGATGCACTCATGCGCTACCACGATGCGCTTGAACGCTTTGTCGAGGACGGCATGAGCCGCAAACGGGCTAAAGAGTCTGCCCGGTTCTACCTCCCATATGGCAACCAGATCACGATGGACATCATGTTCAACTGGCGCTCGTTCCACCACTTCCTCGAGCTACGCATGAAGCCCGAGTCCCAGCGTGAGGTTCGTGAACTTGCTGAAGAAATGCTCCGACAAGTAACAGCGATCCCCAATGACCCATTTAAGCACACGATTGCAGCTTTTGGCCTACCTGCACGTGTAGATGAGCATTTTTACGAACCGCCATATTGAGAAATAGATATACTTGTGCGGTGAGTAAATCTTGCAAAACAAGACAATCAATAGGATTCTAAAAAGAGGTGCGGCAGCGCTTCATAGACACAAATCTTCAAGTAAAGAACTTAAGAGATTTGAAGAGATTTACACGACTGTCTATCGTCACGCAAGAAAGAAGGGTCAATCTCACAAGGATGCACTAAAATACTGTTGGAATGTGTACTCTTCACAAGCACCAGACACGGAAAGGTCGATAATTAAAAAAGTTACAGGTCCTAAGATGAAACTCAACAAGCAGAATTTGCGTCAGATGATCATAAGAGAAATGCTTGAAGGTGATGTTATCAATATGTCAGACTTTAAGCAAAAGACGATAGAACCCGATCCCGTGGTTGGTGCGGAACAACGGAGTTACGAAAGTTTCTTAAGTGAGATTCACACACAACTCATAGATTTTATGAACGATGACTTCGAGTCGCTCAACGCAGATCAACAAGTTTTTATAGATAGTGTTCTCGACATGATCGAAGATGAACTTGGGATGGATAACGAAGAAGAAATCGACTTTGGTGAAGATGATGACATGCCACCCGATGAAAGTGAAGAATACGACGAAGACGAAGAAGAAGACTTTTAATCGATGCTTGTAAAATAGCTTCACATAACATAAAATTGTTATGTGAACGCACCAAAATCACCTTACGGTCTAATCCAAGAAGAATTCCAACACGATCCGTGGAAGGTTTTTGTTGTCTGCATATTTTGCAATCTGACGCGAAGAACAGAATCAGAACCCTTCATGAGAGAGTTTTTCTCACGCTGGCCCACGGCATCTGATGCTGCACTTGCCAATCAATCTGAAGTCAGCGAATTGATTAAGACGCTAGGATTGGCCGATCGTCGTGCCAAGACATTGATTCGCATGTCACAAGATTATCTTGTCAAATCTTGGCAGCCAGATCCTCGTGTGCTTTACGGCATCGGTGAATATGCTTATGCAGCATATCAGATCTTTTGTCTACATCTTTGGGCGCAGATTCCTGAACCCAAAGACGGTGCATTAAAGAAGTATTGGAAGTGGATTAACAGAGTAGAATAAAGGAAGGTGTACCATCCCAGAAGGTCCAGAAGTAAGAATCGTAACTGACGCACTTGCAAGAACTCTTCAAGGTCGACAGATTACAGGAGTAACATATCACTACGGTCGTTACACAAAGCACGGACCTCCAGAAGGCCATGCTGAAATTTCGTCTGTCCTACCCCAGAATGTCGCTGTTGTATCTTGCAAGGGTAAGTTTATATACATACAGCTGCAAAATGAATGGTCAATCTGGAACACCCTAGGAATGACAGGTAGCTGGTCCAGTACACGTCAGAAGCACAGTCGGGCTCAATTGCATCTTGATGACGGGTCATCTGTGTATTTCAATGACATACGCAACTTTGGAACGTTGAAGTATGTCCATGGGCAGGCACACTTGCAGAAAAAGCTCAAGACTATCGGGCCTGACATGCTTGCCGAAGATGTTGATGATGCAACATTTGTCACTAGGATCAGGTCAAAGAACGCCAGAGTCATCACTGAAAATCTGATGGACCAGACAATTGTTTCTGGCGTCGGCAACTACCTGAAGTCTGAATGTCTCTACTTTGCAGGCATCTCACCTCATCGTGTCTGCTCATCGATTAATGATCAAGATCTGCGTCGCCTCAATAGCACGATCAAGTCAGTTATACGGCAGTCTTACAAGACAGGAGGGGCCACAATCTACACATTTCAAAATTTTGAAGGTGAGAAAGGCCAGTACACTTCTCGATTCGCAGTGTATAATCAAGAGAAAGACCCGCTAGGACACGAAGTAGAATCCTTTACTTCACCGGAAGGTCGGACAACATTCTGGGTAAAAGAGGTACAAAAATGACATATAGACTTTCTGATAAGACAGTTGGACAGATCGCAAAGCTTTTGCAGATTGCGTTACTTACAGGTACAGACATTGTCGATAATCTTCGGACACTTCGACTCGAGGCTGACGGTGATGTTCTAGATCCTGATGAAACGTATCTTGAGAATTTTGAGGCAAATCTCAACAAGTTGGTCGAGAGCATTGCTGACAAGACTACAACAGACGAGACGGTGAACTAAGATCATGGATAAGCTCGAATCGATGTTTCAGATGCGAAAGGAGTTCATGACAGCGTTATCAGCTCATGTTCCCAATGCATATCCGAAGCAACCTCTCGACCTAAGCAGCAAGCAGTCTCAGCAGCACTTTAGAGATCTTGCGCTTCGTGGCGTCGAGGAAGTCTTTGAGGCTTTACAACACCTCAAAAACACAAAGCCCCACCGCGTGACTGAGATTACGGATCCCGTCGACGTTGAAGCTTTCAAGGAAGAGATGGTTGATGCATTCAACTTCTTCTTCACGCTTTTGATCTTGATGGACGTAAATGCAGACGACCTCTACAAGACTTATGTTATGAAGGACGAGATCATTCACCAACGGATTAAGAACAGGTACTAATGAAGATCGACCAGATGCTAGCACGTCAGAAAGCATTTTCTGACTTATTCTTTGATGCATCGAAATTTGATGATGCCAAGCGTGAAGAGCTGACTAAGTCTTTCGCACTTGCACTTCACGGAGAAGTATCAGACCTTGTCAGCTCTATTAATTTCAAGGAGCATCACGCTAATCGCAAGACGCCGGATCGTGAGAAGATTCTTTACGAGTCTATCGACGTTCTTCGATACCTGCTTGCGATCATGAACACGTGGAATTATGATCCCGATGAAGTTGAAAGCGCCTTCAAAGATAAAGACGTTTTCTTGCACTTGCGCCACCAATCGGAGACTGCAGTGTGGGACGGCCGACCGGTCTTAATTGTTGATGTTGATGATGTCATCGCTGAGTTTAGAAAGTGTTTCTTTGCCTGGCTTCTTGATAAACACGGCATCGAGATTTCTACAAACTATCCCGAATATTATGCTTCGACACCGCTTAAGGAGAAGGGGATCAATCCAGAGAATGTATTTAAGGAATTCATCAGCGACCGCGAGATGAGGTACCTACATGTCATACCTGGTGTCATTGAGGTTCTTCGAGCAGCGAGACAGATGGGTTATTGGGTCCAGCTCTTGACAGCAAGGCCTGACCAGAATCTCATTTGCCTCTATGACACGTATCACTGGCTTCATGAGAACAACATTCCATTTGATGGCGTCTCTTTCAGTGTTGAAAAGTACAAGTGGATTGTCCAAAGTAAGTTTTATGGTCATGTAGCTGCTTGCATTGATGACTCTTCGAAACATGCTTCAGAGTATTCAATGCACGGTTTGCTTGTATTCTCACCTCGTCTCGAGTATAATACTTCTTTGAACGGCTTAAAAAACGTAACGATGTATGAAACAACTGACCAACTTCTAGAAAATCTAAATACTCTCTACAAGGAAATCAACAAGTAATGCCACAAGACACTAATCTTAATCCTATCACTCTTCCAATGGCAATTCGTTTCGGCGAGAAGCCTACAACCGAGTTTGTCAATAGCCTTGATGCTCTTAAGCTGGAGCTGGTCGATGCGCCAGATCCCTACACCATTCGACAGGCTGTCTACTGCTTCGTCAAGTCGACCTGGGCTGACCAGCATGTTCCATTCCGCGATGCTTCTGATGCTGATCTCTCGAAGACTCTTGAAGACGTCTTCGCAGGACGTGCTCTTCCTGCAGCGATGGAGCTGATCGGTCTCACCTTCCTCGTGGGTGGCATCGACACACAGACCGTGACCCACCTCATCCGTCACCGTGCAGGTTCTTTTGCGGCACAGTGCACCGGTGACCGTTGGCTCTCTCATGAGCGCAGTCTTGTTCCTGGTTCCATCCAGAACAGCCCCGAGTTCTATGCTCGCTGGCAGGCGCATGTCCAGGAGGCGAAGGAGCTCTACACAGACATGGTCGACTCCAAGCAGATCAGCCTGATGGATGCTCGCCACGTCCTTCCCAAGTGCCTTGAGACCTTCTACTACATGCGCATGAACATCCGCGACGCGTTTGGTTTCATCAAGCAGCGGCAGGACAAGCAGATCCAGCCTGAGGAGGACAACATTCTCGCAGCACTCATGGCACGCGAGATCATCAAGATCTTCCCTGAGGC
>Ga0114973_10001312_pt1 | contig 18625 bp, 18 predicted proteins | sample M_140807_MF_Meta_FD_87025 | JGI IMG/M metagenome (GOLD analysis project Ga0114973, IMG submission 87025) | Freshwater microbial communities from Lake Montjoie, Canada to study carbon cycling - M_140807_MF_MetaG | ecosystem: Environmental > Aquatic > Freshwater > Lake | place: Lake Montjoie...
AGGCGACGGGTTTTGATGTCGAGTTCGTCGAACAACTGGCTGAGCATGGCGGCGTAAAGCGCGCCCTCGGTGGTGGTCTCGATGCCGCGCCGCAAACGGCGGCACAATGACAGGCCAAGCCATTGCTCCAGCTGGGTCACATGGCGGCTGACAGCACCTTGCGTCACCCGCAATTCGCTGGCGGCTTTGGTCAGGCTGCCATTGCGGGCGGTGGCTTCAAAAGCCCGTAACGCATTGAGCGGGGGGAGGGATCTGGTCATCTGCTCTGATTTTTACTCATAATACGATCAGCAAATTGTGACTATCATTACCGTATCGTCAAGCTTTACTATCGCAATAATTACATGTCATTTGTTCTGGAAGATGTGAATATATAGCCATGTGCTCATTCTGTCTTTTACTCAAATGACACTGAAAAAATGCATAATTGTAATGCCACGTCCATTCCAGCTTTCGGCTTGGGAATGGAAGGGCAGCAAACGGGATGAGAAATGGACGGACCGAGTGGCAAGAGCGCATTGACGCTGTTTGATAAAATCTGGAATGCGCATCTCATCCGGCATCTGGATGACGGGCGTGATCTGATTTTTGTCGATCGTCATGTTTTGCAAGAAACCACCAGCGCACAAGCCTTTCACAATATGCGCAAAGCAGGCCGTTCGGTGCGTTATCCCGCGCTGACCATTGCGACGCAGGACCATATCGTTTCCACCAAGCCCGGGCGATCGGAAGATACCAATCCGACAGGGCGTGAATTGATGCAGTTGATGCGCTCTAATGCCCTGTCTTCCGGTATCCGCCATTACGGTGTCGATCATCCTTCGCAGGGCATTGTGCATGTGATCGCGCCCGAGCTGGGGTTAGCTTTGCCCGGCTGCATACTGGCTTGCGGCGATAGCCACACATCGACCGTGGGCGGTTTGGGTTGTCTCGGTATCGGTGTCGGCACCAGCGAGGTCGAACATATTCTGGCGACCCAAACTCTGGCACTGTCAAAACCCAAATCCATGCGGATTGTCTATCACGGCACGTTGCAAGCGGGATTGTCTGCAAAAGACCTGATCCTGCACACCATCGGGCAGATCGGTGTGGCAGGCGGACGTGGTTTTGCCGTCGAATATGCAGGTCCGGCAATCGAGGCATTGAGCATCGAAGCGCGCTTGACCCTGTGTAATATGTCGATCGAATTGGGGGCAAGGCTCGGGTTTATTGCACCCGATGACAAAACCATTGCCTATCTCGAACGCCGTGAATTTGCGCCCAAAGATACAGATTTTGTTTCGGCTTGCGCCTATTGGAGCGGGTTGAGCAGTGACGTGCAGGCTGTGTTCGACCGTGAAGTGCACATCGATTGCGATCTGATCAGTCATCAGGTGTCATGGGGCACTACACCCGAGGATGTGGCTTCGATTGACGGTGTTGTGCCAGATCCGACGCAGGTTGACGATCCGGCGCGGCGCGAGCGGATCAGTCAGGCCATCCGATATATGGATTTGCAGCCGGGCCAGACTTTGTCGGGTCTGCCGATTGACGTGGCCTTTATCGGTTCGTGCACCAATTCGCGCCTGTCCGATTTGCAACTGGCGGCTGCGCTTGTGCGCGGCCATCATGTTTCCCCTCAAGTGCGCGCGCTAGTTGTACCCGGTTCGATGTCTGTCAAACGCGAGGCGGAAGCTTTGGGACTGGATGTGATATTCCGCGAGGCAGGCTTTGAGTGGCGTGATGCGGGCTGTTCGATGTGTGTCAGCATCAACGAGGATGTGGTGCCGCCGGGTTCGCGCTGCATTGCGACAACCAATCGTAATTTTGAAAACCGGCAGGGTCCGAAAAGCCGCACCCATATCGCCAGCCCTGCGGTTGTTGCTGCGGCCGCTTTGGCTGGCTGTATTCCGGACACGTCCATGATGAAGGTCAATGCGGAGGGCTTGTCATGAATAAGGCTGTCGAGCGCGTCGAAGGCGTCATGGCCTTGTTTGCCCGTTGTGATATCAATACCGATGCAATCATTCCATCAACCTGGTTGCGTACCGCCTCTGCCGATCTCGGCAAAGGGCTGTTCGGCGGCGATCGATATGATGAACAGGGCAACGAGGTCGAGAGTTTTGTGCTCAACCGGCCCGCCTTCCGTCAATCGCGGTTGATCCTTGCCGACGAGAATTTCGGCTGTGGCAGCTCGCGCGAGGCTGCGGTCTGGGCGCTTGTACAATTCGGAATAGGCTGTGTGCTGGCCCCGAGTTTTGCCGATATTTTTTATGAAAACGCTTTTAAAAACAACCTTGTCGCAGGCATCATCGATGTAGGGACCTATCAGGAGCTTAAAACGCTTGCCGAAGCGCATCCCGAAGGTCTGGCATTTACGGTTGATCTGCATTCCTTGACAGTGTCAGTCAGTGACGCGAACAATCCGCTTCATAACCGTTCATGGAACTTCCGGATGCCCGCATCGCGTGTTCAAGCAATGATCCGTGGCGATGACGAAATTACCGGCACTTTACACCATCAAGAGGACATCGCAGACTTTTACAAAATGGCCTCCAGCGAAAAGCAATGGCTGTTTCCCGAACATCTGGTTGGCCGCGACACGGACGCTTCAAACAAAAAAAACAGAGTTTTTTAAGGGAGGAATAAAGATGATCAAGAAACACAAATATTTGGGATCGGCTCTGTTGGGTGCATCCCTGATCGCAGCGGCTTTTGGCGCGCAGGCCGAGGAAATCGTTGTGTCCAATTACGGTGTATCGGCCAATGGCATGCCCTATGCGGTTGCGATGGAAAAAGGCTTTTTCAAAGAGGAGGGGGCCAATGTGACCGGTATTCTGTCTTCGGCTGGCGGCGGCACAACCCTGCGCAATATGCTGGCAGGCAATGCGCCCTATGCCGAGGTTAACCCCAATGCCGTGATTGCCGCAATCCAGCAAGGGGCGGATATCAAATTTGTCAGCGACAATGTCCTGACCGTTGCCGAATTCGTCTGGGCGGTCAAACCCGATTCTCCGATCAAAACCGTCAAGGATTTGAAAGGCAAGAAGATGGGTTACACCAATCCACGTTCCACATCGCAAGGCCTGGCAACCCTGATCATCCAGTCGGGCGGGTTGAAAGTGGAAGATGTGGAACTGGTCAAAACCGGCGGCTTCGGTGAAGGTGTAGCCGCTCTTGATGCCGGATTGATTGATATAACCCCAATGCCGGAGCCTTTGTGGGCCAAGTTCAAGGACAAATACCGCGCCGTTGCCATTGCTTCGGACCTGCTGCCGCCGATTGCCAATGTGCTGGGTGCAGCTTCAAGCTCGCAATCCGTCGCCAAAGCCGATTTCATCAAGGCCGTTTTGCGGGCGCGTCGCCGTGCTGTGGTCTATATGACCCAATATCCCGATGAAGCGGGCGATATCATCGCCAAAGTCTATAATCTCGAACCGGCTGTGGCCCGCGCTTCCGTGCGCGCTTTGGTGGGGAGCCGCACTGCAGGCATCGAATATTGGGGCACCGGACAGTTTCATATGGAAGGGCTGAACCGCGCCATCGACGTGCAAAAGGCCGTAGGGGCCTTGTCTGGTGATATCGATGTGACAAAAATGATCGACACCCAATACCTCCCCGATGACATCAAATCGTTCAGATGATCAAGACAGGACAATGACACAGCCCCATATTCGCCTGTCAGATGTTGAAATGACCTTCTCCCGCCCTGACGGGGTGGGAGAGGATATTCACGCGCTCGGTCCGATCCAGCTTGATTTGCGGCACGGGGAATTTTTTGCCGTTGTCGGTCCTTCCGGCTGCGGCAAATCGACGCTGCTGGAATTGATGATCGGTCTGACCAACCCGACAAAAGGCACGATTACATTTGAAGGCCAACCGATCAACGGCTCGTGTCCCGACGGGATCGGGGTGGTGTTTCAGGAGGATGCATCTTTTGCGTGGCTGACCGTGCGGGACAATATCGCATTCGGGCTGCGTCGGATGGCTCTGGACAGGCGCGAGCAGGACGAACGTGTCGAACAGGCTTTGGCCATGATGGGGCTGGTCGAATTTGCCGATGTATATCCCTCGCAACTATCGGGCGGCATGCGCCAGCGTGTCTGTATTGCCCGCACGCTGGTGACACAGCCCCGGCTGATCCTGCTGGATGAACCGTTCGGTGCGCTTGACCAGCAAACGCGACTGCTGATGGGGGACGAAATCCTGTCGCTGTGGCGCAAGACCGGCGCGACGATTTTTCTGATCACCCATGCGCTGGACGAGGCTGCGATGCTGGCTGACCGGATCGGTGTGATGTCGTCGCGCCCCGGACAGTTGATTGATATTGTCGAAACCAACTGGCCGAAAGACCGCGACAGCCGGATTGTCGAAAATGACGCCTTTGGTGCCGTGACCGCCCGTTTGTGGCGTTCGCTGCGCGTGGAATCGATGAAAGCCATCGGCAAAAAGGATGCGCAAGCATGACGAAAGCCGGATTGATCCGACTTGCGTTGATTGCCGTGCTGCTGGGCGCGCTCGAAGTGCTGGTCCGGATCGGGCGGATTGATGCTCTGACGATGCAGGCCCCGCATAAAATGCTCCTTGATCTCTACGCCATGCTGGCCTCGGGCAAGCTCAACAAGGCGATTGCCAAAACCATGGGCAATGCGGGTTTTGCCTTTGTGATTGCCGTGTCTTTGGGTGTCATTTCTGGGTTGATGATCCACCGGATGCGGCGGGTGCGTGAGACTTTGGACCCGTTGTTTGCCACCTATTATGCCATTCCGGTGTTTGCCTTCTATCCGTTGCTGATCCTGCTGTTGGGGCTGGGCGATGCACCGCAAATATTCATCGGGGTGATGCTGGGTTTTGTCGCCGTGGTGGTCAATACGCTCAACGGCTTGGACCGCGTGCCGCGCGTTCTCCTCAAAACCGCCCGCGTCAACGGGATGAATGGGCTGGAAACAGCGTTGAAAATCACCCTGCCATCAGCCGCCCCCTATATTCTGACAGGCGCGAAATTCGCTGTGGCCTATTCGCTGATCGGGGTGATCGGTGCGGAATTTATCATGTCGACCGGCGGCATGGGTTACGAGATCAGCTTTGCCTATAACAATTTCGACAATGCCACGATGTATCCGCTCATCATCATGATTTTGGTGGCCTCTATCAGCATCAATATGGTCATATCTCGTTGGGAAAAATCACTTTTGAAACGTCGGGGGCTGCAATGAGCCCGTCAACCCGCCGCTTGATTGTGAACATGGGCTGGCTGACACTTGTCATCCTCGCGCTCTGGCAGGGACTTTATGCCTTGATCGGAGATATTGCCCTGCGTTCGCCGCTGGCCACGCTGCAATTTACTGCAAAATTCGTCACAACGCCGCAATTTGCCACCCATCTGGCCGAGACGTCCAAGGCCTTTGTGCTGGCTTTGGGTATTGCTGTAGGATCCGGATTGGCCATAGGTTTTGTACTGGGGTTGAAACGGTTTGCCAGCGATATATTCGAACCCTTTCTGATCGCCATCTATTCCGTGCCGAAAATCACGCTCTATCCGATTTTGCTGCTGGTTTTTGGCCTTGGTCTGTCCGCCAAAGTGGCCTTCGGGGCTATTCACGGCATTGTGCCGATTGCGCTGTTCACTTTGAACGCCGTTCGCAATGTCAAACCTGTCTTGCTCAAAACTGCCCGAGTAATGGGTCTGTCGTCCACGACTACGATCCGCACGGTGATTTTTCCGTCCGCTTTGCCCGAAATTTTTGCAGGTCTCCGCATCGGGTTTTCGTTGACGCTGATCGGCACATTGCTGGGAGAAATGTTTGCCTCGCAGCGCGGTTTGGGTTTTTTGCTGATGAATGCCATCGGGTTGCACAATGTCGATGTCATCGTGATGCTGACCTTTTTGCTGACCGGTTTTGCGGGTATCGCAGGCATCGTGCTTTTGCTGATCAACCGCCGGATTACTGCACAGGCCTGATTTTCTCTTTGCCGGCTCTCGTTTATTCGGGCGTGTCGGCATTAACAATAAGGCAAAACCTTTCGGCATTAGTATCTCTTTAAGGTTGTCAGGCTGCGTAAATCGCGTTAGCATTTCGTTAATGAATATTGAAAACGACTTGCCCCAGTCCGGATTTGTTGCAGCTGCTTTTGTGGCTCCTAACCGTTTTGCGCGGGCAATCGTGGTCAGCGTGATCGGGCTTTGCGTAGCCCAATGCATGCCCGAAACCAAATTGGCCTCTGTTGTGCCTGAAGTTGTGACGCAGACTTTCAACAAATCAGATCCTGAATCTCTCCCCAAGGGAGTCGGCTACAACAAAACCGGCAAACCTTATACGGTTGCAGGCAAGCTCTATGTGCCGCGCGAGGAAAAGGGCTATTCGGCCACCGGACTGGCCTCTTGGTATGGTACGAGTTTTCATGGCCGTGAAACCGCCAATGGCGAGGTTTTTGATCGCAATTCGATTTCTATCGCTCATCCCACCATGCCTTTGCCCAGCTATGTGCGGGTGACCAATGTGTTGAATGGACGTTCTATTATCGCGCGGGTCAATGATCGCGGTCCTTTCCATGGCAATCGTTTGGTCGATGTGTCCGAAAAAGTGGCAATCGGCCTGAATTTCAAACATTTGGGCACGGCGCGTCTGAAGGTTGATTATATCGGCCGCGCTCCTGTTTCCACTGATGATACAGCAATGCTGTTGGCCTCCTTGCGGACCGACGGCGCGCCCGCTCAATTGGGACGGGCAGGGTCTACCGTTGTTATGGCATCTGCAAAAGCAAGTTCGACGCAAACCCAACCGGCTTTGCGCATCGATACCGAGAAAGCAGTCGATACGGTACAACAGCCCACAAGCCAATTCGTGGCGGGTGAAGCAGGGCTGCCTTTGCCACCCGAGCGGCCTTTCGCCATCGGCGATGCCGGTTTTCGTCCGCAGTTTGCGGCTCTGAACAGCACAAAACCAACATCGAACACCAAACCTGCGGTTGAAACCGAGCAAACCGAGGTTGCTGTCCCTCAAGCCGCGACCGTGCCGTTGCCGCCCGTTCGGCCCGGGCAATTTTCTGCCGCCGATGCATCACCTTTGACTGAAAAATCTGCTGCGCCTGCAAAGACCGTTTCTCCGGTCACCGTTCCAACCAATGGATTTGTTCCGGTGACTGCTCCGGCCCAGCGTTGGAACAAAGGGGCCTGAGGCCCACAAAGACACTTTTTTGCCCAATTATCGGTTGATATGATTGCCATGCCGGCTGAATGAAGGCATGGTCGTCCATCACTGATTTGCAGGGAATGTCGTTTTTCGATGAAAGCCAGTTCACATTCACGCTCACGGGGGATGTTCATCACCTTTGAGGGAGGTGAAGGCTCCGGAAAATCCACCCAATGCAAACGGTTGTTGGCCCGTTTGTCGGCCTTGCGCATCAATGCGGTTGCCACCCGCGAGCCCGGCGGTTCGCCCGGTGCTGAACGGATCAGGCAATTGTTGCTCGATCACGGCACCGAGCGTTTTACCGCGCTGGCCGAAGTGATGCTGTTTTATGCGGCGCGCAGCGAACATCTGGAAAAGCTGATCAGACCCACTCTGGCGCGTGGCGATTGGGTTGTCTGCGACCGTTTCTCGGATTCCACCCGTGCCTATCAAGGGCTGGATGGCCGCGTCAAGGAATCCGATCTGGATCTGATGGACCAGTTCGTGGTGCGCGATACCAAGCCCGATTTGACCTTTCTACTCGATTTGCCAGCCGCCGAAGGGCTGAAACGTGCTGCCAAACGGCGCGGGGACGGGGCGGTTGATCCGTTCGAGAACCAGTCCTTGGGCTATCATGTCGGCTTGCGTGGCAAATTCCGTGCTTTGGCGGGGGCCGAGACAGACCGCTGGGTGATTATCGATGCCACCGAAACCATGGACCAGATCGAAGACCATATCTGGCAGGTTGTGATTGACCGGTTCAAGGCGCGCAAGGGGCAGGTGTAATGCTGCCGCTTGATCCCACCACCGATGACCGCTTGCCCAATGCCCCGCATCCGCGGGAATCGCGCCTGATGCTGGGGGCCGAAAAGGCCGAACAGAGTTTTCTCGAAGCCTATAACACTGGCCGCATGCATCATGCGTGGATTTTTGCGGGGCCTGAAGGGGTCGGCAAAGCCACCTTTGCCTATCGCGCCGCCCGTTTTTTGCTGTCGCGCCCGCAAGGCTTGGCGATCCAGCCCGCCGATACGCTGGATGTGCCGGCTGACGCCCCTGCGGCCCGTCAAGTACTGGCAATGTCGCATCCCGATCTGTTTGTTTTGCGGCGACAGGCCGAGAGTGAAAAAAAGGCCATTCCGACCATCATCAATGTCGATCTGGCCCGTGATGCAATGAAGGTTTTCACTTCGACCTCGGGTGCCGATGGCTGGCGGGTGATGATTGTCGACCGTGCCGATGATCTCAACAGAAACAGCTCCAATGCCTTACTGAAAACCATCGAGGAGCCGCCGCCGCGCTCGGTTATCCTGATGGTGACCCAAGCCGTCGGCCGTCTTTTGCCGACCATCCGCTCGCGCTGTCGGGTTCTGCCGTTCTCCGAACTCCGGAGCAGCGATATCGAGGAAATTTTGCGGCATTCGGGCCAGGCCCCCGATGAAGCGGTCAATCGCCATGCGGCGCAGACGGCCCATGGCTCGGCCCGCTTGGCCTTTCAGCGTCTCAACGAGCGGACCCTGGCTGTCGGCGATCATGTGCGCCAATTGCTGGCGCAATTGCCCGATTATTCACATTCGGATGTGATGTCGATGTCCGATGGTTTTGGCCGCAAAGAGGGGCGGGCGGATTTCGATGTGATGCGCGATACCGTGTTTGACTGGTTGAGCGAGCAGATCCGGCAACGGGCAGGCGAGGGACCGCGTTCCCTTGCGCCTTTTGCCGAGGTATGGGAAAAGATCGACCGCGCCATGCGCGATGTCGATGCTTATAATCTGGATCGACGGGCATTTGCCCTGACCCTATTTGTCGATTTGGCCGCCGCAATGCGTCGTTCGCTGGCAGCCTGATCGGATAACGGACAGCACGAGGTGGGTATGAGCACGAAGCCGCAATTCTATCTGACCACGGCCATTTCCTATCCCAATGGTGCGCCCCATATCGGCCATGCCTATGAGCTGATTGCATCGGACGCGATTGCCCGTTTCAAGCGGCTGGATGGTTTTGATGTGTTTTTTCTGACCGGCACCGACGAGCACGGCCAGAAAATGCTGCAAACGGCCCAGAAAGAGGGCATCGAGGTGCGCGCGCTGGCCGACCGCAATGCCGCCAACTTCAAAAACATGGCGCAGGCCCTCAACGCCTCCAATGATGACTTCATCCGCACCACCGAGGAGCGGCACAGGCTTTCATGTCAGACGATCTGGAAGCGGATGGAGGAGGCGGGCGATATCTATCTGGCCACCTATGCCGGTTGGTATTCGGTGCGCGACGAGGCCTATTATACCGAAGCCGAAACCATTGTCGGCAATGACGGGGTACGCCGTGGCCCGCAAGGCTCGTCGGTGGAATGGGTGGAGGAGGAAAGCTATTTCTTCCGCCTTTCGAAGTTTCAGGAGCCCTTGCAGAAACATTATCAGGATCATCCGGATTTTATCGGTCCGGACGAGCGGCGCAACGAAATCACCAGTTTCGTCAAATCCGGTCTCAAAGACCTCTCGGTGAGCCGCACCGCGTTTGATTGGGGCATTCCGGTGCCTGGCAATCCCAAACATGTGATGTATGTCTGGGTGGACGCGCTGACGAATTACCTGACCGCCACGGGCTTTCCCGACGAACAGGCCGAACGCAAGCATTTCTGGCCTGCCGATGTGCATATCATCGGCAAGGATATCGTGCGGTTCCACACCGTCTATTGGCCGGCCTTTCTGATGTCGGCCGGTTTGCCGCTTCCGAAACGCGTGTTCGGCCATGGATTCTTGTTCAACCGCGGCGAGAAAATGTCTAAATCGGTCGGCAATGTGATCGATCCTTTCACGCTGGCCGCGCATTACGGTGTCGACCAGCTGCGCTATTTCTTCCTGCGTGAAGTCCCGTTCGGGCAGGACGGCAACTATTCGCATGAAGCGATTGTCACGCGGATCAATGCCGATCTCGCCAATGATCTCGGCAATCTGGCGCAACGCTCGCTGTCGATGATTGCCAAAAATCTCGAAGGCAAGGCACCGCCATTGCAAAAACTGTTGCCGCAGGACGAGGCCATTCTGGCTTTGGCGGATGCTTTGCCGGAAAAGTGCCGTCATTTGATGCAGAATTTTGCCCTGCACCAGATTTTGGGTGAAATCTGGCGCGTGGTGGCCGAGGCCAACCGCTATTTTGCGACCGAGGAACCGTGGATTATCCGCAAAACCGATCAGGCGCGATTCGAGGTTATTTTGGCCGTGACCAGCGAAGTGTTGCGCGCTGTGGCGATTATGACGCAACCTGTGATGCCGGTAGCTTGCGCCAAATTACTCGATTTGCTCGGCGTGCCCGACAGCGCGCGTGATTTCAGCCATGTCGGTGCCAAGGGCCGGCTGGATGGCGGGCGGTTACTGCCTGCACCGTCAGGCCTGTTCCCTCGCTATGTCGAGGAGGAGACGGCTGCACAGGACACCAAAGCCTGATGCTTGTCGACAGCCATTGCCATCTCGATTTTCCGGAACTGGAACAAGACCGTGCGGGCGTGATTGCGCGCGCCAAAGCGGCGGGCGTGACCAGCATGGTCACGATTTCCACCCGCGTTGCCAAATTCGCCACCTATGCGGCGATTGCAGAAAGCGATCCCGATATCTGGTGCACGGTTGGTACACATCCGCTCGGCGTGGTTGAAGAACCCGATGTTCCGCTTGAACGCTTGCTGGAGCTCTCCGCCCATCCCAAATGCGTGGGGATCGGCGAAGCAGGGCTTGATTATCATTATGACACGGCTGCGCGCGATGTTGCCGAGCGGGTGTTTCGCACCCATATCGAGGCTGCACGCATCACAAAGCTCCCGCTGGTGATCCATGCGCGTGATTGCGATGACGACATGATCCGGATTATGTCGGACGAGATGGGGAAGGGGACATTTCCGGCCGTGCTGCACTGCTTCTCATCCGGTCCGCGTCTGGCCGAAATCGGTGTGGAACTGGGCTTGAGCGTTTCTCTTTCGGGGATTTTGACATTCAAAAAGTCCGATGAAATCCGCGCCATTGCCAAGCGTGTGCCGCTGGATCGCCTGCTGGTGGAAACCGATGCGCCGTTTCTGGCCCCGCAAAAGCATCGCGGCAAACGCAACGAGCCGTCATTCGTGGTTGAAACCGCCAAAATGCTCGCCGATGTGCACGGGGTATCGGACGAGCAGATGGCCATAATCACGACCGATAATTTTTTCTCGCTCTTTTCCAAAGCAGTCAGGCCGAAATGACCGGAACCATCACCATTCTGGGTTGCGGGTCTTCGGGTGGCGTGCCGAGACTTGGCTTTGGCTGGGGATCATGCGACCCGCACGAGCCGAAAAACCGTCGCAGACGTTGTTCCGTTCTGGTTGAACTCGCTCTCGACAACAAAAAAACAACTGTGATTATAGATACTTCTCCGGATTTGCGCGAGCAACTTCTGAGCACAAAGACGACCCGCCTTGATGCGGTGCTGTTCACCCATGACCACGCCGATCACGTCCACGGCATTGATGATGTGCGCCCCTATGCACTGTTGCAACGCCAGCGCCTGCCTGTTTACATGGATCCGGTGACGGCCAAAGGCATCAAAAAGCGTTTTTCCTATGTGTTTGAAACCATGGAAGGCAGCGATTATCCGCCGATTGTAGAGGAATATCCTTTGCATATCGGCCATAAGACCGAGATTGCAGGCGAGGGCGGCCCGATCACGTTCCTGCCGTTTTTGCTTCAGCACGGCCCAGTGCCTGCGCTGGGTTTCCGCATCAATGATGTCGCCTATACGCCCGATGTGAATGCCATTCCCGAACAAAGCCTTGAGGCCTTGCGCGGTCTCGACGTCTGGATTGTCGACGCTTTGCGGATACCGCCGCATCCGACCCATTTCTGTCTTGAAGAAACGCTTCACTGGATCGAAAAACTCGCCCCCAAACGCGCCGTGCTGACCAATATGCACACGGATATGGATTACGCGACCCTGTGCAACCAACTCCCCGACCATATCCGGCCAGCCTATGACGGGATGGTGATCGGGTTTTGAGGGTTATACCGCTTTCACAATATCGGTTTTGCTGAAATCTTCGCCGACATAGAGCAAGGGACATTGTTGGTCTTTTGCCAGCACATAGGCAAAGCAATCACCAAAATTTAAACCCGCCGGATGCAAACCTTTTCCCCATAAAGCATAGGTTTGAGCCACACGTTTGGCGGCTTGCGGTGTCAGATTGATGACCTCGATGCCAAGGCCATCCAAAATACGGATCAATTCATCCTGAAGATTGCGCCGCTCGGCCACAATCAAAGCTTCAGCCAAAGTGCCCGCGCAAATCAAAACGCGCTGTGAGGCCGCCAGGCAATCGGACATCACAGAGGCTTCAGGCTCGTTCAATAAAATAGCCATCAGAGCCGATGTATCGACGACGATCATCAAGGCATTCCGTCTTCGCCATACAAATCATCCTGACTGCGTGCAACTGACGGTACGGCCTTATCGGTCTTCAATTGTGCTGAGGCACGGATCGATGCCATGAGTGACTGGCGGCTTTGAAATGATTGCTGCACTTTGACGGGCACAAAACGTACCGTTGGCTGTCCATGCCGTGTCAGTATAATCTCGTCGCCGGCTTCTGCCCTTCGGACAAGCTCGGTCAGCTGTGCTTTGGCATCAGAAACTGAAATTTCCATCGCAACACCTTACATCATTTTTGTGGTCCATCATATAGTCCAAAACCCGATGCAGTTCAATCGGGTGATTCAATCAGAGTTTTCATGATGACTCTTTCTTAGGTGCCAACTCCATCCTATTGGTTTAATAGAAATATAATAAGTTCCATAATATGTATTATGCGATATTTATATCACGCATAAGCAAACCATCCTTCCCGCATTTAACCACACCGCACTCTTGTGGACTGGCGTACCCAAGTCCTCGATCAGGCTTTGCGGTTTCGGCAGGCGCATGCTTAAACCTCATACCAGCAACGCAGGAGGCTTCATGTCGCACGAAACCCGTTCAAAGGATCAAACCGTTCAGGCTTTTGCCGGACAGGTTGACCTTGCCACAGCGAAGCCCCATGAGGCCCGTTTGCAGCCCTCGCGCTCCATTGCCGGTCTGATTGACATCATGGCGGCCCTGCGGACGCCTGTGACGGGTTGCGCTTGGGATCTGGCTCAGGATTTTTCTTCGATCGCCCCCTACACCATCGAGGAAGCCTATGAGGTTTTCGATGCCATCCATCGGGGTGATGCAGAAGATCTATGCGATGAATTGGGTGATTTGCTGCTGCAAGTGGTGTTTCATGCCCGTATGGCCGAAGAAAAATGCCTGTTTTCATTCGCCGATGTCTGTGAGGCAATCACTGCCAAGATGATCCGCAGGCATCCTCATGTGTTCGGTGAGGCCCGCGACTTGCCGCCCGATCAGGTCAAAGCCCTGTGGGGCCAGATCAAGACGCAGGAAAAGTCCGATCGTGCGGCGCGCCGCGCGGCCAGCACTAGGCCCGAACCCGATCACGGCTTGATGGACGGGGTGCCGCAAGCCCTGCCCGCCTTGTCGCGTGCCGAAAATCTGCAAAAACTGGCGGGTTCTGTCGGGTTCGATTGGGATGATGTGCAACTGGTTTTCGACAAATGCGACGAGGAACTGGCCGAAGTGCGCGAGGCCGTGGCGTCGGGTGATCCGGCAGCCATCAAGGACGAGATCGGTGATTTGCTGTTTGTCGTGGTCAATATCGCCAGGCACATGAACATAGATCCCGAAGACGCTTTGCGTCATGGAAATTTAAAATTTACCAAAAGATTCAATTACATAGAAAGCATTCTTAAAGCTAAAAACAAAGAATGGTCAGCCACATCATTGACCGAAATGGAAGAATTGTGGATCGAAGCCAAGAGCATTCTTGCCAGCAAGATCACAGCCAAACCGCTGGATTGACAGCTCATGGTTGCCAGCTTGACGGCTCGATGGTGGTTTTGGGATTGTTGGAACTGAGTTTTTTGGCCTCGGGCACACGGCGCAGCAACAGGCCTTCTTTTTCCAGTGGCAGGCGGACGTGCAGGTTGATTTCGCCGTTGTCTTCGTCGCGCCGCTCCAGCACCTCGCCTTCACGGTAAATCCAAGCCAGAATGGCCCCGTCCTGCGGCGTCAGGATGAGTTGATAGAGACCGCGGTCAGCCGATAATTTGGACTCGATCAGAGCCAGCAACAGGTCGGTGCCCTCGCCTGTCAGTGCGGACACTGCAATTGGCTTGAGCAATGTCGTGGCGTTTTCGGCGCGGTTCATGGCCTGTTCGCGCGCATCGGTAGACAGTTGGTCTATCTTGTTCCAGACCTCGATCACCTTGTCGGGCTGGTCGGGGTCGATACCGAGATCGCGCATGATCGCGGTCACATCCTGCGCTTGGGCCTCGGTATCCTCGTGGGAGACATCGCGGATATGCAGCACGATATCGGCCTCGATCACATCTTCCAGCGTTGCGCGAAAAGCTGCCACCAGCGTGGTCGGCAGATCGGAAATAAAGCCGACGGTGTCGGACAGGATGATCGGCGCGCCATGCGGCAGACGCACGACGCGGGCAGTCGGATCAAGGGTAGCAAAAAGCAAATCTTCGGCCATCACCTCCGCCGAGGTCAAACGGTTGAACAGAGTCGATTTGCCCGCATTGGTGTAGCCGACCAGCGCGATGATCGGGTAAGGCGTGCGCCGCCGCCCCTCGCGATGCAGGCCGCGCGTGCGTTTGACGCCGTCAAGTTCGCGTTGCAAGCGCACCATCCGGTCGAGAATAATACGTCGATCGGACTCGATCTGGGTTTCACCCGGACCTCCGAGAAAGCCGAAACCGCCGCGCTGGCGTTCGAGATGGGTCCAGGAACGCACAAGTCGGCTCTTCTGATAGCCCAGATGCGCCAATTCGACCTGAAGCCGCCCTTCGCGCGTGCGCGCCCTGCGGCCGAAAATTTCGAGAATGAGGCCTGTACGGTCGATGACCTTGCATTGCCACGCCTGTTCGAGATTGCGTTGCTGCACGGGCGACAAAGCCGCATCCATGATCACCAGACCGATTTCAAGCTCTTCGATCTGCTGTTTGAGCTCTTCGACCTTGCCCGATCCGAGATAGGTGGCAGGCGTGGGCCGGTCCAGCAGGATCAACCGTTCGGCCCGCACCGTGAGGTTGATGGCCGCTGCCAGCCCGACCGCCTCGACCAGACGGGCTGCCGTATCACGCGCATTCGGTCGCGCTTCTTGTCCCGGACGCAAACGCAGGCGCTGGGCATAGGGCCCGACAACCATGGTTTGCGTGCCAATCGCAATGGTGCGTTCAATGTCTGCAACAGGTTTGCGGACATTGGCGGCGATACGGTCTTTTTCTGTCATCAGTTTGCGGCAGGTTCGTCGGTTGGCTCGAACAGAGCCATCGGCGCGCCGGGCATAATGGTGGAGATGGCGTGTTTATAGACCAGCTGTGAATGGCCGTCGCGGCGCAGCAATACGCAAAAATTATCGAACCACGTCACAACGCCTTGCAGCTTGACGCCGTTGACGAGAAAAATTGTTAAAGGGATTTTGTGCTTGCGCACATAGTTGAGGAAAGTGTCCTGCAGATTTTGCGCCCGTTCACCGGCCATCTCATCACCTCTTGTTCTTGCCGGATTTTTTTGGTTCCGGATTTCATTTATACTCTGGATACGTGTTATAAACCGATTAGATCAGAATTACGCTCTTTTTACGGCTGATTGGCAAGTGGACCAAAAGGCGCAAGAGGATCAAATAACAGGCATATGATGACAATGTGATAAAACCAGCCCGATCCTTGGCGGTTAGTCGACACCAAGGCCTTTCAATTTGCGGTGCAAAGCCGAGCGTTCCATGCCGACAAATTCGGATGTGCGCGAAATATTGCCGCCGAACCGGCCGATTTGTGCCACCAGATATTCACGTTCGAACAATTCGCGCGCCTCGCGCAACGGCAAAGCCATCAGCTTTTCGCCACCCTCGCCGTTTGGCATCGCAGGCACCATTGCCCCCACATCGGGTGGGAGCAGATCGGCTGTGATCTCGTCATGCCCCTCGCCCGTCGACAGGATCAACAAACGTTCCACAGTGTTGCGCAACTGGCGGATATTGCCGGGCCAGTCATAGGATTGCAGCACCGCCATCGCGTCATTGGTGATGATGCGCGCGGGCAAACCGTCGCGCGTGCCCAGTTGGCTGATGAAATGCGAGATCAGCGCAGGCACATCCTCGCGCCGGTCGGCCAAAGACGGGACACGCACCGGCACCACATTCAGGCGATGCAGCAAATCCTCGCGGAAGCGGCCCACGGCGATTTCATGGGCCAGATCGCGGGCTGTCGATGAAATCACCCGCACATCCACCTGCACTTTGGTGCTGCCACCGACACGGTTGAAGGTTTGTTCGACAAGCACCCGCAAAATCTTGCCTTGGGTGACCAGAGGCATATCGCTGACTTCATCGAGATAAAGCGTGCCGCTATGGGCCTCTTCCAAGGCGCCTATCTGGCTGATACGGCCCTGCGCATCTTCGACGCCGAACAAAGCGGCTTCGACCGTATCGGGGTTCATGGTTGCGGCATTGATGACCAGAAAGGGGCTGTTGCCACGGCTGGAATGGGCATGGATCTGGCGCGCTACCAATTCCTTGCCGGATCCGGGTGGACCGGAAATCATGACCCTTGCATTGGTATTGGCCACTTTGTCGATGGTCGAACGCAATTGATTGGTTGCGAAAGCCTGTCCGATAATGTCGCTGGTCTGCACATTGCGGGTTTTGAGTTCGCGAACCTCGCGTTTGAGATTGGAAGTCTCGATTGCCCGATCAGCCACCAGCAGCAAACGGTCGGCCTTGAACGGCTTTTCGATAAAATCATAGGCGCCGCGCTTGATGGCCGACACGGCTGTTTCGATATTGCCATGACCCGAAATCATCACAACGGGTAAATCCGGGTGTTGTTCCTTGATCACATCGAGCAATTGCAACCCGTCAAGCCGCGAGCCCTGTATCCAGATATCGAGAAAAACCAGACTGGGACGGCGCTGGCCGATGGCTGCAAGAGCCTCGTCGGCATTGGCCGCCGTGCGGGCCGAATGGCCCTCGTCTTCCAGAATACCGGCAACCAGATCGCGGATGTCGGCTTCGTCATCAATGATCAGAATATCTGCGCTCATGACGGGGTATGTTCCATGCTGGGTGCTGTCTCGGTTTTGGTCTCGATAGGGAACCAGAGCCTGACACAGGCCCCGCGTTGCTGGTCCATGCGGTCAAGCAATTCTATGCCGCCGCCATGGTCTTCCAGAATTTTGCCGACAATCGCCAGCCCCAAACCCGTGCCGGAACTGCGGGTGGTCATATAGGGTTCGAGCAATCGGGTGCGCGATTCTACCGGAAAACCTATGCCGTTGTCAGTCACATCAATCGTGATGCGCTCTTCCGAAGTGGCCAATGACACATCAATTTGGCCGATAAACGACGTATCATCACTATCAACCGCGAAAGCGGCGACCGATTCCGTGGCGTTTTTGATGATATTGGTCAAGGCTTGCGACAGAAGGCGCCGGTCGAAGTGTGCGGTCACCATCTGGGACGGCAGATGTTCGACAATCTGGATTTCGGGATTGCCGACCCGCATCAGGAACAGAACCTGCCGGATTGTGCTCGACAGATCGTCGCTTTCGGGAAGCGGTTTCGGCATGCGGGCGAAAGAGGAAAATTCGTCGACCATCCGCTTGATGTCATCAACCTGCCGGATGATCGTATCGGTGCATTGGTCAAAAATCTCGCGGTCCTGCACGATCACTTTGCCATATTTGCGCCGGATCCGTTCGGCAGACAACTGGATCGGGGTTAGCGGATTTTTGATCTCATGGGCAATGCGACGCGCCACATCGGCCCAGGCCGAACTGCGCTGAGCGGTAATGAGATCGGAAATATCATCCAGCGTCATCACCGCCCCCTCGCCCGAATGCGAGCCGTGTTCGGATGAAATGCGGACGCTCAGCACGCGTTCGCGCTTCTGGCGGTTCCAGTCGATTTCTCCGGCGGCATCGCCCGAGCGCGACGAGACCGCTTCAAGGTAAAGCGGGGCCAATTCGGGCGCGATATCGGTAATCGGCGAGCCAATCAATTCGGAGGGTTCGCTATCGAGCAGACGGGCGGCTTCGGGATTGACCACCGTGATCAAACCGCCGGAATCAAGCCCGATCACGCCGGCGGGAACCCCCGACAGCACGGCTTCGGTAAAACGGCGGCGGCGGTCGATCAATTCGTTGGCAACAATCAGATTTTCGCGCTGCAACCGCAATTCCGAGGTCATTTTGTTGAAGGTTTCGCCCAAATGGCCCAAATCGCCCTCGCGGCGCGACACTTCCACCTCGACATCATAATTGCCGGTGGCCACCGCATCGGTCGCGTCGATCAGGCGACGGATCGGGGTTACCAGACGATTGGCAAAATTCAAGCCCAGCAAAGCCGCCGACAGCAGCAA
>Ga0114973_10001313_pt1 | contig 18624 bp, 25 predicted proteins | sample M_140807_MF_Meta_FD_87025 | JGI IMG/M metagenome (GOLD analysis project Ga0114973, IMG submission 87025) | Freshwater microbial communities from Lake Montjoie, Canada to study carbon cycling - M_140807_MF_MetaG | ecosystem: Environmental > Aquatic > Freshwater > Lake | place: Lake Montjoie...
CTCGAGGTAACCGCTACCGTGCTTGCCGCCCTGCATGGACATGAGTGGGCTGCGCGTCAGCACTTCTCCGTAGCTGAACTTCCACTTCGCGCTGGGATCATCAGGAGACGTAACGCTGAGCGTCCACTTGGACCGGGCGGTGGTGATAGGCTTCACGTTGAGGATCTCAAGCGTCTCCTCGAAGTCTCCACCCCAGCGGTTGAGCTCATCGACCAGTGTCTGCAGCATGTCGAAGTTGAACTCGTCGGTGGTTCCGAGCAGGGTGAGGATGCTCTTCAGGTACTTGCGGTCCTGCAGTTGGTCGGCGCAGTACTCCTCCACGAACTCTGCTGTGAGTCCCTCGAAGTTGATCGAGTAGCGGAGACGAGATGGGCGGTTGTGGAAGAACTCACGGACTGCCCACTTGTCGTTGCAGGTGATGATCATGATCTTGTTCTGCGCCGTGTAGACACCGTCGAACAGAGTGAGGATCGACTCCTGATCTTCCTGATTGTAGAGCTTCTCGAACTCATCGAACAGGACGACAGCCGGCTGCTCGATGCCCTGGATGGTGCGCATGAAGCGGTCATCGGTGAAGGGCGCATTGACGATGATGACCGGAAGTGCAGACTGCATCGCGATGTACTTGGCAAGAAGCGTCTTACCGGATCCCTTAGTGCCGCTGAGGAAGACACCTACCTGCGATCCAGACTGACGGGTCTTGAAGGAGCTGAGAATGCGCTCACCGTGTCGTTCTGTCTTACCGTAAAGCTTGCGGGGCAGAGTGAAGTTCTCGCTCTCCTCCAAGAAGTACTCGCCCGTAAGTGGGTTCTTACAAACAGTGTAGTTGCCTGCGGGTAACACGTCTCGCACATCCATTCGTGCGTTAGGAGTGAGGGACCATGCGTTGCCATGCTTAAGGAACTTCATTCTTCTCTCTTTGTTACAAACTTATGGGTTGTTAAGATGATTTACAAAAATTCGATTAAAGTAAAAAGTGAAGTGTCGTAGAGCTCGATCTTGCTCTTGTGCAGCACTTTGACATGCCAGTGCATCGGTCGGACGACTTCATGTAGTGTGAGTGTGCCAGGCTCGATGATCTCCATAAAGATGCACAAACCCTTTGAAGATCCGTGCTGGTCAAATACTTCATACACATCGCCTTGTGTGTAGCGATTCTTGATTGACTTCTGTGTCATGTCTTGGTAGTAATGTTCGACAGATTTGTTACACGTTAGTCGACTCGATTTAAAAATCTGACAGGAACGCTGAGTGCTTTAGACTCGACTAAGACGATGTAATGGTCATCATAGTCATCAGTGCCTAGGTGACTCAGCTCGATCACAATTCCTGTCGAACCTGGCTTAAGCTTGACCTTTTTAAACTTTCTCATCTTGGCGGTCGGCGGATCACTTTTCTTTGGAGGTGGGTCATCTGGAAACCAGCCCCATGGTGATTCAATCCCCTCGCAGTCCCAAGGTTGGACTGATATTAAGTCATTTATCTGGAGCTTAACAGACATCGGTTCCTTATCATTGTTATGAAGAATTCTTATTAGTCTTCCCACCAGAGAATTCTTCTAGTCTCTAATACAGATTAATATACCATAGAAAGACTAGTAAATTACAATCAAGAGCAAATAACATCAAATGCAAATTTGCCCCAATTTGGAGATACAATTCCCAAAGACGGGATATGAATATCATATTCCCACCCTCTAAAATCCTTCAGTCTCTTATAGGACGCCTTGATGATCATCCCTTTGGCGCCTGTTGGAATTCTATTGTCATGCTCATCAATCCAGCCAATATCAGGTTGATTTGGGAAACGATTTGGTGTCTTGAACTCTACCACGGCCCCTGCCGGAACTTTTTCACTTTTGGTCATGTATTCTCCATTCGGTGTATTTTCTATATCTCAGATACGACAATTGAATTTTTCGACAACCATACAGTAAAGACTCCGTCTCTTTCTCCGTCAGAGAAGACTACATCGGCACGAAATCCTTCAACATTCAGGACAAAACAAAGGCGTGATCCAATTTCTTGAATCACGCCCATCTGTCTAATCTGACCTTCTTTGACGTCACTAAGCTTGTTCATGCTTCGCATGAACTAATAATAACATTAAGGTGTCTAATTTACAAGTTCTCGACTTGATCTTGAGACAGGTGTGCAATTATCATCAAGGCCGTCTTGGATCTCATGTGCCAAAGCGACTCGCTCCCGAGCACGGAGAGCCTTCTTTGAAGGCCTCATGATTCTGACTGTAAATGCAGAGACGAGCTGGGCCATCGGGGCGCAGTCATTCTGCATCTTTAGGATGACTTCATCTTTAGACAATGCACGGGCAACACGCTCGGCACTTGTCTTTACATTGACTCGTTGCTCGTGAGACATTTTTCTGCCCATCCCTTTTTCGTGTAGTTGAAAAACACCAACGGATCGACCGTGATCACCTACGGCGTGTGGGTTCAACTTGCTTTCAGCATAAGCATTTATTGTCGCAGCTCTTGCAAGCCTTGGCTTTATTCCTTTAGAGATCAGAGTCTCTTCAATTACTTTTGCCACCAAGGCTTTTTCTGTGCCGATTTTATCTTCTAGGGGATGCTTTTGAAGAAGATCGGGAATGTCTTCTGCTACGTTGACAGGAGTCGACAGCAGCAGTAATGCCGTTATTAGAAAACTGAGCACGACTCAGTCGTCGCGCATTAAGTCGCCAACCGGAACAGGCAAAAGGTCATCAATGCCTGCAACTTCGATCAGAGCGACCAACGGTCCCGATGAACTACCCGCATCCAAATGATAGTTCGACTTTGTCTGTCTAAGTTCACGTACAATTCCGCGAATCTTACCATTCCAGACATTATAAACTTTGTCACCTATTTTTACCAAATTTCCTCCCTTCGGCTGTTGTCTGATTTTGGATGATCTTATCTGCCAAGGCAAGACCACCATCCTCATCACGTTCTAAGTTTTTGAGAGTTGACATAATCTTCTCTTTCGTGTTGACTCCACCTGCCTTCAGTGTTGAGGCCAACTTCTGCATTTCTTGTGTCTGTTTGACTTCAGTCGCATTCTTTGTATTTGAGATGTATCTCTCAATTGCAGGTTCAGGCTGAAGTTCTTCCTTGTTGTCACCGCCATTTTTATCTTTATCAGGAGAGTCCGGCGCAGTTTGAGTCGAGGGACTCGAGCTAGGCGATGCTTCGATTACTTCGCGTATTAGTGTTCTAAGAATGGAAGTTGTTTTCATGTTTCACACACTCTAATTATCTCCTCCAGATTGATCATTCTCAGACACCTATCCCAGGCGACATTGAAATGACCAGGTATCTCTGGAAGAATGGCATGAATGTGACCATGAACTATAATCTTGGGCTTGTGAGTATCTCTAAGCCTGACTGACTTGGTATTAAGTTCAGTTGCAGGCTTGTGAACGAATAGAATCTCATCTTCGACCAGGTGGTTTAGGACCTGATCGAAGCCTGCTTCTCGATACCATTTCTTACTGCAGTGATCGTGATTTCCTACGACGAGGACCTTCTTTCCTTTAAGGCTCGTGATGATCTCTGCAAGCTGCTCTTTTCTGTCAAACAGCCCAGCTGTGAGATCACCGACGACGATGACTCGATCTTCACTGTCAACTGTTGAATTCCACACATCAACAATCGCATCATTCATTTTGTACTCATCCTCATATGGGCGCGAGCAATACTGAATGATGTTCTTGTGGAACAGATGTAGGTCAGATGTGAGCCATGTCGCCATAGATTTATTATACTATGCAATGCGTGTCTTTACACGCTACTCGTTGATTCCAATGCTTGCTAATCGTTGAATAATCTTTCCTGTCACTCGAGGTGACTTTGTAAGATTCATGCAAAACTTGTGCAACTCAAGCGATGAGAACAACTTGTCACCAAATCTCTTGACATCTATGGAGAGAGGACCTACAACACGAGTTTCGATTTCCTTGTGTGCCATGTGTCACCCCTCAGCTAGCAATGTAGGGGTTGGTGTGTGCGTACCTCTCTGTCATTGCCGGTTCACTATAATCACTAAATGAATAAGTCTTGCGCATTCACACCTCCATTTCTAATTATGGAGGTGTTAGATTGTTTTCCTCAATTTTGTGATCGCCTCAGCTATCTTAGCGTGTGTAGGAAACATTTTAGCTGCAGCAAGAACGCCTGGCTGGAGATAAGCGTGAAGTGAAGATCCTATCACATCATCAATTGGTACCCACTTGAATCCCTGATGCTCGTAGATGCCTGTCTCCTTATTCCGCTGTATCACAACATCGGCACACTGAGTCTCTGCTGCAAAAAGATAGACAACCTTCTTGATTGATCCGGTCTTCTTGTCACGATTATAACAGGGAATTGCCGTTTCATGACCGTGTAGTAAGCGTGCAATTGGAACATCAGGATCCAGTTCAATACTAGAATCTAAGATCTGAAAGCCACACTCTTCACCTGCTTCTCTCTTGGCTGCGTTAAGAATCTGCTTATCGACATTGTCAGGATCGTCGTTGTCTGCGTCTTCATCTTCAACATGACCCTTGGGGAGGTCAAACTTGTTGTATGTCTTTAGGAGAAGAACACAGAGGCCAAGGTCTTCGACGACTCTAAGAATGACTACTCCTGCAGATTTTTCAATAGGATCATCTCTGTCGGACATAATCGTCCTCCAGCCTCACAACATCGTCAATCTCAGGTGTCGAAACTTCCAGTATTGAGACATCTTGGTCAGTTGCGCAAAATCTATGAATCGTACCAGCCGTGACGTGATATGTGTCGCCCTCAGACATATGCTTATTGTGGATGGGACCGTCTCGACCTTCCTGGAGAACAACAAGAAGGCGTCCCTGAAGGACCCTGATGGTCTCGATCTTCTTCTCGTGGTATTGAAGGCTGAGGCGGTGTCCTGCCTTTATGTACAGGATCTTGCCTAGGTACTTATCATTCTCTGCCCAGATCTCCTCGTGGCCCCAGGGCTTCTTAACTAGTCTCATTTGTGCTCCTTTATGGCTCTAACTAGGTCAGAAGAAGACTGAATCTTTCCACCACCGACATTGAAGATCACTTGACAACCAATGCTATCACAAAGGTCGAACTCAGGAACATTTGCTGCCACGTCTCTGTCGCCTCCCTTGGTGAAGACCTTGGGCTTTAGAATCTCAAGCGCACCTACGACAGTCTGACCTGTGTCAGACCAACATACGACGTGATCGACTCCGAGGACACCTTGGATTATCTCCATTCGTTCCTCAATAGGCATGAACGCGTATCCCTTCTTTCTGAGGAGAAAACTGTCATCATTCACGATGACAACGAGCGGCAGGTCCATATTTCTGGCAATTACTGCGCTCTCCTGCAGACATCGAAGGTGACCCACATGCATGGGGTCAAATCCGCCAGACGTTGCAACGCATGTCGAATATGAATGATTATTGACTAATTCTGCTGGATGTTTGTATATCATAGGCAAATAATATGTGCCTATGAAGACTTGTTCACGTACCCATTTCAGTCAAAGTGCGTTGTTTGAGCAGGTAGAGGTATCCTTCCAAAACGTCAGCATCGTCTCCGAGTAAATTCGCAAGTCCTAATGTAAGACCACCTGCATCATCAAGGCACTGATTCATCTGCTCAATAAACTTGATCATGTCGGTGATCATAGCGTGGCCCGCAGCTGCAATTCCCGTAGATGAGAGATCTGACGGTGAAGGGTAACATGACACAATCTGAGCTGCTGCGACCGAGAGCTGGAGTGGGCATGCTACAGCAGGCCCAGATAGACCGACGCCTCGCTCGAGCACCCCATCGATCATCTCGGCAAGGCCTGTGTAGATCTTGTCATAGAGGACTGCATGGTCGCCGCTGAAGCTTATACCCTTAGTCAGGTGATGTGCACCATGAAACCAGGCATATCCTGCACGGAGGTATGACGCGTAGGTAAAGAGGTATTTTCCCTGGAGTTGGCTCACGTCGAGTCCTTCCATCTCGCCAGGTTTGATGATGATTATTTCTTCCATACACTTAAATATATGTTTACCGGATCACTTGCCAGTCAAACGCAACAAATTGGTCACCCGCATTTGAATCAGTGACAGGAACGCCTGCCTTTTGAAACTCTTTGACCTTAAGATCACCCACAGGTTTCACATCATATACGGGCCCAGATGAAGTTTTCCTGACACCGCAGACTTGAACAAAAATCTCAACTCCCGAGAATGTCCTGATTAGGAGTGTCCGGCCGACCGTATATGATGCTATGACTGCAGGTTCTCTTTGTGTGTATGTGTCTGCCATGGGCGGAAGATCTCTCGCCGTGGGCCTAATGATTCTCTTCAACGTGACTCCACTTGTTGTCTAGACACCAGCACAACTTTTCCTTTTTTGACATCTGCTTTAGCGCATATTCTCTTTTTAGAGCGGAACTTCGACCACCTACAACCTGCTCGAGACCTGCTGAAATGACAGGCCTGCGGTTCTTCGTGTATTTGGCGCCGCCTGCAATATGACCATTGTGTTGCTTTAGGCGTCGCTGAGGATCTGTCGTGCAGCCAGTGTAGAGAGTTCCGTCTACACACATGACCATGTAGACCCACCAGACCACGCTCCTTGTGTTTTTGTTGTCGCCTATGTTACTCATTGGTTCTCGAATTTAAATGTAACAGGCGTAAGGTGGTATATGTCAGACGATTTAATCGAGACCACTTAAGAACTTAAGATGAGCCGTCGAAGACCGTATGATCTGCCCAGAAGTCGTCATAATGTCAACCCAGTCTGGGCCCACATCCTTGACGATCGCGAGCTCACCATCAAGCATCTGCAACTTGGTCCGCATATCAGAATCCCAGGCCAAGATCCACATGTCATCAGGTGAATCTGCCTGGTATCTGATCTGTGTGAGATCGCCTGGCTCAAGACGGCGCATTCTTCTCACAATGCATGTTGACTAATCGTCTTATTGATTCTTCGACGACCTTGTGGAACCCCTCAGTGTCGCCGGGGCGGAGACCAAAGTGTGCATAGAACATTTCCACTTTGTCATCCTCGATGTCGAATATCAACCTTCTTCCATCTTCTACCTCTGTGATTCTCACAAGGCCAGGAATATTAGTCTTCACCATCCTTTGTCTCCTCTGCTTGCCTGATCGCCTTCATCTTGTTGACCCAATCATGGATCGATTCAAGATCGATCTCGTCTTTCTTGTGATCTCGTGTTGGGTCCTGCGCCCATTGTGATGCAATCCACCCCTCCACGATCTTTCGCCACAATGTGACATCAATCTTGAGACCGACAGAGGGTCGATCTCGACCGTCTCTCCAGTCGACGCCCGATGTGTCAAGAGAAGCCGACCACCCTGCGCCGTCAAGGCGCAGGTAGACATTGTCATTCTCAAAACACTCCTGGTATAGGTGAAATTGATCATCATAAGAGATTGTGCATCGAGTACTCATGATCGAATTATAACCTACCTGTGTTAGATGTTCAACGAGCCGACATCACCGTTGATTGAGTGATCTCTCGCTTGGTGACTGCAGAGACAGAATTACCTGTCACTGTTGGGTCGTCTGACCAGCACTCCAATCCCATCTTTAGATAGGCAGCTGATCGCTTAAAGAGTGTGTTTGCCACCTTGGCACGGACTTCTTTCTCACTTAGACCAAGAGCAGACAGGTCATCTTTGCACAAGATATTGACTGCGCCAGGTGCTGTATTTGACAAAGATTTTCCTGTTCCCGGCGAGATGTCAATCTTAAGTGAACCCATGTCCCACGGATTGCCCACGTTTGGAATAGAGATCCATTTGACGTCCGTCTTAATGGCGATTCGTGTCACCGCAATATTGACTCCTGTTCCTCCAGAACCCTTGCCTGCGCCACCTGCACCACCAGAGCCGGATCCGCCAGCACCGCCCGCGCCTCCACCGGACCGTCCTGGCCTGAGAAATATCCAGTGTGGGACTGCCTCATTGAGGATTCTCTTTTTGGATTCCTGCAGCTTCTGGATCTTATCCTGCTTGACATTGACTTCGATGGGGACGAGCAGGGGATCGCTCGAGAATGTGAAGACGTATGTCCTACCCGAAGCGGTGACAGCGCAGTCGACGTAAGCATCATCAACTCCTCCCCCTTCTGTGTAGAAGATCTCGTGGACGCGCCCTGCACCACCTTCAAAGTCTTTCGCGCCGCCACGACCCACGTCTGCTTGGAGGCCGCTGAAGTCTATCTTGCCGGCCGCCTTTGCCATGACGAAGGTAAGGTTGCCCAAGAGGTACCTGTTCGTCGGGACAGGCCACCTGACAGGCGCGATCTGAGCAGCCGTTGTGATCTCCTTGCCTCCTGTCGAAGGTTTTCCGGTGATTGTCACAGCAACATCGCTTCCGGAATTGTCTGCCATTGCTTGTGCAAGTGCTGGCTCTATCTTTAGACCTATCGGTGTTCCAACACGACCGGGTGGGACCTCATACGTAAAGGATTTGCCATCAGAAAACTTCAGATTTATCTGGAGACCATCGGGTTCTGCCCTAAAGACTGTGTAGAATAGTGCAAACTTACCGCCTTCAGGTTCTGCAATTTCTGCACCAGACAAATCACTTCCTTCAGACGAATCAGTATCTTCTATTTCTTCCGATGTTCCGACTGTAGCGCTGTCAGCTGTTGTTTGTCCAGTCTGTCCAGTTTGTCCGCTTGCTTGCGTTTGAGGCTCGCCTGTGCCTGCTGTCGGTGTTGGTGCAGAGCCACCTTTCGAGATCGTTTCAAACGCTTTCTTGAAGCCTAAGTAGTCGGCAAAAGCTAGACAGTTATCATAGAGCTGTTTAGCATTTCCGCTTAAAGACCCTCCAGCACCCGCACGAATAAGTGCAGAGCCATCTGCATTGCCTGTTTCGACAAGAGATTTTTGCAGTGCAGGGGGAGCTTCTTTTTTAATCGCATCAAAAACCAGTGTATCGGCTGCACTCAAGTTTTGATCGCCTAATGGCGTAGGTGTTATTGCAGCTTTGTTTTCTTCAATTTGCTTTATAAGCCCACGAATCTCGGCATTAAGTCTTCTCCCTGGCTTGAAGTTAGATACCTCGACTGCACCCTTCTTTACCCAGCTATCGGGTGCTTCTATCCCAACAACAAGCGCATTGAGCATGCTGACAATTTGTGTCTTTGCTTTGTCCACATCAGTTTCGGCCGTAGTCGCACTTGCAGACTTTTCATCTTTTTTAGGAGTAAGCAGAGGTGCGCTTATGTCTTGTTCCGTGATTCGCTTTGTGATACTGTCAACTACAAGAGCTTTTATACCCAGAAAATCTGCAATATCTATGATATCTTCGTAAATGTCCTTCTCTTGAGTTTGTGCTCCAAGCGCGCCGCGCTGGCCATCGACCAGAAGCTTACCTGTCAAACTGTCTGTCTTATTAACTGCGTCATCGGTAAAATATTGATTGATGAAGACTTTGACAGCTGCCATTACTGCTGTTTCTGTCGCTTTTTCGACCTCGTCTAATGTCTCGATTCTTTGTGCAATAGTACTACTTGCCGTGAATCTGTTTGCCGCCTTTGTATAAGTTATGTACCAGACAAGTTGGTTGTACCACAATCCACCCTTACCCAACGCTGACTTACCTTCTAAGGATAATGTGCCTAAACTCCCCAGATTAAAGCTAGCTGCGTTCAACTTAGATGTAATTCCGTCTAGAAACGCTCCCACGTCTTTCTTAATGTTGTCTAAGCCTTCTACTTTTGTGTCTGTATTTGTGGGTTGTGGCGGATTTGTTGTCGTAAAATTGACAAATTTCGTTATTTCCTTTTTATCAACTTCGATCACATAAAGGTCAGGATCAATCTGGCCTCTTCCGACAATTTTTACTGAACCAGCAGTTACGAATGTAACGCTGACGGGTTTACCATTGAGTTTATATGATGTTGGCCCGCCTTGCTGGCCGGAACCGCCTGAAATCGGCGCGGTCACTAAGAAGACATCGCTTTGGGTTTCTATATTGTTTTTCGTAACGTTTATTGTCAACATATGATTAGACCTCGTAATGGTGTCTTTGATTAAATACCTGCAAAGGTCCTATACAACGTAGAAATTCTATCCAATTGATCTGGATTCACATCATATGAGTCTGTCGATTGGAAAGCATACAACATTGCCTCGTCGGCTTGTTCCAGTGCAGTGTTTGGCAAAGAAACATCAAGAAGGATGGTTTTCTGCGCCTCTGTTGCGGCGCGACGAATTCTTGCTGACTTAAGTATGGTTGCAAGAGTCTCAGGATCAATATCCTCTGGTGCAGTCTTGACATCTGAAAATGCCCAATCTGCTGCGTGGTACCCCAACCCGAGCGCGAGGGCACTAACAAATAAGGGCTTCCCAAAGCGCTTCCACCCAAGTGACACAGGACCTCTATTGCTAAATACAGTCACCAACTGCGCCGTGGCACCAACAACATCCTTGAAGAACGCAACAGCCTGTGCTGCTTCTGTGACCGGGACGTCGCCTACGCCTGGAACGTTTATATGAGTTCCTGAGAAGCTGGGTGACTGAGATGTAGCTGCTCTTGCGATGGCACGCAACCTTTCAAATGCCGGGTTGGTCCCACCTAGTCCTGACACATCTGAGATCATTGCGTTAAACATTCCGGTCAGGCCTTTTGGTGCAACATCTTGAGCTGCGAGGTATTTTACCATAAACGCTCTAATGGCTTCTCTGATCTCAAAATCACCTGGACTAGGGAGCCCAGATGATTCAAGTGCCTTTCCAGCTTGACCTGCTGCTAACTTCAGACCCTCGATTACGGATTTGATTTTTGCTGGCGCGACGTTGTTCCACCACTCCAGGGCACGTGCTCCAAATGTATTCTTAAGCCAGAGTCTGCCGCCGAGAGTGTCTGCATCACCAGGGGTAATAGGAGAATTAGGTATATCAAAAATATCATCCCACTTGCTGACTTCGTTGGCAACAGCTCGAGCACGGATAATCTCTGGCGCTTTCATTTCGGTGTATTCTTTCGCCAATGTTACGCCTATCGCTTTCTCCAGAACAGCTTCTGTAGCTTCAAGCGCTGCATGTCCAACCACAGCTGTTGCTGGATCCGCCTCTAGCAAAATCTTTAGGCTTAATTTGTTGCGATTCTTCGATTCCTGCTTGGGAGCTTGTGCCTCTGCTTCTCGGGCTTGTGCCTCTGCGCTTCTCGCTTTAGCACCGTCCAGCGCAACTCGAATCTTTTCTATCTCCGCAGGATCTCGAAGCTCAGCTTGACCAAAGTATTGAATGCCGTTAGCAACTGCAATTGCAAATAACGCTGTCCTGAAGGGGTAGTTTAAGGCGCTAATTGCAATGTCGCCCCTGTCCGCATCAAGCAGAGAAGCGTATTGCAAAGCTCTGCGCTTGTTGTCGCTACTCGATGTGTAGGCTCCAATTTCACCATAGTCAACGATAGCTTGATTAACGTCATCTATGATTGTTTTATGTGCCGCAAGTAGCGCATCAGAAGCTGCCACCACTTGCATCAATACTTCTCCAACTGAGCCTTGTTTGACAGGCGCTTGGATGATAGGCTCAGCGCCCACAATTGGTTCTCTTATTCCGCCCAGCACTTTTTTGTAATCGCCTTCTTGTATGACAGATCTGATATAACTTCTGACTATATTCTGGTTCATAGAGGTCACCTCATTGGATAATTATCACCCGCGATTTTCATCAGCTTAGCTTGTGAGTCTTTAAGGCCCGCTGTGACAAGGTCAGTGTTTTCAAGCATTGCCATAATCCTCTCTCTGTTGACGGCACCAACTTTATCAGCAAAGACATATGACGTTGCCGACACGATGAATTCTGCCAGAAAATTAACGACAACTTTCCAAGTTGCTTCTTTTACACCTGCAGGTATGGGTAGTACTGTAATACTAAGCGTTTTTCCTAGAACAGAAACAGCACCTGACGCATTTGCGATGGCTGTTCCTACGGGAAGTGCTCTTAATGCTTTAAATGCGCCTAAAGATGCAAAAAGTAGACACACGAAGAAATAGACGAGATTTGCATAGAAGAAGTCTGTATAACCATTCTCATATGCCCAATGAATGACTACAAGTCTGAATATCATGTCGTGGGCAGACATTGCAATTGATCCTGCTAACAATGCGCCGACCGGCGTCGTAAATGGCAATGCTACAAGCGCTGTAAGCGCTCCTGCCGTCATTGCTCCTGTCCAACTACCTGCATAGCTATAAAGACACGCCGCAGCGAGAGCGTATTCCGGGTCTGTTGGTTTATAATCTTTTATGTATCTAATCACTTCTCCGATTTCTAAATTACATTTAAACTCACCGATGTTCTTCTTAAAGATGTCTGTATATTCTTTTTGTGACACATGCTTACGTGTAAAAAACTCATCTTTACGTGGTATCGCAAAATATTCTGGTCTTACGGCCGCAATAATTTTTTCAACGCCACTATCTGACATTTTCAGCGAATCTTGCCCTTCGACACGTGACAAATGCTCCTGCAAAAGTCTTTTGTCCACATCGAGCATGTGATATGTACCGATGTCAGAAGACGATGCCTTATAAAAGCCATCGTCAGGAATATCTCCTGTAATATCTTTGGCAAAAAGCAAGTTTGTCAACCAGCTATATCCAAGTGGTCCAACAGCATTTAATTCATTTTGAAATAGCTTCATGCCTTGTATGCTGAGACCTCTTGGCCCAAATGTCTCTGTGTTATATTTGGACTTTGAATGTACAACAACAATAAGGCTATCCTTTAGATTATCAGCAATGCAGACATAATCAGGCGAATCACCTGCACTAAAAGCGCCTATTTGACTTAGGAATGTAGACACAGTAGGTACTGGATCGGGTACTGGCTTGGTTCCTATCGGGTGATATCTCATATCCTGCCCATAAGATCCACCAATCTCTATAATTAGAGCTTCACGAATAAATGATCTTAGAGTTTGGCTCATGTGCGCTGTTTCTCTTGTCTATATATCTGTTACCTCGTATGTCCGTCTGCAATTCCTGTCGCGGCCCAACTGTCAGGCTTCAGCTTACATGCAAACCCGGCAGACTTCGCGTATCCTGATAGTTGATCTGCCAGTGTCTGCGATAGATTTCCTTTCCTTGTATTCACATCGAGATGGACCTCAATGTTCTCCGTTGGAAAGATCTGCGCCAGTTCCAGCGCGATCTCAATCGCCTCCTGTGCCTCCTGCATGATGCGGACTTGTGGCGGCGTCGAGAACTTCATCTTCACCTTGTGAGTCTTGACATAGTAACGTCCGCCGCGGCGCACCTCCTCGTTATAGAGGCAGATCGTCTGTGCATAGGTGCAGCTGTCGCCTAAAACGTTGCTGTCTGAACCTACGAAGACCTTGCCTCCATCGAGAATGTGACATTCGATATCTTGTAGCAAATCAGCTCGAGTGATCTTTCTACCAACACCTGAGCACCACGAATCATCAATATGCACTTTCACCTCAAGTTTCTTGCGATCTCAAGCGTCAGTCCTGCGAGAGCAGGAATAAGTACTTGATCCCATCGACCTATGCTTATATTATACATGCATACGAAGAAATTGATCATGACTCCCGCTTGATAGACCCAATCTGGAATTCTCATCTGGCTTGGACCGCCGCGCGAAATGCATCTGGAAAGAGATCCTTATGTTTGCCATAGAATCGGCCCCAGTCTGCATCAAGGATGTAGGTGACGGCGTGATCGGTCTCAGACCTGACGCCACGACCCACAGATTGCACGATAGTCTTAATCGTCTGCATGGGATACCACCACGACCAGCGATGCATGCGCTTCTTGACCAACTTGTCGCCGAGCGAAGGATAGGGAACCTTGACAAGGACTTGGAAACGTGCGAGATCATCACGTAGGTCTACACCCTCAGCCATGCTGGGCGAAACTAAGACAGTAGGTTCCTTGGCAGACAGGTGCTTTTGGAGCGCCTCCTCGCGGTCTGTCGAATCGTGGAAGATCAATCGACTGGATCGAAGATTCTTCTTCAGATAGGACGCGACCTTGAAGGAGTGTGCATGGATGATGCCCTTCTCGCCCTTGTGCTCCTTGAGAATCTCACGGATCGCCTCTACCATCTTGGGTAGAGTCTGGTCGATGTGATCGGCAGACATGTTACCGATCGGAAAGACCATGATGGGTCTATTCTCGACAGGAAACGGTGACTCCTTAGTGATCGAGACGCACTGGTCAGGCGGGATACCCAATGATTCAGCAAATGTTCCAGGATTAATGATGGTCGCAGACATCATGAGAACACGTTCGCCCAGCCTGAAGAGTGTCTGCTCTGCGAAGGGTGACACGTCGATGGGCTTGAAAGTGATCTTGCCGCCCGATCGTCCTACGGGAGGAAGCTGCTCAAAGACCCAGTTATCAGGAGTGTAGACCTGAAGGAATGTGGTCAGCTTGTCTGAGTGCGACTTCAGTGCGTCATGCTTCTTGGACAGATCAGCGTATTCCTTCTCGTGCCCCTCGAGCCCCTTAAACTCTTCGACATCGCGTGCCATCTCGATCACGACTCGAGCGACCTCGAGCTGGTAGGTCTCCTTAAGCCACTTCATTGCCTGCGCAGATGTGTTCACCTCGGGCCACTCCAAGCCAAGACCGTGTGCGATCCTATCGGTGACTGTGATCTCAATGAACCTAGACAGTTCAGACTCGGCATTGTGCGCCTCATCGATCACCATCAGGTTGCGTCTGCCGATCTTATCACCGTAGTTTGCAGCAGTCAAGGCATAGGAGAAGTTGGTGACAGACTCAGGAGACTCCAGGAAGTCCTTGCGTGTCTTCTTGTACACGCAATTGAACATGCAGGACTTATAGAACTTGGAGGACTTGTCTGCAGCCTTGAGCATCTGCATGCCTTCCGAACAACTAACTTTCTTGAAGTGAGAACACTTGTAGTTGGTCGCTGACTTGATCTCTCGCATCGTTCCTGATGTGCCGCCGAAGTCGTTGCAGTACTGCTCCTGCAGGATCTTCTGTGTCGTGAGAAACCAAGCTCCCTTCTGCACATTGAGTGGCGCAATGACATTTGCCTCGAGGTAACGAGCCACAGTGACACCGATCGCCGACTTTCCAATTCCCGTCCCCAAGTCGGCAATCACAAACCGCTTATTATCCTCGATGAATGAGCGCAGGATGAAATTGATCGCTTCCTCCTGCTCTGGGCGAGGCTGGCTGAAGGGGAAGTAGGTGATCCAATTATCCCTATTAATGGTGCTCAAAGTGTCTCCTGCTTAAACTGGGTGGACCAGATAGGTTTTTCTGTGTAGGCCCATCGAGTCATTCGGGCCTTGTGAACATTGTAGTAATTTCGATAGGAACCGACGGGATCTTCTGCAATCTTGACATCATCGGGCATGCAAACTGCAAACTGAGTTATTCCGACAGGATTCTCAACTGTCGATGCAAACGTGGGTGGAATGTGGCGATTCAACCACCTGTGATATTCGTGTGCCTTGTGCACCCTTCCATAGCGTCGTGTGTATTCATCACAGAGTGCAAGACCCAGGCGACTATGCCACATGTAGTTGCCCCAGACTTCCTGAGTCCACACAGAGCAGGGGTGCCCTGCATGTGTCATCTTCCACTTGGGCTGGAGATCCTCACGCACGTTGTCGCGGAGCCACTGCTGCATCTGCTTTGTCTTCATGGGTGGTGCCTTGAGCAGCCGGGCCCATCCAAGCCAGTGTGCTGTGGACAGCATCTGGCCACTTTCAAGGATCATCTTGACAACGTGTTTGTCACAGTGAAACTCTGCAGCACGAGTCGGGTTTTCATCCAGCACGAAGATGTTCACAATTCCTCACATGGTTTGTGTATTGGCGTGTGTATTCGTAGAGAATTATATTACCAGATTGCGCAGTGTTCAAGCAGGCGCCGACACCGTGCATTGGGATCATCACAACATCTGAGTTGTGGATGATCTCCTCAGGAACTCCCCAGTTCTCGTTACCTAGGACGATGCAAGTCCTTGAGTCAAAACTGAACTGGTAATCATCAAGTAGGACAGACTTCTCGTGGAGCTCTGCCGAGACGAGCTGTGTCTGCTCTTTTCTCATGTACACGATTAGATCGTGTGGGTTTGAATGCTGAATGAGGTCCACGTAGTCGACCAAACTTCCAGATGCTGACTTGAGAAAGTTGCGTTCTGGAATTTTTCCTACTACATGGACCTCATTGCATCCAAAACATGCAGCGGCACGAATGATATAGCCTAGATTCTCATCGCAGCCAAAATTGATTGTTGCGACTGTGATAGGAAACTTTCTTGCCGTTGCGAGGCGCTTATCGTACCTGTTACGCCTGCTCTCTGCTCTGAATGTTGGCGAAGACACTTGACACCTTCACTTCTAGGATTTGCCACGTCTGCTCACCGGACGGAGTCTGAATCTCAACTTCGTCACCTGCGGCATGACCAATTAGAGAATTACCGAAGAGTGACTTGAAACTGATCTCTCCAGATCGTGTCCCCTCCATCTCACCGACAAGACTAATCCAACGCCTGACGCCAGTGTCAGAATTCTCAAGATGCACATCAGTACCGTAATCTACTCTACCTGTGAAATCTATCTCCCTTACAACATCCGCGTCTTTGATGAGACGTGAAAGTTCGCTAATGCGTTGATCATACTGGCTTTGCTGACGCCTGGCGTGCATCATGTCATCATTCTCTTCGCTGTTTGCGAACTCACGTGCCTTCTCAATCTCAGGCAGTGTGACGTCTAGCATCTCCTTCTGCAAATCTAGCAGTTGACGGTTAAGACGGTCATAGGTGTATTGGGAGATCTTGTTTCTCACGCGGTTTCCAGAATATCCAGAATGTTATCCAGTTCGCTCTGGTCGTCGACATTCTCGCGGACCTTGACGATGCGAAGTGCTGCCTTAAATGCCTTCAGGTCAAGCTTTCCCTTGTAATCTTCAAGCACGGTCTTTCGATCTTCCTGCAGAAGCTTGATCTCATTGTCGATCTGTGTGATCTTCTCAATCAGCTCTTTAACGTCGTCTTGCTTACTCATTTCGTTGCCTCCAGTGTGAGATTATTATACACTAAAATTGTTTGTTTACACGGGTTAGACCTTAAAGTAATGCGCTTGTGGGTGGTGTAAAATTATGGCACATGTAGAAAGCTCTGGATAGAGTTGCTCATCTTCATCCATTGATACACCGATCTGGGTGGCGTTTAGAAGCTTAAGGACCTTACGCTGGTCGGCCATGTCAGGCACTGCGGGGTAGCCCCAGGCATAACGACAGCCTCGATATTGTTTGTGGAATAGATCCTTGATGTCATGAGCATCGTCTTCGGAGATAAACCACTCACCTCTAATCATAGCGTGTGTGTATTCTGCAACGGCTTCAGCTGTTTCGGCTCCAAGCCCATGAAGATACAGGTACTCTGTGTACTTGTTCTCGTCAAACAAGCGTTGAGTCTGCTCTGATAGTTTCTCGCCTACGGTGACGGTCATGAGACCGACAACGTCGCCGTCTGGATTGATGTAATCTACGATGCTCAAGCCAGGCCCCTGACTTGTCTGCTGCCGTGGGAAACTTAAACGAGTGCCATCTTCGAACTGAAGATCATCTCCGACACGTGTCACCTTAAATGAACCGTAGACGGCGCGAGGCGCCAAGGTCTTTTGAGATGCAGCGTCTCTTAACAGATCATGCATCTTGGGAGTCGCAACATTACGAAGTTGATCTGCATGTTCTTCAAGTGTGAGATTCTTGCGAAGGAGGCCCCACTGGTGCTTAAATAGCACGTCCTTGTTAATGTAAGGAACAACAGCGTTAAGCGGAATGTCGACAACCTTGACACCCAATGTAGGAGTCGATATTTTGGCCGGTACAATTTCCTCAATGTCTCTTGGGTCTACTGGGACAGGTCGCAGACGATTTCGAAGAACAGGTTGAACTTCTTCTTCCTCTTTCCCGAGATTTTCCATGAAGCGCAAGCCGGAGAAAGCGTCTCTAGCATATACCACTCTTCGTCCATACGCCTCGGAGCAATCAGCTTCGACATAACCGCGTGTCAGCGCCGCACCTCCGAGAACTACAGGAGTCTCAATTCCTTGTCGGCGCATCTCCTCGAGGTTCTCCTTCATGATGACCGTGCTCTTGACGAGGAGCCCGCTCATCCCGATGGCGTCAGCATTGTGATCCTTGGCAGCTTTGATAATCTGATCAATAGGCTGCTTGATGCCAAGATTAATGACCTTGTAACCGTTATTGCTGAGTATGATGTCTACGAGGTTCTTACCGATGTCGTGCACATCTCCTCGGACTGTCGCCAGCACCATGGTCCCCTTTGCGGGACCGTCCTTCTTCTCCATGTGTGGCTCAAGGAATGCGACAGCTGCCTTCATGGTCTCAGCCGACTGGAGGACGAATGGAAGCTGCATCTGTCCCGAACCGAAGAGGTCACCAACAGTCTTCATGCCATCGAGCAGAATGGTGTTGACAATGTCGAGTGCAGAATGAGCTGTCAATGCCTCAGTCAGGTCTGACTCGATTCCGTTTCGGTTGCCGTCAACAATCCTCTCCTTCAGCCGCTCCTCGACCGGAAGGTCAACCTGCCTTACAGGCTTCGCCTCCTTGACTTCAGCGAATAGGGC
>Ga0114973_10001315_pt1 | contig 18595 bp, 29 predicted proteins | sample M_140807_MF_Meta_FD_87025 | JGI IMG/M metagenome (GOLD analysis project Ga0114973, IMG submission 87025) | Freshwater microbial communities from Lake Montjoie, Canada to study carbon cycling - M_140807_MF_MetaG | ecosystem: Environmental > Aquatic > Freshwater > Lake | place: Lake Montjoie...
CAAGCATTGGACGGAGTGGGAGCCGGATGCGTTCATCGTAGAGAAGAAAGCCGCTGGTGGCCCCCTGATCCAAGAGCTTCGGGCGATGGGCATCCCAGTGCAGGAATTTACACCCAGCCGTGGAAACGATAAGATGGTGCGTGTCAATGCCGTAGCCGACATGTTTGCTTCCGGCTTGGTGTGGGCACCTGACACACGCTGGGCACGCGAAGTCATTGAAGAGGTTGCGGCCTTCCCTGTGGGGGAGAACGACGACTACGTGGACACGACCACCCAAGCACTGCTGCGCGTCAGACAAGGCGGCTTCATCAGAATTGACACAGATGAACCGGACGAACCCCGATTTTTCAAGCGCCGCATGGCGGCGTACTACTGAGGATAAATGATGGCCACCAATATAGATAAAGCTCTGTTCCAGCAGCCCCAAGGCATAGAGTCGCTTGCCCAAGAGGAAGACCCGATTGAAATTGAAATCATTGACCCAGAAGCGGTGAACATTCACGCAGGGGACTTGGACATCAGTATTGGCAAAGGCGAAGACGACACCTTTGACGAGAACTTGGCTGAAACGCTGGAAGAAGACGACATCATGTCAATGGCTTCCGAGTTGGCCGGAGACATTGAGCAAGACAAGAGTTCCCGCAAGGACTGGGAGAAGGCTTATACAGAAGGCCTAAAGCTGTTGGGCTTGCAGTATGAAGAGCGCACGGAGCCGTGGAACGGCGCGTCAGGCGTGTTTCACCCTATGATTACTGAGGCGGTTGTCCGGTTCCAGTCAGAGACCATCACCGAGACATTCCCAGCCCAAGGGCCGGTACGTACAAAGATTCTGGGCAAAGAAACTCCAGAGAAGAAAGAAGCGTCTGTCCGCGTGGAAGAAGACATGAACTACGAGTTGACAGAAGTCATGCGCGAGTTCCGTCCCGAGCATGAGCGCATGCTGTGGAGCTTGCCAGCCACCGGCTCTGCGTTCAAGAAGGTGTACTACGACCCCAACATTGGCCGTCAGATTTCAATATTTGTACCGGCTGAAGACATCATCCTGCCCTACGGCACGTCTGACTTGGACACCTGCTACCGCCTGACTCACGTCATGCGCAAGACAAAAAATGAGATTGTCAAACTGCAACAGGCAGGCTTTTACCGCGACATTGACTTGCCTGACCCCAGCAAGGAACAGGACAACATCAAGAAGGCCAAGGACAAAGAAACCGGCTTCTCTGATATAAACGACGACCGCTACACCCTGTATGAGTCACATGTTGACTTGATATTGCAGGGGGATGCAGACTTGGATGACGATGGCGAGCCGACAGGCATTACCCGTCCATACGTAGTTACCCTTATCAAAGGCTCGAACGATGTTCTGGCCATCCGTAGAAACTGGGAACAGAAAGATCCACTTGAACTCAAACGACAACACTTCGTTCACTACCAATACATCCCGGGTTTTGGAGCTTACGGCTTCGGCCTTTTCCATCTCATTGGAGGCTATGCCAAATCAGCCACCAGCCTCATGCGCCAACTTGTTGATGCTGGCACGTTGTCTAACTTACCCGGAGGTCTTAAAACTCGCGGAATGCGCATCAAGGGCGACGACACCCCCATCGCACCCGGAGAATGGCGTGACGTAGACATTGCCTCTGGGGCGTTGCGTGACAGCATCTTGCCTCTACCCTACAAGGAGCCAAGCCAAGTTCTGATGGGTCTACTTGGCCAAATCGTGGAAGAAGGCCGCAGGTTTGCAGCCACTGCCGACATGAAGGTGTCGGACATGTCCGCCCAAGCTCCTGTGGGGACAACGCTTGCGTTGTTAGAAAGACAATTAAAAGTCATGAGCGCCGTGCAAGCGCGGCTGCACTACACGTTTAAGCAAGAGCTGCGTTTGTTGGCCGCGATCATCCGCGACTACACCGACCCAGACTATGACTACGACCCGATTGATGCCCCACGCAAAGCCAAGAAGGAAGATTACGACCACGTAGACATCATCCCCGTGAGCGATCCGAACGCGGCCACCATGAGCCAACGAGTGGTTCAGTACCAAGCGGTCATCCAAATGGCTCAAATGGCACCGGATATTTACGACTTGCCCCAGCTTCACAGGCAGATGCTGGCGGTGCTGGGTATCAAGGATGCCGACAAGCTTGTGCCCTTGCCGGACGACCAGAAGCCGAAAGACCCTGTGTCTGAGAACATGGCCGCGTTGCGTCTGGAGCCACTGAAGGCGTTCTTCTACCAAGACCATGAGTCCCACATCAAGGTGCACATGATGGCAATGCAAGACCCCATCGTCATGGAGTTGGTTGGCCAGAACCCCAAGGCTCCGCAGATTCAATCAGCGATGATGGCCCACGTTGCCGAGCACGTTGGCTTTGCCTACCGCCAGAAGATTGAGCAACAGATGGGCATGCCCCTGCCGCCCGAAGATGAGAAGCTGCCGCCTGAGATGGAGATTCAACTCTCCGGCATGATGGCCCAAGCTGCACAGCAAGTGCTCCAGCAGAGCCAAGCGATGGCTGCACAGAAGCAAGCTCAGCAACAACAGCAAGACCCACTGATCCAAATGCAGCAGCAAGAGTTGCAGATCAAGCAACAAGAACTTCAGATCAAGCAGCAGGACTTGCAGCTCAAAGCGCAAGAGATGCAAGCTCGGTTGGAGCTGGACAACAAGCGTCTGGATATTGATGCCATGAACAAAGCCGGTCAACTGCAACAGCAGAAGTCAGCAGCAAACATTACTGCAATGGGCAAGGCTGGGGACATAAAAACCAAGCGTGAACAGATGCAGATGCAACACCAAGCCAACCAACAAAAGGAGACACCAACTAAATGATTTCCGAATTCGCACGCGTATTGCGCGAAAAATTACGCACCGACATGAACAACTACGCAGATGACTGCGCTGGTGGGGCATGCCGCAATTTCGACGAGTATCAAAAACTTTGCGGGACTATTCAGGGTCTAGCCATCGCAGAGCGCCATCTTCTTGACCTTGCTGAGAAAGTAGAAAAAGCCAATGAGTGAAACCCTCCTTGAACCGGGGCAATATGCCCTGCCTGAAGTGATCCAACCCGTCGATGCCCCGGCAGAAGACGCAACAAATGAAGAGAAAGCCACAATGCTTCCAACCCCAACGGGCTGGAAAATTCTGTGTGCAGTACCTGACATATCTGAAAAGATTGACGGTACTGAGCTTGATCTCATAAAAGCCACAGCCACTTTGCGACAAGAAGAACACGCCACAACTGTTCTGTTTGTTGTCGATGTTGGCCCTGACGCGTACAAAGACCAGACCAAGTTCCCAGCAGGAGCATGGTGCCAGAAAGGTGACTTTGTGCTTGTTCGTACCTACTCTGGTACGCGATTCAAGATATTTGGAAAAGAGTTCCGCCTCATCAATGATGACCAAGTGGACGCTGTTGTGCAAGACCCTCGTGGGCTTACCCGCGCTTGAAAGGAAAAACTATGGCAGAAGCATATAAGTTCCCCGACGAACTTGATGACAACAAAAATCAGAAGGTCAGTATTGAGACTGAAGATGATGTTGAAATTGAGATTGTTGATGACACACCTCCAAATGATCGGTTTCGTCCTACACTTAATAAAGAAGTAGAAGACCCAACCGAAGAAGAGATTGACTCGTACGGCAAAAAAGTTCAAGACCGACTCAAGGAATTGACCCATGCCCGTCATGACGAGCGTCGCGCCAAAGAGGCCCTTTTGAGGGAAAAGCAAGAACTTGAGCGTCTTGCACAGCACATGTCTGAAGAGAACAAACGTCTCAAACAGTATGTGAGTAATGGCACCGAACAGTACGGCGCAATGGCCAAGACCGCAGCCGAAGCTGAATTGGACAAAGCACGGCGTGAATACAAGGCCGCACAGGAGTCGTTTGACTCGGACGCTATCCTTGCTGCGCAAGAAGCACTGTTTGATGCTAAAACAAAAGTACAAAATGCACAGAATTTTCGTCCACCTGCTTTACAAAACGAAAATTTTGATGTACAACCACGACAACAACAACCAGAACCGGTTCGTGCTGACGAAAAGACCTTGCGCTGGCAAGCAAAAAACCAGTGGTTTGGCACAGACGGTTTTGAAGAAGTTACCAGCTTCGCACTAGGGCTGCATCAAAAACTAGTCAACAACGGGGTCGATCCCCGCAGCGATGATTATTTCGAGCAGATAGATGCTCGCGTGAAGTCTAAGTTCCCCGAAGTTTTTGGTGGAAACGAAGAACGGCTTAGGTCAAATGAGACTCCAAGGCGTCCATCATCCGTGGTGGCCCCTGCATCACGTTCAACCGGGACAAGGAAGGTACAGTTAACGCCAACACAAGCGGCGTTAATTAAAAAGTACAACCTTGACCCAAAAAAATATGTTGCAGAAGTTTTAAAACTGGAGAATCAAAATGGCTGAAAACCGTACCCCTCGTGATAATGTGTCACGCGACAAGATACCTGCTCGTTACGTATACAAACCGTCGAGCGAGTTGCCCGATCCAACCCCTGAACCGGGATGGGAGTATCGCTGGATAGCGACTCACGTCTTAGGACAGGAAGTCCGAACCAATGTGTCTCGCAAGATGCGCGATGGTTGGGAACCGGTGAAGGCAGAAGACCATCCTGAGCTTATGCTTCAAGGTAGTGCCAATACAGGCAATGTGGAAATTGGTGGGTTGATGCTTTGCAAAATCCCAACTGAGAAACTCATGGCCATGAAGGAATACTTTGATGGACAAGCGCAGAACCAGATGGAATCAGTGGACAACCACTTCATGCGAAACAATGATCCGCGTATGCCGTTGTTTTCTGATAGAAAATCATCAGTCAGCAAAGGAAGCGGCTTTGGTTCAGGTTCTAAATAAACAAGGAGTCTTTAGATGGCTTATCCAGTGGTCTCAGCCCCGTACGGGCTAAAACCAATCAACTTGATTGGTGGTCAGGTATTTGCGGGGTCAACCCGTGAACTGCCTATCACCTACGGCTACGCTACAAACATCTTTTATGGTGACTTTGTAACACTAGTTCGTGGGAATTTGGAACGCATAAGCGTTACAACGGGTGTTGTCGGTACGCTGATGGGGGTTTTCCTCGGATGTTCGTACACCAACCCCTTGACCGGACAAAAAACCTTTTCGCAATACTGGCCTGCGTCTACGCTTGCTGGCGATGCGGTGGCTATTGTCTGTGATGATCCTGATACAGTGTTTAAAGCTGTGATGGTTTCTGGTACTACAGTGGTGACTTCTGGTGCTCGCGCCATGATCGGTCAAAACTTAGCAGCAGTTAACAACACAGGTAGCACCTCAACAGGTAATTCAGCTAACGCTGTTTTGGCAGATACTTCCCTAGCACTTACTGCGGCCCTGCCGATTCGTGTTGTTGGGTTGGTTACTGACACTGTAGTGGCACAAGGTACAGGTGTTTACTCCAGTATCTCTACCGCTACTGTTACGCTTGCTTCGGCTCTTTCGTTTACGCCAGTGGTTGGCTCTGACGTTGGCTCCATTGCTGCAAATGGTCAGTACATTGCCAGCGGTTCGTATGTTGCTTCCGTAACAAGCTCTACAGTGGTTGTGCTTAATGCAGCACCGCTAGTAGCATTTGCAGCGGCTTCAACAATTGTCTTTAACCAATATCCAGAAGTACTCGTGAAAATCAATTTTGGTTTGCACAAATACTATGCTGGTACGGCTGTTGCATAAGGAGTAACATAAAATGGCTATTTCACGTGCACAACTACTTAAAGAACTCTTGCCCGGCTTGAATGCTTTGTTTGGTATGGAGTACTCCCGCTACGGCGAAGAGCACAAAGAAATCTACGACACAGAGAAATCTGAGCGTAGCTTTGAAGAAGAGACCAAGCTTGCTGGTTTCTCCGCTGCTCCCGTCAAGAACGAGGGTTCCGCCATTGCTTATGACAATGCACAGGAAGCTTTCACCGCACGCTACAACCACGAAACCATCGCCTTGGGTTTCTCAATCACTGAAGAAGCGATTGAAGATAACTTGTACGACAGCTTGTCTGCTCGTTACACCAAAGCTCTGGCCCGTGCAATGTCGTACACCAAGCAGGTCAAAGCAGCGTCTGTCATCAACAACGGTTTCTCTGGCAGCTATGTTGGCGGCGATGGCGTTGCGTTGTTCAGCACTGCCCACCCGCTGGTTAACGGTGGCACCAACAGCAATCGTCCTTCTACCAGCGCTGACTTGAACGAGACTTCCTTGGAAGCCGCCGTTATTCAAATCGCCGCTTGGACTGATGAGCGTGGTCTGTTGATTGCAGCCAAGCCCCGCAAGCTGATTATTCCGCCTGCTCTGCAATTCGTTGCAACTCGTTTGCTGGAAACCAACCTCCGCGTTGGCACCACAGACAACGACATCAACGCGTTGAAGAACAACGGTTCAATCCCTGAAGGTTATGCCATCAACCACTTCTTCACCGATGCAAACGGCTGGTATTTGACTACCGACGTGCCCAACGGTCTGAAGCACTTTGAGCGTATGCCTCTGGAAAACAAAATGGATGGTGATTTCGATACTGGTAACGTTCGTTACAAGGCTCGTGAGCGTTATTCATTTGGCTGGTCTGATCCGTTGGGAATCTTTGGTTCCCCCGGTTCGTCCTGATAGACAAAGGGGGCCTTGTGCCCCCTTTTCTTTTGCTGTATATTTAAAGCATTCCGGGAAAACCGGTGTATCAAACAGTCCCGGCTGACTGTCATGCAAGATTGATACGCTACAACGCATGGAGAAATTATTATGGGTTTCGCAACACACCTTGGCCCTTGGTTATTGGGCACTGTTAAAAACACAACTGGCACTACCGCCGGTACTATCCAGAACACTGGCGCTACTTCTGTAACCCAGACTAAAAAAGTAGTTTATGACGGCGTTGTGTACACTGCCGATACTACAACCACCCTATTCACTATTCCTGCTGGCGCTCAAATTACCAGCATCCATATTGACACGTTGGTGGCCTTTACAGGCTCCACTGCTGCCAATATGTCGCTGGGCATTACAGGCTCAACAGCTTTGTATTTTGCTTCTACCGACATTACAACGCAAGGCCGTTTGGCTAACACTGGCGCTGCGGCAAAACTGGGCAACTGGGCTGGAGCCGCTACCACAGCATCTCCTAACGGTGCTGGTGTTGGTGCAACGGATGTGACTATCATTGCCACTGTGCGACCCACTGTTGCCAACGTAACTGTGGGAACTGTGCAATACACCATTGTGTACTCTGTAGCAAATTCAGACGGTACTCAGTCTCCTGCTGCTTCCCAACAATAATTAATCTAGGGGGCTTCGGCCCCCTTTTAAAAGGAGATTGATTATGATGCAGACAGATGTAAAAAGCGGCGCGGCAGCAGCCAATGCAACCACTACCATTTTTGCTGGCCCAGCCCGTATCAAGGGTATATCCATCAGCTATTCAACGGGTGCAACGGTTGCCCTGAATGACGGGACGGGCGGCACAGCTATGTTCTCTTTTACCGCGCCAGCGGCTGCGGGTTCTATCTACATGATGTTTCCCGGAGAAGGCATTAAATGTAGTACCAATATTTCTGCCGTGGTATCTGCGACAACAACCGCAGTGGTGTTCTATGGCTAAGAAGAAAGGCCCGGTTCTCTCGGTTGGTCGCGGTGAAAAACTACCAGCCTCCAAGGGGGCGGGACTGACTGCCAAAGGCCGTGCCAAGTACAACGCAGCAACAGGAAGCAACTTGAAGGCTCCCCAGCCTGAAGGTGGCGCACGTAAGAAATCGTTCTGCGCTCGTATGTCCGGTATGCCCGGCCCGATGAAAGACGAAAAAGGCAAGCCCACCCGCAAGGCGGCTTCTTTAGCAAGATGGAAATGTTGAGGTAAATCATGGCAAAGAACATCAAAGCACCGGATGAACCGGATGACGCATCAGCAGGCCTAAAGTTTGGCAAAAACGAACCCGGTATGCCTGAGATGCTTGGTAGCGGTATCCGGGTTACCCCGTTGCCTATTGCTACGCCCGATGCTGCAAAAAACTTGAAAATGGATAAAGGTCTTGCTCCAGCAAATGTGGGTAAAGACGTGAAGATGCAGAAACTGGCAAAAGGCGGTTCAGCTTCCAGCCGTGCAGATGGCATAGCCCAGCGTGGCAAAACAAGAGGTAAATACATATGACCGAACAAGATCAAGAAACTCTGAAGTATGCCCTTGATGGCGTATCAATTATCACCGTCATAGGAACGCTTGTGGAATTCTTACCCGCTGTCTCGGCACTGCTCAGTATTGTCTGGGTGGCAATCCGCATCTACGAAACTGAGACTATGAAGAAATTGTTGAATCGTAAGAAAGACGATGCCGAGTAGTAGCGCCAAGCAGCACAGATTCATGGAAGCGGTGGCTCACAACCCATCGTTTGCCAAGAAGGTCGGAGTCCCACAATCTGTGGGCAAGGATTTTTCAACTGCCGACAAAGGCAAAACTTTTAAAAGAGGTGGTGATATGGCTAAAGCAAACCCGTTCATGGAAATGATTGCCAAGAAAAAAGCAATGGCAGCAGGTAAAAAAGAAATGCCAATGAAGAAGATGGCAAAAGGCGGCGGCGTTGAGTCCAAGGGTAAAACCAAAGGCACGATGATTAAGATGAACAAGGGCGGCAAAGCCTGCTAAGGAGTAAATCATGGCTGACAAAAAACCTAAAGAAAAACCACAAGAAACAAACTATCTTGCAGATCGCAGCGCAAGACTTAAAAAAGTAGAAGACGACGGCCGCGACTACGGACGCACAGTAGGGCGCGAACGCCAAGAAGAAGCAGACACATTAGGCGGCGTGCTTGGTACTCCCGCAGCTTACGTAAAGAGGGCTGGACAATACATTGGCGACAAATTTACCGATGCAGACGCTTATCTATCAGAAAAAACTGGCATGCAAGAACGTGCGGCATCGCGTAGAGGCGAACGCATGGGTCTTAAAGAAGAAGGCTATAAAAAAGGCGGCAAAGTCTCCAGTGCTTCTTCTCGTGCAGATGGTTGCGCTGTCAAAGGCAAAACCAAAGGCCGGATGGTATGAGACCTTCACGCGGCATGGGCGACATCAACCCGTCAAAGATGCCGGGTAGAAAGACGATCACCCGCAAGGATGATCCGAACAAGGTCGCCATGTATGCAGAGGGTGGAGAGGTTTGGGATAAACCCAACCCTGCCAAGAAGCACACAAAGCTGTCACCAGAGAAGAAAGCCAAAGCTAAGGCTGCGGCAAAAGCTGCTGGCAGACCTTACCCAAACTTAATCGACAACATGCGGATGTCTAAATAATGGCGAACACCTCTGGGTCAACAGGCTTCAATTTAGACCTCACCGAATTGGTAGAGGAAGCTTTTGAGCGTGCTGGTTCAGAGTTGCGCACTGGCTACGACTTGAAAACGGCTCGGCGATCACTGAACTTACTGTTTGCTGACTGGGCAAACCGTGGCATCAACATGTGGACGTTTGAGCAGGGCACGATTACCTTTGAGCAGGGGTTGAACACCTATGCCATCCCCACCGACACGGTGGATTTGTTGGATCATGTGATCCGAACCAACGCAAACGTGGCTTCCACCCAGTCAGATTTGACAATCACACGCATCAGCGTGTCTACCTACGCAACCATCCCCAACAAACTGACCCAAGCCCGACCAATTCAAGTGTGGTATCAGCGTCTGGATGGCCAGAATGCCCCCTCTGGTGTGACTTTGGCGACCACCATCACGTCCACAGACACCACAATCACTCTCTCCAGCACAGTTGGTCTGGCCACATCGGGCTACATTACGCTGGACAGCGAGACGATCTACTACACATACGTGGATGGCAACGACTTGGGTGACTGTTTCCGTGCCCAGAACAACACGACAGCCGCAGCCCACACCAGTGGTGCGGCTGTCTACGTCCCCAACCTCCCCCGAATCACTGTCTGGCCCACTCCTGATGGCTCCCAGACTTATCAGTTCGTGTACTGGCGCATGCGTCGGGTGCAGGATGCTGGCAGCGGTGTGAATGTCATGGATGTTCCATTCCGTTTTATCCCCTGCATGGTGGCTGGACTGGCCTACTACATTGCTTTGAAGGTTCCGGGCGGCATGGATAGGCTGGTGGTGCTAAAAGCCCAGTATGACGAAGCTTGGATGTCGGCGGCTGATGAGGATCAGGAACGCGCAGCTTTGCGGCTTGTGCCTCGCCAGATGTTCATTGGGGGTGGATAATGGGAAATCGGTTTGCCAGTGGCAAAAATTCAATTGCTATATGCGACCGATGTGGCTTTGGGTACAAACTGACGTTACTTAAAAAGCTCGTTGTCAAAACCAAGACATACGACTTGAAGGTGTGCCCTCAGTGCTGGGATCCAGATCATCCTCAACTTCAACTGGGTATGTACCCAGTGGATGACCCACAAGGAGTGCGTGATCCGCGTCCTGACCTGAGCTACACCGTCTCTGGGCTGTTAGCAGATGGGGAGTCAGGCGGTGGTAGCCGAATCTTTCAGTGGGGATGGAACCCGGTTGGAGGTTCTCAAGGGGTTGATGCAGTGCTAACGCCAAACAACTTGGCGATGGCAGTAGAAATTGGTACAGTTACAGTTGCAACGACATAAGGAGTCGATCATGGACAAAGCGGACTTAAAACAGGACAAAAAAATGGTTGCTGGCGCAGTGCATAAGCACGAAAAGAAGCTGCACCCCGGCAAGCCAATGACTAAGTTGGCCAAAGGCGGCAAGACCAATGAGATGATGATGAGCATGGGTCGTGGTATGGCTAAAGTTGCAAATCAGCGAGGCAAATAATGGCTAAATTCAGCAAAAAACAAGGCGGCAAAGAAGTTGGCGGTGCCAGCGTCTACGCACAACCACACACTATGTCGGGTAAGGCTGTGGGCATTTCTTCTACCCCCGGTAAAGAACCCAACCGTAGCAAGCTTGACAGTCTTGATGTCAGCATTGGAAACATCAGTAAATCAGCAGGTAATGAATCTGTTAAGACTGATGGCATCAAAATGCGCGGTACTGGCGCAGCCACCAAAGGCTTAATGTCTAGAGGCCCGATGGCATGACGTACGACGAGCTTGTAACTTCGATTCAGTCTTACACGGAGAATCAGTTCCCCGATGTATATCTTGCTGATGGAACGACTGAGGGTTCTTCAACTCAGATTAACCGTTTCATCCAGCAGGCTGAACAACGCATTTACAACTCGGTTCAGTTCCCATCTATTCGCAAGAATGTGACCGGCACAACAACTATCAGCAATAAATACTTGTCTTGCCCAGATGATTTTTTGGCTACATATTCAATGGCTGTTGTTGATGCCACGGGCGCGTATGAGTACTTGTTAAACAAAGATGTGAACTTCATCCGTCAGGCATACCCAACTCCAACAGATACAGCTATTCCTAAGTACTACGCATTGTTTGGCCCAACTGTAGCGTCAAGCACTATTTCCAATGAGTTGTCATTCATTCTTGGCCCGACACCTGATGCAGCCTACACGATTGAACTCCACTACTATTACTACCCGGTATCTATTATTCGCGGTCAAATGACAGGTGTTGGCGTAATAACAGGCGGTTCTGGCTATTCCAACGGAACGTACTATAACGTGCCTTTAACCGGCGGCACGGGTACTGGAGCTTTTGCATCAATAACCGTAGCAAGCGGCGCTGTCTCGGCGGTAACAATTTCAACGTCAGGCAGTCAGTATTTGGTCGGAGATACTTTATCTGTCAGCGCAACGTACATTGGTAGCGCAGGCACTGGGTTTTCTGTACCTGTAACTTACACAACCAATCCTGCTGGCACATCTTGGCTGGGTGACAACTTTGATACCGTTTTGTTGTATGGCGCGTTGGTTGAAGCCTATACCTTTATGAAAGGTGAAGTGGACATCATTACTGGATACGACGCCAAGTACAAAGAAGCACTTGCATTAGCCAAGCGCTTGGGTGATGGTATGGAGCGTCAGGACGCTTACCGGTCTGGGCAATTTAGACAGGCGGTGACGTAATGGCTTTTCAAGGAAACTTTGCTTGCAACACATTCAAAACAGGGTTAATGGATGCAACGTTCGACTTTATAAACGACACGTTCTACATGGCTCTGTACACCAATGACGCCACGCTTGATGCCTCTACCACGGCTTATACGTCTACGGGCGAAGTTGTGGCTTCAGGGTACACGGCTGGTGGTCTTGCTCTTACGATTGCACAGACTCCAACGGTAGGCAACTCAGGCAATGTGGCGTATATCTCCTTTGACAATGCAGTCTGGAGTGGCGCTATTACTGCTCGGGGAGCTTTGATATACACATCTGGTGGCTCTGTCTGTGTTCTGGATTTTGGCGCAGACAAGACATCAACCACAACATTCACTGTGCAGTTCCCTGCTATCAGCAACACATCAGCCATCATAAGGATTGCGTAATGTTAGTCACTACAACCAAAGGCGACATGGACGATTCTTTGCTTGAAAAGCGGGAAGGTACAGTCGATAATGACAATGAACTCACCACATGGGTTGAGTATTGGCTAGAGGGTGAGCTTGTTCATCGTTCTGCCCATGTGACTATGAAGAAAATGCCCGTCTTTGGCGGCGGTGAAACAGCATCAATCGGCTAAAGGAGAACTAAAGTGGCAAATACTCAATCAATGTGTACCTCTTTCATGAGTGAACTGATGCTCGGTCAGCATCAGCTTGGCACTTCAACTATTGTGTCCCGTACAAGTTTGACCGCGCCAACGACAGATACCGTTAAGGCGGCTTTGTATTTGGTATCAGCAACGGTCAACGCATCAACCACGGTATATTCTGCTACTGGCGAAGTCTCTGGTACAGGCTATACCGCTGGCGGTGTGACGGTAACGAATGCCACGGCTCCAACTTCAACCAACAGTTCTTCAACTGCTGGTGTAGCGTACTGGACACCTTCAGCCTCAATCGTTTACACAACCGTGACGCTATCAACGGCATTTGATACGGTGTTGTTGTACAACTTTACACAGTCTCTCAAGGCTATCAGTGTCCACACGTTTGGTTCGCAGACCATCACGGCGGGTACTTTTACGCTGACGATGCCAGCAAACACTACATCAGCAGCACTTTTGCGTCTGGCTACAACCTAAGCGGAGGCGGCGCAGGCCGTAGACCATGTTTGGTATATCCGCATTTGCACAGGCTCCATACGCATCGTTAGGCGCAAATGACATCACGCTTGCCCTGACGGGTGTATCTGCGACTGGAAATGTAGGAACAGTTGGTGTTAATCATACAAATGCCTTAACAGGTGTTGCAGCCACAGGCAACGTAGGCACAGTAGTTCAAAGCATAACAGTTGCCTTAACAGGTGTTGCGGCGACGGGTTCTGTTGGCACAGTAGTCCAAAGTAAAGCAGTTGCCCTGACAGGAGTATTGGCATCTGGCGCGGTTGGTACGGTCATCTACAACGAGTCGGATGTAACAACCGGCGATGTAGCTATAGGTGAAGTTGGTACAGTAACACCGGCAATCTCTGTTGCTTTGACAGGCGTGGTGGCTTCCGGCCTAGTTGGCACGGTAACCCACGGCAAAGAAGTTGCACTGACAGGGGTTCAGGCGGCTGGAAGCGCTGGTACGGTTGGGCCAGTTGTTTCACTTGCTTTGTCTGGGGTTCAAGCCGCAGGATCGGTTGGAACTCTGGTTGCTGTGTACTGGAGATTGATTGATGACAGCCAGACCGCAAACTGGCAAAATATCACGGATTCACAAACACCGGGTTGGGCGGTTATAAACGATAATCAAACAACAAACTGGGTTGAAGTTGAAACTGTGCCGTAAGGATAAAAAATGGCTTTTGTACTTGCAGACAGAGTAAAAGAGACTACCACTACGACGGGTACGGGAACAGTGACGCTGCTCGGTGCATCTACGGGGTTCCAGTCCTTTTCTGCGATTGGTAACACCAATACTACTTACTACACCATCGCCGGGCAAACAGGCTCTGAATGGGAGGTGGGCATTGGTACATACACTTCGTCCGGTACAACACTTGCAAGAACTACAGTAATAGCTTCCAGCAACGCAGGCGCACTTGTCAACTTCAGCGCTGGTACAAAAGATGTGTTTGTCACTTACCCCGCAGAATACTCAGCCAACGCCGTAGGCGGTGGTATTGGCGCAGTGCTTCTCAATGCAAGTACTGTGACTGTCAGCGGAACAATAGCCACAGGGCAAAACGGTCTATCTGTTGGGCCGTTAACAATCAACAGCGGGGTGTCTATTACAGTCTCCTCTGGTCAACAATGGGTGGTTATATGAGTACGATCAGCGCATCAACCACAAGCACAACTGCATATAAAGTAACTGCGGATACTACGGGCGCACTTGTTCTTCAGACAGGTGCTACTCCTACGACTGCGGTTACGATTAGTTCTGCCCAAGTTGTTACGTTTGCTAATGCTTTGCCAGTGGCATCTGGTGGCACGGGTTTAACTTCTATTGCACATACAGTTCAAGTATTCACTTCTGGTTCAGGTACTTATACAACCCCAGCAAATGTCAAAGCTATTTGGGTTCGTGCAGTTGGTGGTGGTGGTGGTGCTGGAGGTTCTGGAAATGCGGCAACCCCCACAAATGGCACGAGTGGAGGAGCTACTACATTTGGCAGTTTGACTGCAAACGCCGGTGGCGGCGGGCCTAACAGTTTAACTGGCGGTTTTGTTGGTGGTAGTGCTGGCGGCGGCGCAGGTGGAGATATAAATCAAACAGGCAATCCCGGGGCGACCGCTCCCGGAAATTCAACCCCCGCGCTTTTTCAAAATTATGGCTCTAATGGCGGCGGTTCTGTTTTAGGTGGTGGTGGTATTGCCGGGACTAATGGAGCAGGAGCCGCCGGGCAACCTGCTACTGCAAATTCTGGTGGTGGTGGTGGCGGGGTAGGCGGTAACAGTACTACTTATGCTAGTGCTGGCGGAGGAGGTGCTGGATATGTTGAAAAATTAATCAACTCTCCAGCGGCAACTTATTCTTATGCGGTCGGTGCTGGAGGTGCTGGCGGCGCGGCAGGAACTGGCGGCGGCACAGGCGGTGCTGGCGGTTCTGGAGTAATTATTGTCACGGAGTACTATGTATGAAATACGCAATTGTTAAAGATGGCGTTGTTGTCAATATCATTGAATATGAAGAACAGCCCATAACCCCTCCACCCGGTTTTGAAGATGGACATGCGGCTATTCAACAAGACTACGTTAGCGTTGGTTGGACATATGCCAACGGTCAATTCACAGACCCAAACCCACCCGCAATTATTGATATGCCAGCACCCAAGTCATTAACAGAAGTTATTTTGGCTGACCCTGCTGAGTTGGCAAAACTTAAACAGGCATTGGGGATAGCATGACAGTAATCATTAACGGCACGACAGGAATTACCAATGTAAACGGTACTGCCGCAGCGCCAGCAGAAACTGGAACAGATACCGACTCAGGTGTTGTTTACGGCACAAACACTGTTAGTTTGGCTACCAATGGAACAACAGCGGTAACTGTTGATGCTTCACAGAATGTGGGGATTGGTGTGACTTCACCAGCGGCAAAGTTAAATGTTGGCTCATTATCATCAACTCCAGCCATTATTCGGCTTACGTCAAATACAACTGGCGCTAGTTCGGGGGATGGGTGCAGAATAGATAACTACTCAACAGACAACTCAGGCGTTGCGTATCAACTTGGTTTATCTGAATTTGACCGTGCAGATGGCACTGGAACTTCATCTTTTTTTGCGGTGAGAACCCGTGTATCGGGCACTGTTGCTGAACGTATGCGTATCGACTCCAGCGGTAACTTGCTGGTGGGGGCTACGGCAACATCAAATGGCGGTAAATTTTTAGTTGCCCAACCTACTGCGGCATCACAAAGTGCTGTTTTTCAAAGTACAAACGCAACCGCAGGGAGCAACTACGGCATTTTAATTAACTATAGCGCCGCCGCACCAAACGGAACAACAAACTCTTTTGTTTATTGTTCTGATAATACTAATCTAAGAGCAGAAATTCGTTCTAACGGCGGTTTGGCAAACTACAGCGCAAACAACGTCAACTTATCTGATGCCAGAACAAAAACAGATATTCAAGACGCTGGTAGTTATCTTGCCAAAATTTGTGCAATACCTGTTCGTACATTCAAATACAAAGACCAGACTGATGATTTGCTGAACTTGGGTTGTATTGCCCAAGAAGTTGAAACTGTTGCCCCTGAATTGGTAGATGTTTCTGGGTTTGGTAAAACACCTGACGATGGCATTCCATTAAAAGCAATCTATCAGACTGATTTGCAATATGCACTGATGAAGTGCATCCAAGAACAACAAGCCATCATCACAGCCCTGACAGCACGAATCACAGCACTGGAGACTAAATAATGGCTAGTACTATCCTCAGTGACAATGGCGTATCAAGCGGCAGCGCAGGAATTAAAACCACTGCTGATAGCACAGGTACGTTAGCTTTACAGACTACAACGGCTGGCGGTGCTGCAACTACTGCGGTGACGATTGACACAAGTCAGAATGTGGGGATTGGTAACAGCACTGCTAGGGCGCACCTTGATATAAATGATGGTACGGTAAATACAAATGGCGATGGACTAAAGCAAGTTGGCATTACTGGAGTTAATGTAGCAAGCACCACAGCTACAGGTTTGCTTACTATTCAATCCAATGATGCGCTTGCCGTAGATGTTGGAGGAAGTATTGCTTTTGGCGGAAGGTACATAACTGCTAGTAATGCTGCGGCAAATTGGGCGTTTATTGCAGGACTTAAAGCTAGTTCAGGTACTGGCGATTTAGGTGGATATTTGCAATTTTCTACTAGAGCGTCATCAGGTGGCGCTGTTTCAGAAAGAATGCGTATTACAGACAGCGGTAATGTAGTGACTGGTGCAACTAGCGCAGCATTTGCTAGTAATACTTTTAAATTTAGCATTACAGAGGGTGTAAGTTATACCCCATTTGGAATTAATTGTAATGTTGGCGGAGCGGGTTCAGCAAATATTGCTGTGTTTGCCAGAAGTGGCACAGCGGTAGGAAATATTGCTGTAACTGGATCAGCTACCGCATACAACACGTCATCTGATTATCGCTTGAAACAAGACATTACACCAATGACAGGCGCATTAGCAAAAGTTTCTACGTTAAAACCAGTGACTTACAAATGGAAGTTGGATGGTTCTGATGGTGAAGGTTTTATTGCTCATGAATTGTCTGAAATTTGTCCTAATGCAGTAAATGGTAAAAAAGATGCAGTTGATGCTGATGGCAACCCTATCTATCAAGGTATTGACACCAGCTTCTTGGTTGCCACACTGACAGCGGCAATACAAGAACAACAAGCCATCATCACAGCCCTGACAGCACGAATCGAAACACTGGAGAATAAAACATGAGCAGTACATATTCATCAAACTTGCGGATCGAACTGATCGGCTCAGGCGACCAAGCTGGTGCGTGGGGCGCAACCACAGACAGCAACCTCGCCTACATTCTGGACACGGCAGTTGCAGGATACCAAGCTGTGCCGATTACCTCTACCAGTCAAGCGCTGACATACGTCAACGGGCCATCGTCTACTGCCAATCTGAACCAAGCGGTATATGCCATGCTGAAGTTCACCGGGGCAACGGCGGCAACAAGCGTTTACATTCCGCCTGCGTCTAAACAGTACATTGTTTACAACAACAGCGGCTACACCATCACTATCTACAACTCTACGGTCATTGGTAATACCACGGCTGCTGGTACAGGTATATCTGTTGTCAACGGTGACAAGATCATGGTGTGGTCGGATGCCACAAACGTGTTTGACTTGCAGGCGCAGAACCTGACCAGCACGCTGGCAATCGCCAAGGGCGGTACAGGGCAGACAACCCAGCAAGCAGCTATCAACGCACTGACTGGCGCGCAGACAAATAACCGGGTGCTTCGCTCGGACGGCACAAACTCCACGCTATCCCAAGTTGTACTTACCACAGACGTTACAGGAACTTTGCCTGTTGCCAACGGCGGTACAGGTGTTACAGCTTCTACTGGTACGGGCAGTGTTGTACTATCCAGCGGATTTACTATTACATCCGGAACAATTAGTTCAACAACAATTAATTCATCAACATTGGTGACCCCTGCGCTTGGTACTCCAACATCTGGCACTTTAACAAACTGCACATTCCCAACGCTTAATCAAAACACAACAGGATCAGCAGCATCGGCAGCTACTGTTACAGGAAATGCAACTGGAAGCACATTTGGTTTTAACTCAGGTTATGGCTCTGTTGCCACAGCATACGGATGTCGTGCTTGGGTTCGTTTTGATGCAGCAGGAACAATTGCAGCAAGTGGCAATGTAACTTCAGTTACCAAAAATGCAACAGGTGATTACACTATTAACTTTACAACTGCAATGCCCGACGCAAATTATGCGGCATCTATTGTTAGTCAATCAAACGGCGGCGTTTTTGATGCCTCTTGTGTAAAAGACGGCACTGCGCCAACTACAGCAGCTTTGCGTGTGTTCAACTGTTCTGCTACAACAGGCGCGGGTAGAGATC
>Ga0114973_10001316_pt1 | contig 18591 bp, 17 predicted proteins | sample M_140807_MF_Meta_FD_87025 | JGI IMG/M metagenome (GOLD analysis project Ga0114973, IMG submission 87025) | Freshwater microbial communities from Lake Montjoie, Canada to study carbon cycling - M_140807_MF_MetaG | ecosystem: Environmental > Aquatic > Freshwater > Lake | place: Lake Montjoie...
ATTCGGCAAACCGGCTTCATCGGCGATGCGACGCACTTCGGTTTTTTGCAACTCGCCCACAGGAAATAAAGATTGCGACAACTGCGACTGGGTGAGTCGGTGCAGAAAATAACTTTGGTCTTTGCTGTTGTCCAACCCCTTGAGCAATTCATACAAACCAGTGCGCGGGTTGAGGCGCACCCGGGCGTAATGACCGGTCGCCATTTTGTCCGCCCCTAGCGCAAACGCATGGTCGAGAAATGCTTTGAATTTGATTTCTGCGTTACACAAAATATCTGGATTAGGTGTGCGCCCGGCCTGGTATTCGCGCAAAAATTCGGCGAACACGCGGTCTTTATAGTCAGCAGCAAAGTTGATGTGCTCGATCTCTATGCCGATCACATCAGCGACGGCGGCGGCGTCTATGAAGTCCTGGTTGGATGAACAATATTCATCGCTGTCGTCGTCTTCCCAGTTTTTCATGAAGATGCCTACCACTTCATGACCTTGACGTTTCAACATCAATGCCGTGACCGCCGAGTCAACGCCGCCGCTCAGACCCACCACGATACGCTGCTTCTTGCTCATGCGCTGATTATCGGCGGCAAGGACAATGCCGCCTTGTTCTGGTTATCAATGCATCCTCTTCATTTACAAAAGAAACATTAACGGTGATGGCTGTGCCAACGATCAAGTCTGCTTAATTGGCAAACGCCGCAATGCCGGTGATGGCGCGGCCCAAAATCAAGGCGTGAATATCGTGCGTGCCTTCATAGGTATTGACCACCTCCAAGTTCACCAAGTGGCGAGCCACCCCGAACTCGTCGCTGATGCCATTGCCGCCCATCATGTCGCGCGCCATGCGAGCTATATCCAAGGCCTTACCGCAAGAATTGCGTTTCAATATGGACGTGATTTCCACCGACGCCGAGCCTTCGTCTTTCATGCGACCCAAACGCAAACAGGCTTGCAAGCCAAGTGCGATCTCGGTTTGCATATCGGCCATTTTTTTCTGAATGAGCTGATTGGCGGCCAGCGGCCTGCCGAACTGTTGTCGGTCTAAGGTGTACTGCCGCGCGCGGTGAAAACAATCTTCTGCTGCACCCAAGGCACCCCACGCAATGCCGTAACGTGCGCTGTTCAAACACGTGAACGGGCCTTTCAAACCTTGCACTTCGGGAAAGGCGTTGTCTTCGGGCACAAACACGCCATCCATGACGATTTCTCCTGTGATGGAGGCACGCAAACCCACTTTGCTGTGGATGGCGGGCGCGCTCAAACCCGCCATGCCTTTTTCCAATACAAAGCCACGAATCGGCCCGACCACGCCAGCCTCGGTCACTTCTTTGGCCCAGACCACAAACACATCAGCAATCGGTGAGTTGGAGATCCACATTTTGTTGCCACTGAGTGAGTAACCACCCTTGACCTTGTGCGCGCGACTGGCCATGCTGGCTGGGTCAGAGCCGTGGTCGGGCTCGGTCAAACCGAAGCAACCTATCCATTCGCCGCTGGCGAGTTTAGGCAAGTATTTTTGGCGCTGGCCTTCGGTGCCAAATTCAAAAATCGGCAACATCACCAAGGAAGATTGCACGCTCATCATCGAGCGGTAGCCGGAGTCCACGCGTTCGACCTCGCGCGCGATCAAACCGTAAGCCACATAGTTCAATTCCGGTCCGCCGTATTGCGCGGGGATGGTGGGGCCAAGCAAACCAAGTTCGCCCATTTCGCGGAATATCGCGACATCGGTTTTTTCATGCCGGAAAGCTTCGGTCACGCCCGGCAGCAATTTGTCCTGGCAATACGCATTCGCGGCATCGCGAATCATGCGCTCGTCTTCGCTCAGTTGCTGGTCCAGCAACAAAGGATCGTCCCAGTGGAATGCGGTCTTGGCCATGAATGCTCCGGTTGTCCGTGTGTGTGATTGTCTGATGTTAAACCCGGGCGTAAGTTTTATGGTTTTGTAATTGGGGCCATGTGTAATTGGGGTCAGATACCAATTAAATAATTGGTATCTGACCCCAATTACATGACCCCAATTACCAACTAGCTTTAGCCTACCCCCGCCAAATGCCTCTTCGCTAATTCGATATACCAATCCAAACAAGCCGGATTAGCCATGGCGTCCCGGTTCAACACTTTTTCCACCGGCTGACCGAGCATCAGCTTTTTAATCGGCAATTCTTGTTTTTTGCCTGACAAGGTGCGCGGAATTTCCGCCACCTGGAAGATGTCGTTGGGCACAAAACGCGGGCTCAGTGCGTTACGTATCGCGCCGTTCAACCGTGCACGCAATCCCTCGTCCAGCGCCAAGCCCGGGCGCAACACCACAAACAAAGGCATATAACTTTCTTTACCCAGGTATTCCAAATCCACCACCATGCTGTCTAACACCTCGGGCAAGGACTCAATGGCTCTGTACAACTCGCTGGTACCCATACGCAAACCATAGCGGTTGATAGTGGCGTCGCTGCGTCCGTATATGACGGCGCGGCCTTCAGATGTGATTTTTAACCAGTCGCCGTGTCGCCAGACCGCACCCGCGTCTGCGCCAAGGTCGCCGCCGCCAGGTTGTCTGCCTTGGCCGGCAGGAAAAGTATCGAAATAACTACCCAGATAACGTTGGTTGTCTGTGTCGCCCCAGAAAAACGGCGGCATGCATGGCAGCGGTTGCGTCACCACCAGTTCTCCCACCTCGTCTATCACCGGTTTGCCTTGCTCATTCCACGCCTCCACACTGACACCTAAAAAACGGCATTGCATTTCTCCAGCCACCATAGGCAATTCACGGTGCCCGCCGACATACGCACCGGCATCCGTACCGCCTGAAATATTGCACCACCAAATGTCAGGTCGTTTGACACCAGCGTTGGCATACACCTGCTTGAATTGGTCACTGCCCCATTGCTGCACCTCGGCACTCAATGGCGACCCTGTGGTGCCCAAAGCGCGTACCGTGTGCAAGCCTGGCGTGTGACCGAGTTGCACATCTGCTTTCATGCAATTGGCAAAAAACGCAGCGCCGCCGCCAAAAAACGTCACGCCTTCAGCGGCGGCATAACGCCACAACACGCTCCAATCGGGTTTGTCTTTGGAGCCGCCCGGGTTACCGTCGTAAATCACGCAGGTGGTGCCGCTGAGCAAGCCGCTGAGTTGCGCGTTCCACATGATCCAACCGGTGGACGAATACCAGAGAAAACGTTCGCCCCAAGAGTTCGGCTCGTAGCTGCAGGCCACGTCGTAATGCAGGTTTTTATGTGTCAAACCATTGAGCATAGTGCCGCCATGGTCATGTACCAAGGGCTTGGGCAAACCGGTAGTACCGCTGGAATAGACGATCCACAAGGGATGATTGAAAGCTAACCACAGCGGAGTGAAAGCTTTGACCGCATCGTCATCGCGCTGCATGATGTGCGCCCAGTCTGCGCTGTCAGCGATGACCGGTTGATCGCCAAGGTTGCGGTAAATCACCACATGCTCGACGCTGGGCAAAGCGGCACGCAGTTCACTGACCACCGTGTGTCGCTCTAGGTCTTTGCCGCCATAGGTGACACCATCGACGGCGATCAACACCTTGGGGGTGATTTGCTTGAACCGGTCAACGACAGCGTTTGTGCCCATGTCAGGTGCGCACACGCTCCAAATGCCGCCTACGCTGACCACCGCTAAAAAAGCAATCATGGTTTCTGGAATATTCGGCATATATGCCGCCACGCGATCGCCGGGCTGCACGCCCTGCGCTTGCAAATGGAGCGACAAAGCAGCGGCCTGGCGTTTCAATTCGGGCCAACTCAGTTCGCGCCGCGCACCATGCTCGTTGTTGCTGATGATGGCCGGCATGCCAGCGGCATGCGCAGGCTCCGCATGGCGCAACACTTGTTGCGCGTAGTTCACCTGTGCGCCTGGAAACCAACGCGCGCCCGGCATGGTGTTGCGCTCGAGCACCGCCGTGTGCTTGGTGGGCGACTGCAAATCCAGATAGTCCCATGCCGTTTGCCAAAAGCTTTCTATCTCTAAGACAGACCAGCGCCACATGGCTTGGTAATCTGCAAAATGCAATTGGCGATGCTCGGCCAGCCACTGCTGATACAAACGGATTTGCGGGACAAATGGAGGTGGAGCAGTTGCGGTGGTGTTCATAGGACGAGAGGTTATCAGCTACAGGTGATTGGGCGTTGTCGCCAAGGCCACTAAGATGAAGCATTGTTTTGAAAGAGTTTGATTGTCATGGCGATTTGGACCAAACCCATCAGTACTGAAATATTAACCTCCACCCACGTCGACACCGCAGCCGAACGCTTGGGCATTGAGTTCATGGAGATCGGCGCCGACTTCATCCGTGGACGCATCCCGGTAGATAAACGCACGCGTCAGCCCTACGGCGTGATTCACGGCGGCTCCAGTGTCATGTTGGCTGAGACATTAGGTTCATGCGGCGCTGATTATTCGACGCCCGTCGGGCACCGCATCGTTGGCCTTGACATCAACGCCAACCATATCCGAGGCGTTGCTGAAGGTTGGGTCAACGGCATCGCACGACCTGTACACATGGGTCGCAGCACACACGTCTGGCAAATCGATATGACCGATGACCAAGGGCGCACCAGTTGCGTGTCGCGCCTGACCTTGTCCGTGCTGGCGCCAAGGGTTTGAGGCTCGTGCTGTTTGAAGCACTCTCAGGCCAACCTATCTGCTTGATATTGTCATTTCTTCTCTCGAAGCGTTAAGTCACGCTTGGGCCCACCCATCCGTTAGAGGTTGGCGTTTCTGCAATTGAAGGCACGCTCCTACCATTTGAAAACTCGCTTAGGCCGACCCGTCCGGCGTGCTTTCTTTCTACGCTTTCGCTCGAAAAAACGCCTCCGCCTGTTCGGCCTTCAGTGAATTTTTGGTTAAAGCGGGATTTCTATAACCGCAGAAATACTGTCTGAGAAATACTTCGAATGGACAAACGACATGGCGGGCGGGCCGACGCGAACGTTGCCGCAGGCGGTGTGTGGCGACCGAGCCGGCATGGCATGAATATGTCGCTCAATTAATTGGTATCTGACCCCAATTAAAAATCACTTGGAAGAAGCCGGCTTATCCCCTTCTGTCGAAGACTTGCTTTGCACCGGCTGTTCCAGTCCACAAGTGCCTTTGAAAAACGCCCATTCCTCGCACACCACACCTGACGGCAAGGTACACATGCCTTGTTCGCCTTTGTCGGTATAGATTTTGGTCAGCTTTCCGCCCGCCTCCTGGCAAGCCACAGCCGCCGGATTCGCCATGGCATACAAGCCCCTGTCTGCTGCAATCGCCACAGTCGATGAGCAGCACCCTAGCAACGCCACATTCAGCCACACACGATGCCATCGGAGGCTTAACTGTCCTGGTTGCACTACCTGGCTTTGTTGACACCGATCCTGCTTCATGCGTCTGAGGTTTTCATGCGTTCACTTTTCCAATACACATCATCTCCACCGTTCATGCGGTTGAGCACGCGCGCCAATACAAACATCAAATCACTCAAGCGGTTCAGGTATTGGCGCGGTGTGGGGTTCAAGGCTTCTTCGGCACCCAACGCCACCACGGCACGCTCTGCACGTCGCGCCACGGTACGGCACACATGGGCGAGCGCTGCGGCACGAGTGCCTGCTGGCAATATGAATTCCTGCAACTTAGGCAGCGCATCGTTATGGTCTGCCAAGGCGTTGTCCAACAACAGCAAGGCGTCTTTTTTCAGCAATTCGAAACCGGGAATACTGAGCTCACCCCCGACATTGAACAATTGATGTTGGACTTCGACCAGCAGCTCGCGCAAGGCAGGCGGCATGTCTTCACACAGCAACACGCCTATGTGTGAATTGAGTTCATCGACCTCACCCATGGCATGCACACGCAAACTGTTTTTGCTGACCCTGCGGTTGTCGCCGAGACCGGTGGTGCCATCGTCTCCGGTGCGGGTGGCTATTTGTGTGAGTCGGTTTCCCATGGTCGATGTCCTTTTGCTTGTTGACATTGTCTCAGTTGAACCAGAAGTCGGCTACGCTTGGGGTTTTATGAAAGTTTCAGCATGAGCGCGGCAATCAAAGCAGGTGTGATCGGTCTGGGGGCCATGGGCCGCGGCATGGCAGGCAGCCTGCGGCGAGCAGGCTATGAGGTTTATGTGTGTGATGCACGCCCCGGCGCGGCCGCAGCGTTTGCGAACGAAGGCGGGGTGGCGTGTGAATCGCCTGCGGATGTGGCCGCTGCGTGTTCGGTGGTGGTCAGCGTGGTGGTCAATGCGGCACAAACCGAATCGGTTTTGTTCGGTGAGAACGGCGCGGCCGCCGCCATGCAAGCCGGCAGCGTGTTCGTCATGTGCTCCACTGTCGACCCCAACTGGTCCATGGCGCTGGAAGCGCGTTTACATACTCTGGGTTTGCTTTACTTAGACGCGCCCATATCCGGCGGCGCAGCCAAAGCGGCCAGCGGTCAAATGACCATGATGACCTCAGGATCGCCTGCCGCTTATGCCCTATGCGAACCCATGCTCAATGCCATGGCTGCCTCTGTGTACAAACTGGGCGATCGCGCGGGCGCGGGCAGCAAGGTCAAAATCATTAACCAATTGCTGGCCGGCGTTCATATTGCGGCAGCGGCAGAAGCCATGGCGCTCGGACTGCGCGAAGGTGTAGATCCTGCCGCCTTGTACGAAGTGATCACCCACAGTGCGGGCAACAGTTGGATGTTTGAAAACCGCATGGCCCATGTACTGGCAGCAGACTACACCCCTTTGTCTGCGGTAGATATCTTTGTCAAGGACCTGGGACTGGTGCTGGACATGGCACGCGCCACTCAATTTCCATTGCCGCTGTCCTCTACCGCTCACCAAATGTTCATGCAAGCCAGCACCGCTGGGTTTGCCAAGGAAGACGACAGCGCTGTCATCAAAATCTTTCCTGGTATCTCATTACCAGAAAAGCCCTGATTGTTCCCATCGCCGAGGCTTTGTGCTTGCTGACACTGGCTTGTTCATACAGCCTTTTTACGCGCGGGTTTACGCCTTGTGTTGACAAGGCTTGCTCTGCTTAAAATGTCACACCATAGGAGCAATTTGCCATGAACGCACCGACCACCGCCCAACATTTAATGCCCGTCATTGCCCTGCGCGATGTGCCACAGGTTTTGATTGACACACTCAAGGCGCATTTCGGCGATCGATGTTCCACTGCTTTGTCTGTGCGTGAACATCACGGTCGTGACGAATCCGCTTACACCACGGTGCCGCCGCCGGCCGCGGTGGTGTTTGCCGAAAGTACGGCTGATGTGGCATTTGCTGTGAAAAACGCCAGTGATTATTCGGTTCCTGTCATTCCTTTTGGTATTGGTTCATCACTCGAAGGCCATTTGCTGGCTGTCCAAGGCGGCATTAGCATTGATGTCTCGCGCATGAAAAAAGTGCTCAGCATCAACCCTGAAGATTTGACTGTCACGGTGCAGCCAGGCGTGACCCGCAAACAATTGAACGAGGAAATCAAAAGCACCGGCCTGTTTTTTCCGATTGACCCGGGCGCAGACGCCAGCATCGGCGGCATGAGCGCCACCCGCGCCAGCGGCACCAATGCTGTTCGTTACGGCACCATGCGCGAAAACGTGCTCAGCCTGGAAGTGGTGACTGCCAGCGGTGAAGTCATTCGCACGGGCACGCGTGCACGCAAATCCTCCGCCGGCTACGACCTCACGCGTTTGATGGTCGGCAGCGAAGGCACACTGGGCGTCATCACGGAAATCACTTTAAAACTGTTTCCATTGCCTGAAGCTGTTTCTGCTGCCACCTGCTCTTTTCCTTCCATTGAAGCAGCGGTCCATACGACGATTCAAATCATTCAAATGGGCATTCCTATTGCGCGGGTTGAATTGATTGACACCAATGCGGTCCGCATGGTGAACGCGTATTCCAAAGTCAATCTGCCAGTTCAACCGATGTTGCTGATGGAGTTTCACGGCTCGCCTGCCAGCGTCAAGGAACAAGCCGAAACCGTGCAAGAGGTGTCTTCTGAATTCGGCGGCCAAGCTTTCGAATGGGCGACCACACCTGAAGACCGAACCCGTTTGTGGACCGCCAGACACAACACCTATTTCGCCGGCCTCACCAGCCGCCCAGGTTGTCGCGTGATCAGCACAGATACCTGTGTGCCGATCTCACGCTTGGCCGATTGCTTGTTAGATTCAATCGCCGAGGTAGATGCTTCCGGCATCCCTTATTTTTTGGTTGGCCATGTGGGCGACGGCAATTTCCATTTCGGCTACCTGATCGACCCGAACAGCGCCGAGGAACGCGCCCAGGCAGAAACCCTGAACAACCAACTGGTCGCTCGTGCATTGTCCTTGGACGGCACTTGTACCGGCGAGCACGGCATAGGACTGCACAAAATGGAGTTTTTGGTGAACGAGGCAGGTGTGGGCGCTGTGTCCATGATGCGCACCATCAAACAAGCACTGGACCCGAAAAATATCATGAACCCAGGTAAGATTTTTTTAGACTAACGGTATTGGGCTTCTATATATTCAGGCTTGTGGCATAGGATCGGCTTACGCACACATCATCTGAGAAATGATGATCGTCAGATTGAGGCGTTTGCGCCGCGCTCAATCACCACGCTTGCGTCCAGCAAGCCGCTGGAGTGGTTCAAATCTGATTGTGAAATCAACACGGATAATTCACTTCCCTTGAGCTTGGAGATGACCTCGGAGAGTCTCATAGACAGTGCGGGTGCCACGCCTTCAAAGGGCTCATCCAACAGCAGCAAGCGCGTCCCCACCGCCAATGCCCGACCGAGTGCCACCAATTTTTGCTGACCGCCCGACAACAGCAATGCGCGTCGTTGTGCCATTTCTTTGAGTTCAGGCAATACGTGGTAAACAAAGCCTAAGCGGTCTTCTAACTTCAAGCTTTTATGGACCCACAACGGAATCAATATGTTTTCCTCCACCGTCAACTCTGGCACCAGTCCTCTGTCCTCGGGCATATAGCCTATGCCCAATGCGGCTCGCGCATGTGCAGGCATTGTGCACAGGTCCTGAGCGTCAAATTGAATACCGCCTTCGCGCAGCGGCAAATGCCCCATGATGCTTCTTAAGGTACTGGTTTTTCCTGCGCCATTGCGTCCAACCAGCCCCACCATCTGCCCTTGTTGTACCGTCAAGGAAAAGCCGCGCAGCACTTGGGCTGAAGCAATATCTACATGGAGGTTTTTCAACTCAAGCATGTGCGGCCCCGATGGTTGTGTTGATTTCTCCTGTGACATACCGACGCACATCGGCATTGGCCAAAGCCACTGAGGGCGCGTCGTCTGCAATGATGCGTCCGCTGTAAAAAGCGATCACCCGGTCGCAATAACGACTGACGATATCCATGTCATGTTCTACAAACAATGTGGTCAAGGCTTGTCCGTCCAGCGCCTGCATGACCGTGTCCATCATCGGAAACTTTTCTTCAGCCGCCACGCCGCTGGTAGGTTCGTCGAGTAATAACAAGCTTGGTTGGCCTGTCATCGCAAGTGCAATATCGAGCAATTTGCGCATACCGCCTGGCAACTCGGCCACCAAACGATGACGTTGATCCTGCAATCGAAAACGGGTCAACACCAGCTCTGCGCGCGCAATGGCTTGCGTTGTGCGTGCCGTTCGCCACAGCGATAAACGGTCATCGTGGCAGGCTTGTGCAACCAACACATTGTCCAGCACACTCAAGCTGGCATACAACTGCGGTATTTGAAACGAACGAGCCACGCCAAGACGCGTGATTTGCCGCGGAGTCATGGCTGTGATGGGCTGACCGGTAAATTCAATGTCCCCACTGTCTGGTTTGACGTAACCAGTGATCATGTTCACAAAGGTGGTTTTACCGGCACCGTTACTGCCAATCAAACTCACACGCTCGCCAGAACGAACACTGACATGGATATCTTGGGCGGCGACAACGGCGCCAAATTGCTTGTTCAAGCCCTTGGCTTGCAATACAAAGGCTTCGCTGCTCATGCCGCATCCTTTTTATTCGGCCACAGCGACCCCAAGCCCATGGGTAAGAAGCGTATGACCAACAATAAAAACACGCCCAATGCCAACTGCCAGGTGCTGGGAAAATACGAACTTGAAAATGAACGCACCACTTCAAGCAAGACCGACGACAACATCACAGCCACCACACTTTGTGTGCCTGCCAGTATGGCAACAAACACAAATTCCCCTGAAGTGGTCCAGTAGCTGAAGTTGGGGTCAATATGACCGAGCGCCATCACCGCCAATGCGCCGCCGGTGCCGCCAAGAAAAGAGGCGAGCCAGAAATTGATCGCCATGTTGTGGCTGACAGAGCCGCCCATGTATTCGACCCGCAATTCGTTATCGCGTATGGCTTGAGTCACCAAACCCCTGGTGGATGAGAAATACACCTTGGCCGCCGTTGAAGCACAGACACTAAAAACCAAGGTAACCACGAACAACACGTAGCTGACCTGCTGATCTGGCAACGCTTGTCCGAGCAAACTGACCCGTCCCATATTGAAACCATCCGAACCGCCTAGGCTGTCGGTTTTCACCAAAATGCCATAGCCGACCATGGACATGGCCAAGGTCAACATGGAAAAGAAAATCCCTCGGTATCTGGCCAGCAAAGGACCAAAAGGTGCGGTTAACAAACAAGCGGCAATGCCACCGAGCATGGGTAACAACAAAGCGTCCTGCCAACCCCAATGGATGAATGCCAACGCCGCCGCATATCCACCGATGGCAGACATCAATCCCTGACCAAAGGCCACCACACCGCCACGCATCAACAACACAATACCTAAAGACACCAAACCATTGGCCATGGCCATGGTCAACATGAATTGCAACCAAGGGGGAAGCAACAAACCAACGCCGCCACCAACGATCAATATGCCGCACACGGTAATGAGTATGTTTTGCATCGATTTAAATTTTTCGCGCTTGTATGCGCTGAAACAAACCCTGAGGCCTGAACACCAACACCAAGGCCATCACCAAGTACACCGAAAATAATTCAGCCACAGGCACTAGATGCACGGCAAACGCACGCGCCAAACCGACAATCAAAGCACCGATAGCCGCACCCTCTATGCTGCCGAGTCCACCAATGATGACCACGGCAAAGGAAATAATGATGACACCCACAGACACGCCAGGTTGGACCGAAATCATGGGCGCAGTAAACGCGCCTCCCAGCGCTGCAAGAAAAATTCCTGCCGTGAAAGCGAGCATATAAACGCGTGAAACTTGTATGCCCATGCTGGCGGCTATTTCTGGACTGTGAATCACCGCTGTCACTATTTTTCCCGTACGGGTTCGGTTCAAACCCCACCAGAGTAGCAAGCCCACTGTCAGCGCCAACAGCACCAAAAACAAGTCATAGCCGACATAGCTTTGCTGTCCAATTTCTATATTGCCAAACAATGCATAGGGCTCAGAGACATAGTAAGGATTGGCACCCCAAATGAGTTTGGTGATGTCCTCGAGCATTAAAAACATCGCATAAGTGACCAAGACCAACAACACCTCATCTCGACCATAAAAAAATCTCAACACGCTTCGCTCTGTCACTGGGGCAACGCACATGGCCACCACCACCGCGGCGAACAGCATGGCCAACAAAGACCACTGCGGTTGGGAAGTAACGCCGTTCATCCACGCCACCGCCGAGGCTGCTGCATACGCACCCAGCGCATAAAAACTCCCATGCGCAATGTTCAATATCTTTAACACACCAAACACCAATGTCAGGCCCAGCGCGACGATGAAAAGCCAGGAGGCATAACTGATGCCATCAACCAGAATAGTCAATGCGAGTTGCATAAGTTCAGCAATCAGAATTCATGTTTTATTTCACTGCTTTTTTTGCTTTGTTGTTGGTGTCGGTAGCGGTAGTTGGTTTTTGATCGCATTTGGCACCCGCAAACCCCGACTTGAGCCATTCTTCGGATTTGATGTTCAAGGGCGGGTTGACGCATTCCGCATCAAATCGCTGAATGTCTTCAAGCAATACCATCTTTTTCTCCTCACTCCATTGGGTGCGGCCGATGGCAGTGTCCTGAATAGCCTGCTGCCCGTTGGACAATGCCATGCGAATCTTGCCTGCTGGCGACATCCATTCACTGCCACGCAATGAAGCTGCCAACACCTCGGTGGATGGTTTTTTTCCGTTGTTGGCTGCCATGGCTTTTTCTGCGGCCAGCTTCAAGCCCATGAGCGCCTGTGCCATGCGATAAGGCGCCTGCACCGGATACACATTATTGGCTTTGCTGTACAACTCCCACCACCAAGTATTCAACGGTGAAGGCGGCGCCATCAAACCATATTCGCCTCGCGCACCGATGATGGTGCCATCGGGCATTTTGTTTCCTAATGCAGGCAGCACATGGTCTGCTGCCGTCAACACGACTTGCGTCTTTTTAAACATGCCGCGTGGCGCTGACTGCAAAATAAAGGCTTGCAAATCGCCGCCCCACAAACTCGAATGAATCAGGTCCACCGGTTGAGACATGAGCGCAGAAATTTCAGTGCCATATTGACCCGCCCCAAATTTTGGCAATTGATCTACCGCTGGTTTGGCTTCAGGGTAAAGATTATTCATTGACAGAATAAAGTCTTTGCGCGAGTCTTGTCCCCAAGCGTAATCTTGGTTGATCAAGCTGAATGTTTTGACGGGTATTTTTCGCTCTTTCAAATACCTGGCCATGGCGACGTTGTCCATGGTGGCGTGCGCAGCGGTTCTGAACACATACCTGAAGGTGTTATCTTCAAAAATGCGCGGCGTGCCACAGTCATACAAAATCAAAAATTTCTTCAATTCCTCTGCAACTGGCGCAACAGCCAAGCAATCTCCCGAGCCGACATATCCCACCACCACATCGACTTTCTCTCGCTCGTACAAATTGCGAAGCTCCTGCACTTGCTTGGTCGCGCCACCCGCTTCGTCCACATAAATCGCCTCGATGGGCATACCGCCGATTCCGGGTTTGTTGTACGGGGCAGGGGCTTGGCCTTTGTTGAAAGCATCCACCAAAACTTTGGCCCCGTTGACAGCAGGTATGCCAAAGCTTTCTGCTGCTTGGCCCGAAAGAAAGCTGACGATACCGATCTTGAACGTTTCCTGTGCAAAGCTATGTGTTGCAATCGCCAGCGTAAAAGCGGCAGTGCAGCAGCGCAATGCTGTCAGAGTATGGGGGATTGGCATGGGTTGTCTCCACAGTGAGTCATTGATAAAAACATGTTTTTTTGGCCTGTCCATCAAGCATACACTTTGGCTGAATATACAGTCACGCGTTACGCCTTATTTGGGTTGCAATTTTTCAATCAAACCATTGAGGGATTCAATAGAGCCAAATGCTATCGAGAGTTCGCCTGCTTGATCGATTTTTCCGTTACTTTTGGTTTGTTTTTTGATGCGTATTTCCACTTGCGCCGTCAATAAGTCAGACAACTCTTCTTCCAGTCGCTTGATATCTCGTGATTTTTCTTTTGTCGGTTTTTGCGTCACCAGGGAGAAATCTGCGCCAATTTTTTTCACCAGGTTTTCAGCTTCTCGCACGGATAATTTTTTGGCATTGATCTGGTTCGCGGCAGTGATTTGTGCCGCTTTGTCCAAGCTCAGCAATGCGCGCGCGTGGCCCATGTCAATATCGCCTGCCACCAACATGGTTTGAACGGGCTCAGCCAAATTCAACAGGCGCAGCAAATTGCTCGCGGCACTGCGTGAACGTCCGACCGCTTGCGCGGCTTGCTCATGGGTGAGTCCAAACTCCTTGATCAAGCGTTGTATGCCAATGGCTTCTTCCAATGGATTGAGATCTTCGCGTTGCATGTTTTCTATCAACGCCATGGCCGCGGCATTTTGATCACTGACATCGCGGACCAATACCGGCACTTGTGTCAAACCAGCCAGTCTGGCCGCGCGAAAACGTCTTTCACCGGCAATGATTTCATATCCACCGCTGGCTATTTTTCTGACCAAAATAGGTTGCATGATGCCCTGCGATTTGATGCTTTCTGCCAACTCATACAACGCACCTTCGTCCATGCGCTTGCGCGGTTGGTATACACCGGCCACCATCTGATCCAAATTCAATACGGTAGGCGTTGCATCAGCGCCGGCATGGGGCACTATTTCGCTGGCCGTAGGACCCAATAAGGCTTCCAGTCCACGCCCTAATCCTTTAATTTTTTTGGTAACCATTTTTTCTTTGAATTTAAAAAATCAAACCTGCTGAAAACGTTGAACCAGCTCTTTGGCGAAATCGATAAAGGCCAGACTGCCTTTGGCGGCGGGATCAAACACCACGCCCGGCAAACCATAACTCGGCGCCTCAGCCAGTCGCACATTGCGGGGGATCAATGTATTGAATACCTTGTCTGCAAAATGCGCCTTCAATTGGTCGCTGACTTGCTGTTGCAAAGTGATTCTCGGGTCAAACATGACGCGCAATAAACCGATGATCTTCAAGTCTTTGTTTAAATTGGCGTGAACCTGTTTGATCGTGTTGACCAAATCTGTCAAGCCCTCAAGGGCAAAATATTCGCACTGCATGGGAACAATGACACCATGGGCCGCACATAAACCGTTGAGGGTCAGCAATGAAAGTGACGGCGGGCAATCAATCAGCACGATGTCATAGTCATGCACGACTTCGGCAATCGCATTTTTCAACCGTTTTTCCCTGTGTTCTAGATTCACCAACTCTACCTCTGCGCCGGCTAGATCACGGTTTGAACCGAGTACATGGTAGGTGGGCATATTCGGTTTGGCAGCCGCTTCTCCCCATACGCTAGAGACCCGCGCCTGAGCCAGCGCGGTTTCGCCCAACAACACCTCATACACCGATTGCTGTAGTTGACGCTTGTCTACACCCGAGCCCATGGTGGCATTGCCTTGCGGGTCAAGGTCAATCATCAATACGCGCTGCCCTATCAGTGCAAGCGCGGCCGCGAGGTTGACGGTGGTAGTTGTTTTGCCAACCCCGCCTTTTTGATTTGCAATGCAAAAAATATGAGCCATGTGATGTTTATTTCTGTAAAACCAAACGCAAACCAAAACCCAACAAAACCAGACCTGCCATTTTTTGCAAGTATTGTCCTAAGCGCGGATGACGGCGCATAGAACCAGACAATTTCGAAGCAAGCAAGGTCAGCCCCACACCATATAAAAATGTCAATGCAGCGACAGTGACCGCCATGACCGCAAAAGTCAGCAATCCAGGCTGCTGAAGCGGGTCTAGAAACAAAGGCAAAAATGCCATATAAAAAATAATAGCCTTGGGGTTTAACAGCGTGATCCAGAGGGTTTGTCTGAAAAACCGTCCCGATGACATGTCTAAGATTGGCGCATCAGAAGGAGAAGATTTGATCATTTGCCATCCTAAATAGGCCAAATATATTGCCCCGAGCCATTGCAAAAGACCAAACCAAAGCGCAGAAGCTTTCAAAATTGCAGCCAGACCGGCCACAGCAGCCCACATCAAGACTTGATCGCCTGCGATCACACCTAAGGTAGCACTGATACCGCCGCGCTTACCTCCTGTCGCCGTGGAAGTCAGTAATGCCAAATTACCCGGGCCAGGTATAGCCAAAAAAATGATCACTGCACCAACAAACGCTGGATAATCCAAAATACCAAACATTAACTGTCGCCTTGAACCAGGTTTTGGGATGTAGAGTGTAACCGCCATACAGGCAGAACCGTGTGATTTGTTTCACGTGAAACACAGACCAGCTTCGTATTTTCTGGTTTTGCTATATCATCTTAGGATGCTTTATATCCTCTGATGGGAATACACGCAAAGATACAGCTGGTTTCAACAACCCGCACGCTTCAACCAAATCAAGCACCGCTCGGCGTCCAGACCGGGTACCCGTATTTTTTGTGTTTGTACAAGTTCTCGTTCGCTGGGTAGCGCAGCGATTTCTTCCTCGGGGTATTTTCCTTTCATCGCCACCCATGTGCCGCCAGGTCTTAATGCTTTATCTGTCCATGCCGTGAAGTCTTTCAATGAAGCAAATGCCCTGGCAACGACCAAATCAAACGCATCCTCCAAAGACTCGACACGCGCATGCCTGCTTTTGAGATTGGTGAGATTGAGTGTATGTGCTGCAGTTTCAATGAATGCCGCCTTCTTTGCCACCGCATCAACCGCGGTCACTTGCCATTGTGGACAAAGTATGGCGAAAACAACTGACGGCAGTCCGCCGCCGCTGCCCACATCCAATAATCTGCAGTCTTGCGGCGCGAATTTAATCACCTCTGCGACCGCGGCCAAACAATCCATCACATGGTGCGTCAACATTTGCTCAGGCTGTCTGATGGACGTCAGGTTATAAACCTTGTTCCATTTCATCAGCAAATCCAAGTAATTCAATAATTGTTTCTGTTGGTACAAAGACAATGGAAGCGCCAAAGCTTCAAGGCCCGCAGCCAATTGGTCACCCAAGGACATATTCAAGCAATCGCTCTGGGGTCTTCTGTTGCCCAACCTGCATTCCGTGAGCGTCGTAAATGTATCAACAGCAAAGATATGGCCGCGGGCGTGACACCAGAAATGCGCGAGGCCTGCCCCAGCGTTTGGGGTCTGTGTTTATTCAGTTTTTGTCTGACTTCTATACTTAGTGCGGGTATGGCCAAATAGTCCAACGATAAAGGCAAGGCCATGTTTTCATAGTTGGCGGCCCTGCTGACCTCTTCTTGCTGCCGATGAATATAGCCCGCGTATTTGGCTGCAATATCAATCTGCTCGATCACAGTTTCACGTGAAACACTATCCAAAGCTTGTATTTCTTGGCTGACATAGCGGCCGCCTTCTAGACTCATGAGCAATTCGTAAGTCACATCGGGGCGACGCAGTAACTCCGCAAGCTTATATTCATGTGCAATCGGTTTCCCAAGCACGCGCTCAGTCTCCGCGGCGGAAACCACGCTCGGATTGATCCAAGTCGCAGCGAGTCGCTGTGTTTCACGTGAAACCAGATCTCGCTTGCGGCAAAATGCATCCCAGCGCTTATCATCGATCAAGCCCAGTTCGCGACCCTTTTCAGTCAAGCGAGCGTCTGCATTGTCTTCGCGCAGTTGAAGTCTAAATTCAGCCCGACTGGTGAACATGCGATAAGGCTCAACAACGCCTTGAGTAATCAAATCATCAACCAACACCCCTATGTAGGCTTGATCTCTGCCCGGTGTCCATGCAGGTTTTTCTAGGCCATACAACGCCGCGTTGATGCCTGCATACAAACCTTGTGCCGCGGCTTCTTCATAACCCGTGGTGCCATTGATCTGACCGGCAAAAAACAAACCTTGAATGGATTTGGTTTCAAAACTTGTTTTGAGTTCTCTTGGATCAAAGTAGTCATACTCAATGGCATAACCTGGGCGCAAGATATGTGCATTTTCCAATCCACGCATTGAACGTACCAATGCATACTGCACATCAAATGGAAGACTGGTTGAAATCCCGTTTGGATAATATTCGTGGGTAGTTAAGCCTTCTGGCTCTAAAAAAATCTGGTGGCTGGCTTTGTCAGCGAACCTGTTGATTTTGTCTTCTACGCTGGGGCAATACCGCGGGCCAACGCCTTCAATCTTGCCGGTAAACATGGGGCTGCGCTCGAAGCCACCACGAATAATCTCATGGGTTTTTTCATTGGTATGCGTGATCCAACAAGGCATTTGCTGTGGGTGCATTTCACGCCTACCCATGAAACTGAATACAGGCATGTCTGCAGACTCACCGCCCGCCATACCGTCACCTGGTTGCTCGGTACAAAGATCAAAGTTGATGCTGCGGCCATCGAGGCGAGGCGGTGTGCCGGTTTTCAATCTTCCTTGGGGTAGTTTTAATTCTTTGAGTCTTGCCGATAAACGCATGGCCGGAGGATCCCCGGCTCGACCAGCAGAATGGTTCTCCAAACCGATATGGATTTTTCCATCCAAGAAAGTTCCTGCGGTTAAAACCACTACCCGAGATGCAAAGCGAATACCCACTTGCGTGATTGCACCGACAACCTTTGATCCTTCTATCATCAAGTCATCTACTGCCTGCTGGAAAAGCCACAAATTGGGTTGGTTTTCAAGTTGGTGGCGAATAGCAGCTTTGTACAAAAAGCGGTCGGCTTGTGCGCGTGTGGCTCGTACCGCTGGCCCCTTGGACCGGTTGAGTATTCTGAACTGTATGCCGGCGGCGTCGGTCGCCAAGGCCATGGCACCACCTAGAGCGTCAACCTCTTTAACCAAATGTCCTTTGCCAATCCCTCCGATGGAAGGATTGCAACTCATTTGACCCAGTGTTTCAATATTGTGAGACAGCAGCAACGTGGTGCATCCCATGCGAGCGCTGGCAAGCGCGGCCTCAGTGCCGGCATGACCGCCTCCGACAACGATCACATCAAAATGCTGTGGGAAAAGCATGAGCACGCCTAAAGTAAATGCTTATTTTAGAACGACAAGGCTTGCTACGCGCAAAAAGTGAAAATAAGCATCAACATCAGAGTCAATAAGTCTCAATGAAAAACATGACGACAAAACCCAGACGCGCGCTTCAGTGCGTGATCAATCTAGGCAACCCCTTGTTGGCCTATGCACAAGGATCA
>Ga0114973_10001317_pt1 | contig 18589 bp, 23 predicted proteins | sample M_140807_MF_Meta_FD_87025 | JGI IMG/M metagenome (GOLD analysis project Ga0114973, IMG submission 87025) | Freshwater microbial communities from Lake Montjoie, Canada to study carbon cycling - M_140807_MF_MetaG | ecosystem: Environmental > Aquatic > Freshwater > Lake | place: Lake Montjoie...
AGGTGCTCGGTGCGCAGGTTCTGGAACGTGAGGCCGTTTTGCCTGAGCTCGATGTTGTTCAGCATGGAAAGGCCCTGGACGGGATGTAACAAAATGTTCTCGAGCGACTTCTTGACGGCCAAATCCGCATTAAAGCCGACAAGGTTCTCGGTCGCCTTGTTTAGATACTTCTCAAGCTTGTCTCGCGGCAAGGTGATGCTAAACGTCCACTTGGCCCACGTGTTCTGTACCAGGTGCCCGAGGGTAGACGAGACCTGGAACTCGATGCTGGTGGGCTGGCCGTTGTTGGGCGGAGGGACCATCGGAAACGTCTCCCGCTTGTCGAACGAGACCTCGTGCATGGGATGGAAGACCGGGCCCGTGAACGGCGTTTGGTTGGGGTGGGTGAAGTACCCCATGATAAAGTTGTTGGCATCGCCTGCAAAGCCCGGACCCGGCATCACCAACTCGATGTACGGCTCAGAAAAAAGTCAGTCATCGGAGTCACTCGGAGGTTTGCCGATGTAAAACGTCTTGTGCTTCTGCGCCCGCGTGAGCCCATAATATTCGGCCATGGTCCGACCTCCGCTGCATGGGCGAACGACAAACGCGATGTGATCCACCGTTGCCTGCTCGATCAGCGACGCAAACTCTGCCCGGTCGAGCATGGTGCCGTACTCATCGTGGAAGATCTTCATTTGCTCCTGCGAGAACACGAAGAACACTACAACCATGTCTGCGTTCTGCCGAAACGTCGGTGGGATAGACTTTGCATACTGGGTCGCGAAAATGCACGATATCCCAAAGTGGCGGCCGGCGGTAAAGACGGTCCGCAGCGCATTGGACTGCCGGAACTCGGTCTCGTGTTGGAGGACATCGTCTAAAATGACCAGCACTCTCGGGACCACGTGCTTGCTGTCACTCTGCTTCTTCGTGATCTCGTCGGCCTGTCGGTCGAGCACCTTCTGCAGCACCTCCTCGCGGTACTCGGAAAAGCACAACTTGGGGTTCATGAACTGCTGAAAGTAATTCTCGAAACCCGTGCTGCAGAAACAGACCACATGGTCGAAGTGGTGTTGCAGGCAGTACATCAGCCACGTCATCCAAGTCGACTTGCCGGACCGACGCTGGCCGTAGATCAGGATGGTAAAGTCCTCCGGGAGGTGCGTGTGCGGCTCGATCCATGGTATGTCGATCTGCATCGCGCCCTTAGGCCTAGATAATCATCCGTGTTCAAGCGCAGATTTTCTCACATACCACCGAGCGGGATGGAAAAGCCGTTTGATGACGATGTCGCCGCCGCCCTCGGGATCTCGAAAGAGCCTGCACAGAAGCGAAAGGCCGACAGCGAGCCAGCAAGCAGCCTGAAGCGCACGAGAAGCCGCAAGGAGACGAAGCGAGAGGAGCCCGTTGTGCCGCCAAACACCCCCGAGGAACCCGAGACGGACGAGAGGGCGAGCTTGTATGCTCAACTATGCACATTTATTGACACGTTTCCAGGCGATGCGGCGGCTTGCAACATCACCAAGGCAGACAGCAATGCGGACACGGAGACGCTAAAGTTCCAGATTGCCAAAATCAACCAGCGCATATCCGCGAGACAGGAGCTCGGGATCATGCACATGATGCTGATTTCGGGATCGGCCGGTCTGGAGCACGCGGCGGAGATGATCCCCGGTAAGCCCGTCAAGCTGCAGGGGCTCGCAACCAATGTCGCGGGCTCCATCCACATGTTTGACGAGGCACTGAAGCAGGTCCAGTGCAAGTACGCGGGGGCTCTCAGCTTCGGGCCGGAAGCGACAGTCCTGTTCACTCTTCTGAGAGTGTGCACGACAACGCACATGGCCAACCGTGTCAAGGAGGCCGCCCTACACACACTCGTCCCCCCAGCAGCTCTTGCCGCGACTGAGGGATCGGCTCGGTCCGTCGGAGAAGTCGACCCTAGTGCCGTTCCCAACGCTGCCGGGGCCGAATAGCTCGCCGGGCTCGAATGAGTGGTCCCGAGAGGCCGACTTGCGGATGAAGCGGATGGAGATGAGCGACCACGAGTTGCCGAAGAAGTTGCGAGATTTGGCGTAGCATCCGGTGTAGATGAGAGCCACCCTCACGATGTCGCCGGACTCGAGCTCGGCCAGATGCTCTTGGTTCTTGTCGTTGAAGACTGGCACGCGGTCAAAGTCCGAGTCCAACGGCTGCCGGTACTTGCAGCTCATTGCGTCGGGGTAGATACGGCCGGTTCGTTGGCTGCATCTCGAGCGGAACGTCTGGCGGAGCATCATCCGAATCTCGTCCGTCGTCGCAGGCACGCCCTTCTTCTTGGTCGCCAGCCCGAGAGTCTGCTGATTGGCGCTCATAAAAGCGGTGAGCTTGTCGTCGAGTCCGTCCATGAAGGCCTTGAAAGCGAGCTGGTCGGGCCCCGCGTCTCTCATCGTGATCTCAAGCTCTGGATACTTCCGGTCGATGCCGCGCTCTTTGTCCGCCTCAAGGTCCTTCTTCGTGAGCTTCGGGAACTGGACATGCATCTCGGGCGATACCACGATACACTGAGTGGAGTTGTAGAGAGCCTGCACTGCCCCGTTCTCGGTCGAGTATGAGACAAACGCATCGGCCGCATTGGGCTGCAGAGCGTCAAAGACTATGCCGTTAGTTGCCATTCGTTCTTTTCTCACTGTAGGTTAAGAAAAAAGAGAGCCAGGCACAGATACTATATTTAGATTTCAAATGGAGGATCCGGAATTAGATCTCGCGGAGATTTGGAGGGATGCGTTCATGGGATGGCACCAAAAGCAGGAGGAGGAGGAGAAGCTTAATCGCGTATACGCCTTGCCGCACCAAGAATGCAAGCACGAGCGGTACGAACATTACAGCGAGGGGACAATCGTATGCGTCAAGTGCGGAGAGGAGCTTTCTTCCTTTGTTCCGCAGCGGCTCGAATATATTCCGGAGGGGCATCGGCGCATCCCCGTGTATCGCCGCATCCATCACTTTAACGAGCGCATGAGCCAGTGGCTGTGCATGGACTCCGCACCACCGATGGCCATCATGCAGTTTTGCAAGGACGAAATCAAGGCACCCGTGACAAAGACAAAGATTCGCGCCGCACTTCGGAAAGCCAAGGGACAAAAATACATAGAGAAGTGGATTCACATTTATTGCTTTATCACGCAGCACCCCGCCCCGAGCGTTTGCAGCTTCAAACTGCAGAGAATACGAGAGCTGTTCCCGTATGTGGAGACGGCATTCTTGTCTCACAAGCCGCCGACGCGCAAGTCCATCATTTCGTACAACTACATATTCGTCCGCCTGCTCCAGATGCTCGAAATGCACGACCAGTTCAAGTGGTTTCCGCTGCTAAAGAGCAGAGTGAAGCTGCAGTGCATCAACGGCATCTGGAGGAACATGTGCACAACGATCGGCATCGAGTACACGGACCTGCCAACTTTTAAGAGCCTGCGTTAATTTTCGCACCGAGTAAACACGGAAATGGGATCGCCCGTGCGAGCGACCACACAAACACAAGTCGACTTCCCGAGGTGCTCATATAGCATGGAGTGTGCAGCCTTTGCCGCGCAGTTTATCACCTCCATGGCGCTCATCTTGTTCTGCATGTTGATGATCGCTCTGCGGAACGGGCAGCTCGAGGTTTACTTGCCTCTCATCACCAGCACGGCAGCCATCTGGGTGCCGAACCCAAAGGCGCCTACAAGGAGCTTGCCACCTGCTTGAGGGTCTCGCCGTGGTCACATCCATATTTTACATCAAGCACGGCATTCACCCAGTAACTGACCACGAACAAACCGAGAGCGAAGGCCCATGTCGAGAAGGCACTGATTCGACCGTCGACCGGAAGCAGCCCGTTAGCAGCTAGTAGCCACACAAATAGGAGAATGAACCCCTGAACAAAGCACTTGGTGTTGAAGGACCAAGCTGCCATCTACGCTTAGTAACTCAGGAAAAAGACACAGCTAGACCTTTTTTCTATGTAAATAGTAAAGATGGATGTCATGCAGCGAATCGGATACCCATACCTCTTTTCCGCCTTTGCGATCTATCTGCGGCTGCGATTCCCCGCTGCATTCACACAAGCGGCCTGGGGAGAAAAGCCCAACATCGAAGATTACGACCCACCTGTACCGGCCACAAACATTACCCCCATTGTACGAGCAGATGCTCCAGACAACGACAGATTGAACCAGTTTAATGACAACATAGCGCATCTGTTTAACCATGTCCCGGCCAAGTGTCGCAGCCTCGTGCAGTATGTAAACAAGGGCATGGAACAGTACTACACAGTGCCGGGTCCGTTTGGCGCCGATGTCGATTTAATTCAGGCGCTCAACAAGGAGCGAATGCAGCTCAACAGCAAGAACTTTCGAGTCGCTTCGAGAAACCTGGATGCGCGCCGGCAGAGAATGCTCAAGTATTCAGGAGTGAAAACGCACTGCTCGAACAACAACCTGAACGTCGGAGACCTTGTGCACATCTCGTATCGCGCGCTGACTCGGACCGGGCTTCTGAGCAGAGAGGAGACCGAAAACGAGGTAGATGGCAGGCCTCGGTTTGCTGCAGAGCCACGGCGCGTGATCGAGGTGATGGCGAACAATGGTGAGAAGCCGAGGTTCAAGATCGATGTCCACACCGCATACGGGCCAAACAAAACGTGGATTAACCACAAGCAGCGCGGCGATGAGAGGGAGGTCGTGTTCTACCGAGAGGAGCTATGTCTTGTCACGGGCATCCAGAAAGGGACATTCGTGCGGGTGGCGCTCACAAGGTATAGCAAGTACCGCAAGGAGATCGTGCAGAGTAGCATCACCTCCAGCCAGAAGTACTACGCTTTTAACCACTCGTTCACTCGCAGCATCTTCAAGGTCGTCGAAAGTGACGCAGAGGAAGCGTTTGCAGAGGGCCCGTTCTTTCTGGAGCCGTACTACGATGCATCAAAGCCTCTTACGGAGCAGATAATCAATCTGGTCGACGAGCACCCTGGAGACAAGCACCCGGCATTCCCGCTTCTCGACTTTGAAATCGACGACCTGGAGTATTCGAAGGAGAATGGCTTTCGGGGGATCCCTGCGAGCGAGCTACTGCCGGTCGATCAGGCGATGCAGGACATGCTTGAACAGCCGGACGGCATCGTTCAGTACCATCGCAATTTAATGAACAGCAAGTACAAGACCCGAGTGTCAGGCACGATGCGGCTGTTGCCTGTCTCGAACCGGGATGTGTATGTGGGAGAGTCTAGTCTAAATCTCCCGGATTGGTACCCAGCCTTGCTCACTTGCTTCGTGGACAGGTGTGCAAACCTATACTCACGAGAGGAGACGTGGCAGGAGTCTGCTCTGCCAAAGCCCCCTGTACCGCAGCCTAATCAATTCGAAGTATACGATATTCTTCAAGACCTCGGGGACAAGCGACCCGTCAGAGACAATGAGCGCAAGAGCCTATACGATACTGCCATGAAAGCCAGGTATCGTTAAGTGGTGGCCTTTTGATCATAGCCCAGAGTGTGGGAGGTCGACATCAGTGAAATGTGACCCAGCCTATTGTCCAATCGCTTCTTCAGGGCCTTGAGCGTGTGTGCACCAGCAATCTTGGTATGTGTGTCCCACCGCTGCTGGTCACGCGCGCGCGGCTTGGGATACGGCCCGATGTGTGCGTCGACAGTGGCCGGTACATGGTGTGCGTCTATGTGCGCGGGGGGTGCAGCTATGTACACGGGCACGCTGATCGGCACATCTGGCGCCGGCACTGGCCTGTTGACCGCAGTCCGAGCATGGACAACGTGCTTCATTCGGTGAATGGATGGAAAAAAACACAAGTGGACTTTTTCTTAACAGACACATGTAGTGGATGCCGGTGGTAGAGTTCCCCTCGGAAGAGACCCACGGCTATTGCGTCAAATGCCACAGCAAAGTGCCCATGACCAGCCCAGAAACATTTACCAACCGTCGAGGGGTGCACATGGTCCGATCGAGATGCTCCACTTGTAGCTCGATGGTGCACAGGTTCATCGGCAAGGCCAAGAGTACTGCCGAGCAGGCTCCGAAGAGAAAGGCCAAGGTGCCTAAGACGCCAAAGGTGCCTGTACCAGCGTAGGCGGCACATCGCAATCCACAGCATATGTCTTGCCATGCTTTGCGAGGAAGCTCTTGATGTTTTCGGAGTAAATCTTGTGGTGCTTCACATACTCCTTTTGCAGAATGTCTTCGCATGCCTTCCAGTCTTTCTGCACTTTCGGATCGTCCTTAAACAACCGGACGATCTGGTATGGCTGATCGGGGTTGACATCCGACCCAACCCACGGGAAGAAATCGACCCATGTGTATCGCTCGGGTGCTATGAAGAGCTGCCCAATGCACTGGTAATAGTAACTCTGCAGCTCACTTTTGGCGTGAAACCATGTGACGCGCTTCGAGTTGTCGTCGCTCCGAACTTCGAGCTTGTTTTGCACTCGCCAGTTTGCTTCTGCAGGCGTGATATCGGCGGCAACTGGAAATTCTTTCGTTTGCCAAGTTCCCCAACGACCCGGAGAGTCCCAAGGCCACTGTGCCTTACCACGATACGGATCAAACTTGACTCTCTTCCGCAGATCGTCCTTTTGCAGCGGCAAGAAAGTGTTTCGATTCGGATCCCTGAAGAACGCCCCATCTGTTGGCGCCTTGACTTCGACCAGCCCATACTCGGTGAGCGACTCATTTAAAACGCCCGTCTCGTCGTCATAGAATGTCACGCGCACCGCACCGTCGGGGGAGGCAGCCCTCACGCCCGTTCGCTCAATGAAGAACTCAGGAAAGGAGAGGTCGACTCGGCATGTGTGATTTGGGTGCTTCTTCTTGTATGCCGCGTTCAGCACATCCGAATAGTCCTTCAACGCTAAGGGTTCCATGTTAGTGCCAAACTCCATGGTTCGTTGCGCACCATCGGCGACCACCGGACGGACAGGGCCGGCTGCTTGAGACCAATGCTCTTGCAGTGACTTGTAGTACTCGTCGGGGGTTTGGAAGGCATTTGCTTTCTTGACTTTCTTATAGTCCGTGTGAGACAAGAGCACCCCAAACGACGATGCGGTCTGCACACACGAACGAAGGTCAAGCCAGCCTTGTGACCGCTGCTTAAACGTCGGGTCGGTCACAACCACCGAGTCGCTGATGCTCTCCGGCGCCAGAACCGCCCATAGCTGATCGCCCAAAATAGGCGCATCTGCCATTTTCTGACACCCATAAGTAGGTAAGGAAAAACACCATTCAAACCCGTTTGGACACAAGCATCCAAATTTAGAATGTCCTTGTCCTTGCTCGACCTTCTCCCAGACGAGCTATTGCGGACCATTCTCTTTCATCCGTTGCTAATCGACACACTATGCTCGGAGGGGCACATTTGCGGTATGGACATCCGCCTGGTATGCAAGCGCATCAAACGGCTGACAATGGCACAAGCGTCGTTTGGAAGCCCACCGGTCCTCATGGTGTCGCGCATGCTCATCCCGGACCCGACTGGCGATACGGCAACGCTGACATTCGAGGGTTCGCATCCGTTCCGATGCAGAGCGCACCTGCCACGATGCACCATCCCGTCGCCATACCATACGGCAATCACGGCTCAGGCGATGCTCACACGCCCATACCGGTTTGGAACCCTGCGCATCCTGAAGGCCGACAGCAGGCACCGAACGCTGTATTCTATCCCCCGCCCCCTGGGTGTTGGTCCGCCGAGTATCCCAATCCATGGCATGGACACGGGTCGCAGGCGGGTGCACCTATGCCCCACTTCCACCGTGACGTTCTTCAGCCCGCGTCGAAACCCCCAGCAATCGCAGCGGCGCCTGATGGGAGTGGGAGCAAGGCCGGCATATCCTCAGACGGATATCAAGGTGAGCAACATGTTCATGCGGTTCACAGAGGAGGAGGAGGAAGTGCGCCTGTTCCGCCACTAGCACTGACCATGGAGCCTATTTCGGAGCAAGGCGCTAAATTGGGATCAGACGAAACCGCGGTTTACTTTCAGCCGTTCGACGAATACCGGATGCAGGATCCCAAGCGCACAGTTGTGGCCGGCCATGTCTACTCCCAAGGTGACATCGAACCCTTCCACTTTACCCTCGCCGATGACAAGGCCGTTGTTATTAGCAAACACGGCATCCGTCAGCTCCTGCCGCACGAATACGACCGAGAGACTAGCATCTGGCTCGAGCGGCATGTAGAGACACTGCTCGAACTAATAAAGGATTCGCCCGCTGAATTGCACCCTCCCTATGAGCCTAGTCCCTTGCCGCCATCGCAGGCATACCGATTTGTGAAGGGAGTGGCCAACAAGCCGAAGACACACGGCACATCGAATGCACGGAAGCGCTCTTCTTGAATGTGCGAGGTCCGGAGAGCAGCCGCGCCATCCGAATGCTCTACGATACCGGCGCCGAACGTACATGCCTTTCTGTCAAAACGGCCATATCTATGTTCGGCCGCGAATGGATGAAGGCGAACCGGCACAATATGACCCGCATCAAGAGCATCAATGCGAGCCACGGCCTGACCACCGAGTATGTTCTTCCTGAGATGCCGCTTACCATCACCATCCCACAGCAGCCTAGGTCAATGGATACGGTCAGTGTGCGCGTACGGGCGTCGGTGTCAAAAACTGGCATGAGCCTGCTAGGTTTAGATGCGATCTCACAGCTGCCGGTGTCGATAAAGTGGATGTATGAAGACCGCACCGAAAAGCAAGCGCAATCGGCAACCGCAGATCCCAAGGATGCCATGCCCCTCTCGTGGTTGAAATGAGTTGACTTTTTTTCCGCATGTGAGAGTGCACATGAAGGTGAAGCGGCACAAGCGAACTGCACTTCAGCGAAACTTGATTGCCGCGGCACAAGGGTGGCAGTGTGCGGTGTGCCAGTGCATGCTTCCGGCGTCGTATACCATTGACCACATTATGCCGCTAGGAGATGGAGGCAGCGATGTAGAGGGCAACTGCCAGGCTCTTTGCCATGCTTGCCACGGTAGCAAGACTGCCCTAGAGAACCACAAGAGAGCCCGCCACAGTGCATTTGCCTATCTCGAACTATTTAGGTTCTGCCGAACTCACAGGCTCTGCCGCTGCAAGTAAAACATAGTGATTTGGTCGTTGTCCCTGTGGTCCGACATGGCCCAAATTCAGATGACTCACATTAAAGACCATTGGAGTCCCGTTCGCATTCCACACCTCATTCATGCCGGGATTGAGGGGCTTCCGGGGATCATCGTCACCTACGTGAGAGGGTGGTAGCGGATGCACAGTCGTCCACTCGCCACTCTCACCTCTTTGATAAACGCGGACAACAATGTTGGTAATCGCTGTAAATGCTGCAATCTCAAACTCACTGAGATATTGCTTGTTTTGTCGCCGAATGTGTAAGTATCGCTCATACCCAAGTTGGTCAAAGGTTTTGCCGTGTTTTCTTCGCAGCATGTTGTCGATCTCTTGCTGCTGGTGTTTGTGTGGGGTGAAAGCGCCTTTGCCCATCGCAAGCATCTCCTGTTGGAGGTATGCGCCGGTCAGGTCGTTTTTCTTAGCGAACTCTTCAAGCTTATTTAGCAGCTGCATTCTCAGTACCATCGTGTCCTTCGCCTCAGGTGACAGTAGGTTTCGAGCACACATGTACAGTAGCATGCTTTCCAGCAGGCAGTTTCCATCGGCTCGGTTGTCAATTTGCAGTATCAAACGTTCCGGTTGCTCCTCGCTTATTGTTATGCGATTAAAAACACCATCCCTCATGGCCCCGCTCCAAACCTTGTAACAGGAGTGAAATGGGCCGCTTTTGTGCGCATACCACTCATTTCCCACACGCAGCACTGGTATTCTATCACTATCTATAAGGATGTGGTAGAGTTGCTTATTTCGGATAGGCTGCGGCTTATCAGGGATCTCTCCGCCAGGTGTCACGGCAAGGAGCAACACGAGCACGATCGCTAGCAGCAACAGAGCCTGCGACACGTCCATCCTATGCCATAAGCACCTGAGATAAAACAACACACTCGCACTTTTATCTAACCTTGAGTTGCAGGATGAACATCGACGAAACGGCGATCATCGTGATTTTCGGCGGTTTCATGGCGCTGGTCATTTTAAGCTCCCTGGGAAACCGCATGTTTAAGTTCAATTGAGTACAAGGAGTAGTACCATTTGGAGTACTTAAAGAAAATGACTCTAACGGCCTTCTTCGCAAAAGAAACGGCATTCGCAAATGAGAGGCAAGGCAAGCACACTGACCAAATGCGAGCTCTGCGCATGGGCAATTTCGTTGCATTCATCCATCGCACAAAGCACACCTGCATACATCAAGTGTCCGGTGCACGCGCGATGCCAAATGCGGTGATTCGCGACTCTCTTTTTTCGCACCTACGGACAAGATGGCGACCTGCATCGGAGCCGGATTTTGCCTGCACCAATTCAGAAACAAACAATTCGTCGATCGCAGAGGGAATGCGCGGCGAGTCGTTCCGTGCAACTTTATATGCGTACCCATGCAATGCTCGGCCTGTCCGCGCTTCGTGCCCGAGTTCCTGCTGATCGCAAATAACGGGACATGCGATTTCTGCCGGCTGAGAGGCACACAACCAGACCCTACACGCACGATCGAGCCATTTCACACGGTGCGCACGTGGCCCGACAGCGATAGCACCAAGTGTTGGTAGCGGGAATTTTCCCCTTGGTTAGGCAGCCTCAGATGGCCTCCCGGAGTCGGAAAGCGGCCCGCATGAGGGACCCAAAGGCCGAGCGAACGATTCCTCTGAGGCGATTTAAGAAACGGAAATATAAATTAACGGTCGTCCGAATCTAAGAGCCCTTACGGCTGGCTGGATGGCACACTGTCCAGGCTTTCGGCCACTATAGTACTCATGTAGCTGGCCGGCTGGCTCCAATGGCAAGTGGTGCCGGTCGACCCCACCTCGCTGGTCTGCGAGAGAATTACCGTCTTGCCGTCGTCGTTGTCGTCGTCGTCGTCGTCGGCCATGGTGTCCACAAACGGGCACTGCTCAGGGTCACTGCCACTGTCCTCATCCTCGGTGCCTTGATCGCTGGGATCTGGCTCCGACTCGGGTTCCATAGAGGCCTCGAATGAATCTGCAACAGACTGGATGGTGCTGCTGCGTCGGTTTCGCACGGCAGCGGACGCCAGCGTGACTTGCACCGCGCTCATCTCGGCCTTGACAGCGAGCTCGAGCTCTTTCAACACACGGCGAGAGGCGCGGCTGGACACACGAGTGGAGATGCCATCCAGCGCCAGTCGATCACGCAGCAGCATACGATCGAGGATACGCAGCAGAGTGTCGTTGTCGAGAGGCGTATCTGTCGACCAGCTCTTCTGCGAGTCTGCCCACATCGGTTCCACAAGCCTGCGGTACTCATCCAAGCGCGCAGGATCCTGGCTGTGGTTGGGAGTGTACGGCTGCGTGGCATCGGCATCGTCAGCGTCGTCGTCGGCATTGTCAGTCGGCTTTGGCGGCAGCGCATGCTCACTGAGGCGCAACAAGATCAGCTGTTTCTCGTCGACATTCTGAAGCTCTGCCACCACCCGATCTAAAATGCGGCGCCGCTTATCCATGTCAGCGTCCAAGCAGCCGTTGCGAATTTTGTTGTAGAAGATCTGCAGACGCAGGCACATTGCCGCGGGGAGGAACGAGACCATCAGCGTTGTCACCTTGAGCTGGAGACTAAACACGGACAGTGCCATCGCCCGCAACATCTCGAGTAGATCGTTAATGTTCGGGTTGGAGAAGTTTACGCTCACAGGCTTACCACCGAACGCAGCCTGGACCGAGTTGGCCGCGATTTGGCGCACAACCTGCTTGATATCCTGCTGCTGCCCATCGCTCAAGTGATTCAGGTCGCTCAAGGTGGTTGCCTTCCAATTCATCGGCTCAGTCAGAAGGTAGCCGTGGATACTGAGCAGCAAGCCGTCCACAGTCGTCTTGGACAAAGGCTGCACGATCGCCCCAATGACCGCAAGAAGCTGGGCAATGAGAGCAAACTGCAGCGACTGCTTCAGGCCGGTGTCCCAAGAGGTCGCCGATCCGAGAGCGGTATGGCGCGGGCTGTTGTCCTGAGTGAGCGCGTCCCAGTGATACTGAAGCCCGGTATTGCCCAGAGAGACGAGCCTGTTCAGAGACGCAAGAGCTGGGGCGCCCTTCTTCAAGTACGAACCTGGAAACAGATCCTGCATGGGAGTGCCCTCAAGAATCAACGCAAGCCGGTCCAGCGCATGCTTTGATGTGGGGACGCCAAGGTAGTCAAAGTATTTCTGCAGTTGCAAAGCAGACGTTGCCAGCTGCCTGTCGTCCTCGTTGCCTGCACCGAGCATGGTAAGAAGTAGCTTACTGCGCTCGGCCTCGATGGCATCATCATCGGCACGAACAATCTGCGCTGCACTCGTTAGCAACTTGTCCGCAGACGTCTCAACGTTCTTTGCCAAATTGCTCACAAAGGCCTGTAGAGACGGTGCCAGCGTCGGACTAATGCGAGGTCGCTCTTCACATCGAACTCGGAATCTACAGCCGCCATTCAAGAGCGATACCACATCGGGCAAGAAGCGAGCGGGCTGCTGGTAACTGTTGTGCAGCATTTCCATGATGCCAATCACATGCGTAGTGCTGAAGTGCAGCTGAGCAAAACCAAAGAGATGCGCACCATCCACAAACGGGTCGACATAGAAGAGGCCGTTTGCATAGTGCGCCATATAGCGCGGCATGATCCGAAGGGCGTTGGGATGCACCAGGAACGTCTCGACAATAGACAAGGCTTCCAGGCACGTCGGGCACTGCTGCTGGTCGTCGTAACTCGCAACGGGCCGCACACCGCACGCACAGTGGCCACAGTAGAGCTTCGCCCCTCTGCTCGGAACCAGCACATTGTCCATCATGCTGCGCTTCTCCTCGTTACTCAAGCCCGCCTCCGATTGACGGAACAGCGTCGACCCACTGAGCGCCGCAAAGCAGTTTGCAGTAAAGGTGAGATCAAGCACACTGCCACTCTGCTGTAGCGCGCGAGTTATAGCCTCTGCAACTCGCTCTGAATCCGTTTGCTCGATCGCATGCGAAAGATCCGTGTGGCGGCTCAGATCCCACAGCGGGTTGACGACAAGCGCCGACTTCAGACGCGCGCGTACTTTGCTTAAAACTTCCACCACGTCACTGTCCGGAGCAGCGCTGAAGCTGACGGGATTGAGCGGCGCATACCCCAAGAAGCAGATCGTGATGTTTCCGACACTCCGAAAGCGGCGCATCTGCTGAACTGCATCATGCGAGCTGAGAGACTTGCCGGATAGTACGCTGACGAGGTTGTTGAGGTGACAGCTCACATCGGTGCCGGCGACAATCACTGGAGTGGCGATGACAATGGCTCCGCTGTTGAAGAGCTGGGCAAGGTCTCGGAGATGCTGCTTGAGATCACTGCTAGAGCTGCCAGAGATCAGCACTACCTCCCGCGAAGTCAGATTTAGCAGTGCGCCACACAGCTCGGACGCGAGTGAGGCCGAGTCGGTGACAATCACAAGAGACTCGCTGCCCGTTGCAATAGCCTGGAGCCTCTCGCATAGCTGAGCCGGAGATTGAAGGAGAGTCACCTTGGGCGGGTTCGGATCCTGAGGTGGGACCAAGGCAACCACGCGCACGTTGTCGACACCACACAGCTCTTGCAGAATGAACCAGAGCTTCGTGCTAAGCGGACCATCCGAGAGCACTACACTCGCGGCTTGGGCAAGATACACAAGTAGGGACCACACAAGGTCACGGTCTACGAGGATCTCTGCGTGCATGACAAAGTCGACGATTCTCGGAAGCTCACTCAGCCACAACGTACCAAAGTGCATGTTTGGCAACAGATGCCCCGTTTCATGCGTAGAGAGTGGCAACATGCTAAGAAAGGTGCGCCCATAGTCCGGCTCGCTTGCTTTCTTGGCAACATCCTTGTCCACCAACAGCAACAGCAGCCCAGAGACAGTCGTGAGGACGATGAGAGGCAAGGCTGGTCCGGACGTTGGCTGCAGGTGCTGTGCCAGATTCAGTCGCGACTCGCCTGCTTGAGCATATGGGCGATGCTCGTTGAAATAGAATAACACCGCCTTGCCAGCCAGTTGCAATTCAAGCCGATTCTTCAAATCTACCAGCTCAGCCACATTGACGCAGACGATGAGCGTCGGGTTGTTAGGGTTCAGAAAGCGCATCGGACATGCACCATGAGGAAAGCGAGCGCCATTCTCAATAGACTCTGCAAGCATGTCGCCCAGGCACTTTGTTTTGCCCGTGCCAGGAGGAGCGCACACAGCCAAAGCGATGACAGTACGTTTCCCGTCGAGTCGTTTCCCGGTCGCGTCGACGTGCAGAAACCTGCTGAACAACGTCTGCTCCATCTCGACCATCGCCTCAAAAGTGGCCTTCTCGACTGCAAAGAGTCGGTTAAGCTCGGCAAGGTGGGTCTGCATGTTGGGGCGGTCTGCATCACAGCGAATGGCCACTTCAAGCATTTCATCGTTACAGAGCGCTTCGTACAGCATTCTGGCACGAGAGTCCCTGGAGCCACCCGGCGAGAGATCACGAACCCTCGCCCAAAGTAAGTATGCCACAAAGTTGTAATTGCGCACATCCTGCAGCCACGGAACAGCGCCAGAGCGAATAAGATCAGCCAGTATGCCGTCGTACATGCGGTCACGGTTGGTGTGCAAGTCGTCAGGCACCAGCAACTTGGTAAAGTGTGTTTGGCCAAAGTTGACTTCGAGAGTGGCGGACAACTTGGCAAAGACTACAGGCGAGGTGAGAGCCAAATGCAGCATCTCCTGCAGCTCTGAAGCCCGGCCGACAGTCGTCAGCTGCATCAACTCGAGTACGCGACTGGCAGACACAGTGGGAAACATGGCCTCCAACACTGCACGGATGAAGAGCGGTAGGCCAGTGTGCCTCTCAACCTGACACCACCACCCATTCCACTTCTCACCCATTTGCACGCCAGATAGGATAGTGCCGAGTGTGCCAGGGGCGAGTGCCGAGAAATTGGGCAGCTTGAACTGAATGGAAGCAGCACCGAAAGCCTGCACTGTGCCATCGCCTTCGGGCTCAAAAACCTCGAACAAGTCGACTTCGAACCGGCTCTTAAGTTCAGGCAGCGGCAAACTTAAGTCAGACCGAGTAAAGCGATGCTCCTTAGTACGGACCGTGACGGTGCGTCCTGGCAAGCCCTGCCCGTCGGACATCCCAGTAGTGCCGGTTGGCCTGCTGGTACTCGGGGCTGTCTTGGTCGGCATACTCTCGGACCCACATTGAAAAGATGGCCGGATACAAGCCTGGCGCTCGTTTGTTGTACGCTCGAACCCACTTGTAGGCAAGACGATTGAGCTCGCTTTGAGCTGCACTTGTTCGGAGCTGCTGAGACGAGGCTGACTCGCACGTGGAGCCAATGGCGGCTGTGATGGTGCTCTTGGCCGCTTCCCAAGCACGGAGTGACCGCTCCCCGCATTCGAGGAGGAACAGTGCAGAGATGGGCTGACGTGCGACTGGCCTGGCGGCGTCAAGGATGCTGTTGAAGTACGGCTGGAGTTCGCCGCATGAGAGGCGACCGTGGCGTGCATCGTGCCAGTCGAGGGTTGCTGCAACGGTTCCGAGCGGGAAGGCAAGGTAGGACTCGACTCTATGCCAGTGCCCTGCATATGCCAGTCGTACAGTCGCACAGTCGTACACAGCACAGCACGCGTGGCTGGACGTACCGATGTGGGCAAGCATGTGTCTTCGGTTGGTGGCACAGACTCCCATTGCATCCCAATCGATGAAAGAGAGGAAGGAATGGCTCCACTTAATGCTGGCATCGATTCGCGCAAAGAACTCTGCCAAAACGTACGTTATAAAACCAAAACGTACGTTGTGACACCAAAACGAACGGCATGCACACCTGCAACATCGTGCATTCCGCTTCGGGCGATTGGGCCAGTGACATATTGAACGAACCCTCTTCGGCAAAAGGCTTGATGATAGTGCCTAGCTCCGAGGCTAACTGACGCGACGCTCCAGGCAGACTTTGCTCGGTGTCGGTTGCCGTTGCCGCTGTGGTAGATGCACACATCGCACCTGCAAGTAAAGACATATGTGAAGACCACCCAAATGGCCTCTAAACGCCCGTGACATAACCCTTGTCATGCCACAATCACATGCTAATACTTTGAGTCGTTGACGTTGCGTCGTGCTAATACCTGTCATACGGCACTGCACTAAAATGAATGCCCAACATTCAAAAACTTGATTCATCCAACGAAACTTCGGAATCGGCATCTTAAAAGGTCCCTCTAATAGCCTGCCAATTTTGTCCGAGTGAAATCGAGTGGGAACAGATTCAAAAACGGTCCGGCCGGTTTAGGGTTTAGGGTTTAGGGTTTAGGGTTTAGGGTTTAGGGTTTAGACCGGTAAACACGTGCCCATGCCTTCGTGGAGCCATCCCATAGGTATGTGAGTGCCGGACAAGCTTAGAACAACGCCATGCGAGCGGATTTGGGTTGCATGAATTTCGACGACGACGCGCACGGGCACTCTACGACCCAAGTGCGACCGACGGAAACGGGCGAAGGCATGTGGATGAACCGCATCTGAAGCATGCGTTGGAACGGCCAAGAGATGCTCTTTGCGGCTGTGAAATAATATCGTATTTTCCCCGCACGGATTACACGCGGCAATAACGGATGCGTACGGTCGTAGTGCACATACGCACGGTGCGGTGTGGGCGGTGTGATAGAGCGCGGGTAGAAACCAATGTTTTGACACGAATTGACTGGAATGGGTGTAAGAATGCTTGGAAGACACAGAAACTTGATTGAAACGCAATGCTTCGTTAGCCTAGTGCGAATAACGGAACATAACGGCCAATGTGCATCGAAACGGACATTGCCACGCGCGAATGTGGCGATATCTTCAGCATGCAATACCATAAGAATGCGATATGAATGCCAAGGAATGCGCACGCACATCTACATCCGCATCCTTCATCATATTTCATCCATCACATGCGCATGCGCTATCGATGCGAGCTTCACATGCGGAAATATGCGGCCCATAGCGAAGATGCGAGCATAGAAAGCATATAGAATCGCAATTCGGATGCCAAGGAATGCGCCCGCGGTCTTACATACGCGAATTCATGCGCGCATGGGTTGATGTTGCCCATGATGATAGCGCAAGATGCCGATGCCAAATCAACATGCCACATGCGAAAGTAAGCTCACCTTCCACATAACTCCCCTTCTCCATCTCGCTTTCCATTCATGCGGCCCTCTCTTCCTTCTCCTTGCAAGCTCACCCCCCCCCTCCCTTCTCGCGGCGGTTGATTAGAAAACCGCGGTATTTGCGTGTATGTTTCTTAATAATTCTATGTCCACACCGCGTGAGTAATTCGCGAATTCCGGGTTTTTAAAAAAGAAAACAGGTTTCGTATGTACACACCGCGTGAACTTGAATTGTAAACATACCATTCTAAGTCAAAAGATTTCCCCATCTCCACTCACCTTGGAGAGCAAGTTTGCCATGGAGCCTCCCCCTCAAGCCCCACCTGAAGAGGACCCTGCCATGATGATAGGGGGCCTTCCTCAAGCTCCCCAAGCGCCGGTAATAGCGCCATTCACGCTCCTACATCGCCCATCATCGCGCCATGGCACCTAGCATGGGCATGGGCACTTCGCATTGTAGGTATTCGTTTTGCGACATGATCTTCCTCTCTACCTTCAGCCAGACTATGAGGTTCGATGCCCACACTCGCGCCATGCACATAGAGCGCGGTAGTTAGCTTGCACTCCCCTCCCCTCACGTGCGAAACCGAAATTCGACGATCCGCGCTAGAAACCCGTATCTATGGCGGATGCGGGCGTGGAGAGGGGTATAATATGGTCCTAGCAACCCGCAGAGACCGCATGTATGCCCATATTCGCGGTGTATCGCGCGCTTCATCCGTTTTCCGTTAGTAAGCAACCGCAAACCACATCCGCGTGTGTATCTCAACGGCTACTGCGTTTCAAGGGCTGAAACTTTGGTTGTGGAGCAGTTATATGCTATATATCCGCCTGCAAATGTTAGTTCAGCCGCGCCGCATACCTGTAGCGCACGCTATACCGGTCGACGTCCGTGCATACGACCCACACGACGACCCGCATATCTTTCGATCCGCTCATCGGATTTCAGTGAGATTTCGTTTGCCCCTAATCAGATGGACCCTTGCGGTGCTGCCAAGCGCTTTACTTCATGTGCACAGTGCGTATATCGCGCGCTGTCATGCCACGTACGCTCGGATCCCTAGTGCACGTACCTTGCCACGCGCGTATCTCAGGTAAGACTTAGGCTACAATTGATCTTAGACCCGCGTTGGAACGGCCAAAGTGTGCTCTTTCCACCTGTGAAAACAGCTTCTATGCACCAGTGACGCTGCTCGTTTGCCATGCTGACGTCCATAGTGCAGCATAGTGCGCATACCTTGCCACGCACGTATCTCAGGTAAGACTTAGGCTGCAATTAATGTTAAACCCGCGTTGGAACGGCCAAAGTATGCTCTATAAGCCTGTCTCCCTGGCACGAGTAAGATAGCATCGGAAGTTCAGTCTGCAGTACAC
>Ga0114973_10001318_pt1 | contig 18581 bp, 14 predicted proteins | sample M_140807_MF_Meta_FD_87025 | JGI IMG/M metagenome (GOLD analysis project Ga0114973, IMG submission 87025) | Freshwater microbial communities from Lake Montjoie, Canada to study carbon cycling - M_140807_MF_MetaG | ecosystem: Environmental > Aquatic > Freshwater > Lake | place: Lake Montjoie...
ACAGCTATAGTATTTTGTGTTATAATTGAATATGGTGCAAAAAGACCAGTATCTCCTTGAAGTCCAGTGGATCCAGATAGTCCTGTTGATCCATTTAGACCCGTTGATCCATTTAATCCAGTTGATCCTAATAAGCCTGTTGATCCATTTAGTCCTGTTGATCCATTTAGTCCAGTTGATCCATTTAAACCTGTTGATCCATTTAGACCAGTTGATCCATTTAGACCAGTTGATCCATTTAGACCAGTTGATCCATTTAGACCAGTTGAACCTATAACTCCTGTAGAGCCAGATATATAAGCTGAATATAATACTTCACTGGTATTAGGATTATAATATAAATTAGATAAACCTGTAAGTGTATCTACATTTCTTATAGGAGCTATATAAAATGAATTTGGATTTTGAGTATTTAATATTTGTCCAGTAGCATTTAATATTATTGTACTTAAATGTTGGTCATTAAATCCAGCATTATTTCCAATTGCTATACTATTTAAACCTTGTGCTGATTTTCCAGAATTATTTCCTATTGCTATTGCATTATTTAATTGATTTATATTTCCAGCATAATTTCCAATTGCTATTGCATTATTTAATTGATTTATATTTCCAGCATAATTTCCAATTGCTATACTATTTAAACCTTGTGTTGATTTTCCAGAATTATTTCCAATTGCGATTGCATTATTTTGTTGATTAGAATAACCAGCTTTATTTCCAAGTGCAATTGCCTTATTTTTTTGTAAAGTATTTCCAGCTTCATTTCCAAATGCTATTGCATAATTACCTTGTTGGCCTACTCCAGCATTAAATCCAGCAGCTATAGTATTTTGTGTAATATTTGTATACGGAGCAATAACTCCTGTAGCTCCTTGAATACCAGTTGGTCCTTGAACACCAGATGAACCTATAACACCAGTTGAACCTATAACACCAGTTGAACCTATAACACCAGTTGAACCTATAACACCAGTTGAACCTATAACACCAGTTGAACCTATAACTCCTGTTGAACCTATAACTCCTGTTGAACCTATAACTCCTGTTGATCCATTTAGACCCGTTGATCCTGATAGACCTGTGCTACCATTATCCCCACCTCCACCTCCACCACCACCACTACTAACACCAGTACTATATGTAACTTCATTTGTGTCTGGATTATAATATAAGCTTCTTAAACCTGTTATTGGATCTACATTTCTAATAGGAGATATATAAAGTGCATTTGGATTTGTAGAATTTAATGGTATTCCTGAAGAATTTAATATAATTGTATTTACATGTTGACCATTATTTCCAGCTTGGTATCCAATTGCTATAGAATTTGGATATTGATAATTACCACCAGCGTTGTATCCAATTGCAATTGAATAATTACCTTGTTGATTAGCACCAGCATTAGATCCAATCGCTATAGAATTACTTCCTTGAGCTACCTTTCCAGATCTATATCCAATAGCAACTGAATATTCCTTTTGCAAACTATTTCCAGAGTAATTACCTATGGCAATTGAAGCTGTCTTTTGAGCACTATTTCCAGCTTGATTTCCAATTGCTATTGCATTTTGATTTTGATATTCTACACCAGCATTATAACCAATTGCGATATTAGTTAAAGATACAGTTGCATAAGGAGCAAAAGCTCCAGTATCTCCTTTAATTCCAGTAGAGCCATTTGCACCAACGCCTGTTGATCCTATTATACCAGTTGATCCTGTCAATCCTATTATACCCGTTGATCCTATTATACCCGTTGATCCTACTGTACCAGTTAATCCTGTAGATCCTAATAATCCTGTAGCACCTGTTATACCAGTTGAACCAGATATATAAGCTGAATATGTCATTTCTTTTGTATTAGGATTATAATATAAATTAGATAATCCTGTTAGTGCATCTGAATTTCTTAATGGAGCCACATAGAATGAATTTGGAACTACTGAATTCAATGGTTTTCCAGTAGCATTTATTATAATAGTACTGAAATATTGTAAATTAGAACCTGCGGCAGTTCCGATTGCGATTGCGTTTAAACCCTGATTAGAATAGCCAGCATAATTTCCAATAGCGATAGAATTGGTTTTTTGATTAGAAAAACCAGCAAAATTTCCAATAGCGACAGCATATTGTTCTTGATAATTACCACCAGCATCAAATCCAATAGCTACAGCATAATTTCCTTGAGTTTGATTACCAGCAGAATTTCCAATTGCTACAGTATTCTGTTGTTGATAATTACCACCAGCTTGATTTCCGATTGCTATGGCATTTGGTTTTTGATTAAATCCACCCGAATTAGAACCAATAGCTATAGCATTAGCTCCTTGAAATCTATTACCAGAAAATTTTCCAATAGCTATAGAATAATTTCCTTGTGTTTGATTGCCAGCAGAAGTTCCAATAGCTATTGCATCAACAAGTTGACTATTATTTCCAGCATTACAACCAATAGAAACTGAACCAGATTGTTGATTGTTATTACCGGCATTAGAACCAATAGCAATTGAACCAGATTGTTGAGATATATTACCAGCATTATAACCAATTGAGATTGTATTCTGTTTAATAGTAATATATAAGGGTGAAATACCAGTAGCACCTGTTAATCCAACACCTGTATCCCCCTTAACACCTGTATTCCCATTAACACCGGTTGGTCCTCGAACCCCACTTGGTCCAATTAGTCCGGTTGATCCCATCAGGCCTACACCAGTAGATCCTATTGATCCTATTAATCCAGTTAGTCCTGTTGATCCAAGTGGACCCAGTCTTCCTTGAATTCCAGTAGCCCCAATAATACCAGTAGCTCCTGGAGGTGAACCATAAGGTCCAGTAGGGCCGATAGGACCTTGTAATCCAAACCCTGTATCTCCCTGATTTCCTGTATTTCCTTGAATTCCTGTTGCTCCTGTAAATCCACTACCAGCAGGTCCGGTTGCTCCTTGTAAACCAAATTGTGTTATAGATACACCATTTATACGAGAAATATTAAATAAGGATGGTGTTTTAATACCTCCTTGAGCATCAAATGTATTTGATACTGTTAATGTTGAAGTAATTATTACATTTCCATCAAATGTAAAAGAACTTGCAAAAAAATATTGATTCGCAAACTGCATTCTATCATAATTCAATAAAAATAATATATACTATTTCTAAGATATCATTCGGAAATAGAAAAATAATTATCTGCGTATAAATATATATATATATTTATCCCGATTATGATGGGGAGAATTTATAATTAGATAATAACTAAAATTTTCTTATAGATTTTTCTGAAAACTCCCCTTCAGAAAATCCCGATACAAAATCCTAAAAGACAGTATAAAGGATTTGTACGTATATATTTTAGCTGGTCTTTTAGCTCAGTTGGTTAGAGCATTCGGCTGTTAACCGGAAAGTCGTAGGTTCGACCCCTACAAGGACCGGAATTTTTTCAATATATAATATATAATGAAAAAATCCTAATTTATACACTCGATGATTTCATATTTTTAAGTAATATTTTTTAAACTAAATAATTCAAACGCACTAATTCCTTATAAATCCCCCGAAGTGTTTTAAAAATAAACTAAATGTGCGTTTAAAGGATAACAAATATTAACATACATAAGGGTATAAGAGAAATGGCCTCCACTGTTGTACCTGTTGATGTAGAACTAAGTCTAGTAGAACGTATCGCCAAGATTGAGGACAGCCTTAAGGACCTAAAGCGTGCCGCTCGTCAAGAGCTAAAGGCCCGCCGCCGCCGCCGCAGTGCCAAGGTAGATGCGGATGGAAAGAAGGTAGCCAAGGGTGAGACTCCTGAGCAACTAAAGGCGTGGCATGAGGAAGTACGCAAGGTATGGGATGAAATGCGCAAGGCTGATGAGAAGACTCCCTACAAGCGTGCCGTAGCCGAGGCCTCTGCTCGCCGCAAGGGTGCCCCCGTAGCCGCTGCTCCTGCCGCCGCCGAGAAGAAGGTAGCCCGCAAGGTAGTAAAGGCTGATGCCCCTGCCGCTGCCGTTGTCGCTGTCGCCGTAGAGGCCCCCAAGAAGGTAGCCGCCCCCCGCGTAGTAAAGAAGTCTGCGTGAATTATTTAAAATAAATAAAATAAAATAAAAAAATGGGAAAAATGGGAAAAATGGGAAAATAAAAATAAAATTATATTTATGTTCATCGTATGAATATAAACATAGTTTAGTATCACTTACCACGTCTACCACCACGAAATCCTGATGCTTTTGCTTTTTGTTTTAATCCATTTTGAAATATTGTCACTAATTCAGCCTCAGTGACAGTATCCAAGTTTACAGATGATGGTATGCTAACGAATGAACGTTTTGTAACATTCTTTTTAAACATGTATAGACCATACGGACCTGTACGAATTTCAAATACTCCAATACTCTTTGATGATTGATTACTAAATTTCTCAGTCAATGTTTCTAGTGTATCTTCATCCTTACAACTTACTGTTTTTCCATTCCACATTGCATAGCAACCAAACTTTCCATTCTTTTTAATAATTGGTTTATCTTCCAAAGTTCCAATCACATCTCCCTGCGATCCTTTCGCTGCCGATTCTGCAAAACTAATCGCTTGTTCAAGCGTTAATTCCTGGAATCCTATACTATCAGGCCATCCATAGAAGATTGTTTTATCTTTATCACCATCTGCAGATTCTTTTAAGAGTAAAGGACCCTTTTTCCCAATTACTGCAATATAATCTCCAAGAATACGACGACGTTCAGATGATACACTTGCTGCTTGTTTAAACAAATCAGTGTAACGATCCTTGTAGGTATTCCAGGTATCTTTCAATACCATTTTCCATGCTTCTTGACCTTCAGCAATCTTATCCAACCGCGACTCCATTTGCGATGTGAACGTGAACTGAAACAAGTCGTCAAAATGCGTTAGCAGGAATTGCAGAACACTTTTTCCTAGAGGTGTAGGAGCAAGACGATTCTTTTCACCACCAACTTCTTTATTTATAATCTCAATATTTGGTGGCCATTGTTTTGGTTCAATCTGTAGCTTTTTAGTTGTTACACTATGGGATGGAAAGTTCTTAGTTTCTACATATTGACGATCAAGAATTGTAGATACCAGAGATGCGAAAGTTGATGGACGACCAATTCCTTGTGATTCCAATTCATGAATTAAATTTGCTTCATTGAAATGTTGTTTTGCACGCGTAGTATGCGGGGCGGCATTCATAGTTTTCCACTGAACCTTCATTCCTTTGACAAGACTGCACGCCATTTCCCATTCTTTTTCTTCAGCTTCCTTTTCTTCTTCTTGGTCATCCTCTGATCGCTCTTTAATTTGAATCTTTCGCCAACCATCAAAGATTGTTATACGCCAAGATGCTCTCCATGTGAAATCCTCTTCATTATCACCATCCGCAACAATGATTAGCGTTCGCTGTTCACCCTTTACAGATGCCATGACACTTTGAATCGTTCGCATCCAAATCAAATGATAGATTTTACGATCAATCGCTGACCAATCTTCTGTAGTTGGAAGGCTTGTCATAGTCATAGAAATTGGACGAATGGCTTCATGTGCATCTTGAGTTTTCGTTTGAGTTTCAGCCTTTGCTTTTGCGGTTGTTTTTATTTTAGTCTTTGGTTCAGGTGACTTATTACTTTTGCCAACATAATTTTCTCCGTATGTGGATGAAACATAATCACGTGCTGCTAATGTAGCTTCTTCACTTAGTAGTGCCTTGTCCGTTCGCATATAGGTAATATATCCTGATTCGTACAAACGTTGTGCAGTATTCATAGTTTGTTTCGGCTTTGACATGAAGATTGACGATGCTTGTTGTTGCAATGTACTAGTTATTAAAGGTAGTGGAGGTTTTTCAGACCATGGACTTGTTTCGGCAGAAACTATTTTTCCATAAAGTTGATCATGATGAATTTGCAAGTATGCTTGTGCAGAATCTTCATCTTCTAATTCATCGGTTAATACTGCATCCCATGTATTGTTACTAGAACTACTACTAGAACTACTAGTAGTTCCATACTTAGCCCAAGTTCCAGAAATCTTCCACGAATCACTGCTTTCAAAGGATAAAATTAAATCTTCACGTTCACAAACAAGACGCAATGCAGCAGTTTGACATCTTCCAGCAGAAAGTGAGGGTCCAACATTTTTCCATAGGAGTGGACTCATTGTAAATCCAATCATCATATCCAACATTGCACGAACTTCAGCAGCATAAACCTTATTCATATCCAGTCGTCTAGGATTTTCAATCGCTTGTTTCACTGCTGATTGTGTGATTTCATGAAATACAGAGCGAAGTGTAGTCGCTGGATTTAGCTTCAGTAGAAGACATACACTATAGGCAATTAATTCACCTTCTCTATCATCGTCTGATGCAAGATAGACAGTTCTTGCATTAGATGCTGCAGATTTTAAAGAACTAATTGTACTTGCCTTATCCTTCATAAATTCAAAAGTCGGTTCAAAATCACGCTCAATTCCTACTGAATCAAGTGTTTCTTTTAATGCACGAATATGACCCATAGATGCAATGACTTTGAACCCAGGACCCAAGAATCCCTGAATTTTTCCACATTTTGCAGGAGATTCAACAATCACTAAATTCATTCTAATTGGTTTTAATAAAATAAATTAAATTAAATTAATAGTATCAAATTTTTCATTATGTAAGGCTATTAAAACTATTCTACTATACATAGTGTAGGTAATGCAACGTTCACAAACAAGTGCTGAAGGTTCACTCTATGAGCTTGTAGCACGTGGAGTGAAAGATAAGTATTTTATCCAAGATGATACTGAAGCAATACATCCATTTGATTGGCGTTATGAACGTTATCCTGCGAGTGTTCCTGAAATACGATTAACAGTCCCTACAAATCCATCAAAATTCAACAGTCGTTGCGAATTTGAATTTGATCTTCCTGGTGATATTTTGAAAGAAGCAACACTTTTAATTGACCTTCCTACATGGTTACCATCACAGCTGGCTGCGAATGCACAAAATAGAATTATAACTGACCAAAACGGTTATGTAAATGGATATGTAAATGGTATTGCCTATTTCTTATTTGAAAAAATAGAAATTTATCAAGACAAGATACTTCTACAAGAAGTCAGTGGGGATTCACTATATGCCGCTGCTTTGACCAAAGGTTCTTTCAACAATGCCTTTTTAATACAAAGTCTTGCAGGAATGCACGATGGTTCACCATTAAGTATTTCTAGAAATGCTGTTCCTGGCCGCTTAGAACTTCCTCTTCCGATGATTGGTTGTTCTTTACCTGGTGATCGTGGTCTGCCATTATGTGGACTTCGTGATCAAACATTCCGTCTGCGTCTTACACTACGTCCACTAGAAAGTCTTATTGAATCAAATTCCCCTTCTAATTCTCCACCAACTCCGTGGTTATCAAGATTTACACAAGGAACAACTACCTTACAAGGAGTTTCACGTGATTCTATACAACAACCTACATTAACGTTGAGAACAAAGCAATACTATCTTGGTAATGAAGCAAGGGCAAAACTTGCTGATGAAACTATCGAAATTCCCTACATTCGTTATTTTGATAACCGGTTTATTATCAATCAATTAGACTATAGTTCTGTGCAAAATGGAGCTACTACAAACATTGTCCGTTTCCTTAATGCAAATTATACAGTTGAACGAATAATAACCTTTTTCCGAAATCAAGGTGATAAATACTTAAATCGTCTTTGGAAATTTACAAATGACAGGTCGGCAGATAAACAATATTATACAAGCATTCAACTCACAATTGCTGGAAAGGTTCGTGAAGAAGCATGGCCACCAAGTATATTACAAACAATTATTGGACATGCAAAAGAAGATCGTACAACTGCAAATAATATATCTATTTTGAATTGGTCACGAGGATGGCGTGTTGAAGATAGTCTTCCTTCCTTACGAGAACCAACAGGAGGAATTAACTTTACGACGGCTGATAGACCTATGTTAAGTATAGGATTAAATGATGTTATTATAGATCCTCAATTGGGTTATAAACAAGTCTTTATGAATAGTTGTTGTGAATCTTGGGCATTATATAAAATCCGCAATAGACGTGGAGGATTAGAATATGCAAATTAATTTCCCGAAGTAAGAAGAGGATAAGATTACTATGAACTTTTCACAATTAAATAATCCACAGACAAATCTATCACGACCTCTTGGTGATCAAACAACGATTATTGATTTAGCTGATCGTGATGAAATGGACGATGCATTATTTCCATTAACTGCGACACAGTCCTGGTTTACACGCGCAAAACAACGACGTATTCTACCATTTACACCTGTCCTACAAGAATTTACATCCATCTCAGCTCTGGATTTTGGACAAAAACTGGTTTTCAATATCGGTTCTGTTAATGCTGGAGACTTATTATTTTCAGTAGCATTACAAATACAATTAGGACATTGGCTTCCTAATAATATTATAAACGGTTTACAAACAAATACTCTGAATTATGTGGATCCCCAAAGTGCATGGTACTATGCAAATAGTCTTGGTTCAGTAATTATTCAGCGAGCTGACTTTATTATTGAAGACCAAATTATTGAAACAATCGATGGAGATTTTTCAAATATTTACGCAACATTATTTCATGATTTAAATATACAATTTGGTATTGCGAATGATGCATATGGAAAAGTGGATATACCTAGTCTTATTAACCAATCTCCTGGCAAAGTTTTTCCAACCTCAAATGGATTTATAACATGTATTCTTCCGTTTACATTTCAAAGAATACGTTTACAAAATGGATTTCCGCTAATCTCATGTCGCGAAAAGACTGTTCGCATAGAAATAACATTACGTCCATTCTCAGAATGTGTACGAATTGCATCTGGACTACGTGCTTCATGTGATGATACACCTCTTGGAAAGACTTTTGTATTTCAACCACTATCAGGCCCAAATATTTCTGTTACTGCTTCAAGTACACCTCCTGTATTTGCTGATGCACGTCTTGTTACCTATGGAATGATGACAGATGGAAAGCTGCGAACTGCACTTTTAAAAGCTCCTTTTGAGCGTCTATTTCGTGAAATCCAAGCATTTCAGTTCAGTGAACCGAAAAAGTATGTTATAAATACGGGTCCAGGAATGGTACGACTACAACTTCCTATTGAAGTCAATGGACCACTTGAAGAAATTATTTGGGTAATTCGTCGCAAAGCAGTTTCCTTAAACAATGAATGGACCAATTACGGAAGTGTCCTTGAAAGTGAATGGTCCATAAATACACCAAGTAAAAGTATGCTTACACAGGGAACTATACAAGTCAATGGAATATCATTGATTGAATCGTATGGTGATTACTTTCGTCGTTCTATTGCAAAAGATCATAAAGGCGGTATAGTTGCGTATAATTCATTTATTTATGGGTATTCATTTGCTGAAGAACCCGGTAAACATAATCCTTCAGGATGGATAAATACAAGTAAAACAAGTGATGTTCGTCTGCGAATGGATATTTCTCCACCGAATGGGAGTGAAGATTTAGAATTTGAAGTGCTCGTATATTGTATTTCATTAAATTGGATACGATTTGAAAATGGTATTGCCAATAAATTATTCAATTCTTAAAGATATAATAGAGAAAACGATGTCTTCATCATATGAAGGTACTAAACGATCATTTAATTTAAGAAATCTCAGAAATGCTCTTCCGCCTGCACATGTTGATGAACCCTATCCAGGATATGCTAGATTAAAATTACAACGAGAATTTTTTAAAGATAAACCACTTTTACAGCACTGGAGTCAATTTGATAAATATGTTAAAAATTATTTTGATAATATAATAAAAAATAAACAATATGAAGAAAAACCTCAAAAACTTTCAAGAGAAACTAGTTATTCTTTTGTAAAATTTACTAAAGAAGAGAAACTAATAGAAAAGGAATTTTCTGATTCAGGATCTATAGTTATACATACAATTGGTGATGGTTCATGTTTACTACATGCGTTATTCCTTTCACTAAGTAAAATATATAGAGCATTAACTGATGATAAAAAGATAAAAATGATTGATTATTATCGCAGGAATGAATTTTATAATCTTTTCAAAGAAAATACAACCGATACATTCAATAGCTTACGAACTTTCCGAGCAACTGTAAGTAAAAATAATTTTCGAGAATACTTAGAAGAAACACAAGTTACAACATTTTGTAGTACATATAGGGTAAATGCCATAGTACTTTCTACAGACTTACAGTATGGTAATACACATTGTGGTATTATAAATTCAGATGATTCAATTGGTGATCAACAATCAAACTATAGTAGGTTTAATAAAAATGGTTATCCATATATATTTTTAATCAATCATGGTGAGAATCATTATTCTTCAATATATCTAAATAAAAGACAAAAATTTATTCTTACTGAAGAAGAATTATTGATTTATTTTCCTATTTTGTGTACTAGTTTAAGAATAGGTGATACCAGTCAAAAAATTGCAAAAATTGGTGAATTAACAGATGATGATATCTTGAGCGAGTTGAAAAGAACACCTTCAAGATTATATCCTCTTAAAAAAACAGGTGGTCAACGTAAAACGCGTCGCCATTATCGTAATTTACGCACTAACCGCCGTAACACTCCAAAATTCAATCGCTAACGAAGGATTGGTTAAATAAGGTAGTGGTAGATAAAAATATCCACGATCACCAACATTCGTTCCCCAACTATTTTTAATAATCCATACACCATTTCCACCAGGACATGCTGTAGGGTTTAATGGATTCGCAGGATAGGAACGAGTTAAATCATATCCACAAACTAAGACTGCATGTCCGCCAAGATAAATATCTGATTTTCTTAGGGATGATACATAAGGCATAGGAACATAGCCCGTTAATAGACTATTTCTAGATTCAAACGATGAATAAACTCTAAATCCAAGAATAAATGGTTGCCCATTGATTAAACAACCTTGTAATGTACTTAAGGTTTGTAATACTGCCGAATATGTTGTACATTTATAACCTAATCCAGTTGAATAACATGTAGGACTTGGTTTGAGAGCATAAGTTTTAGTGTTATAAGGTAATAATGTTTCTGAGCATAATCCATACTTCTGTAAACATCGTATACCATTTATTATTGTAGAACCATTGTCTTGAATAATGGAACCGTTTGAACTTATTTTATTTCCTTGATTTAATCGTTCATTATAATATAAGAATAAACGTGATCCTAAATATTGGTTTGGTGAAACAAATGAATATGCTGAACATAATGCATTTGCAGTACAACTTCCTATATTTCCTTGATTATAAACAATTGCCATCTTGTTAGTATATGATTTACGAAAGTCCACAATCTGGGGTGGAGAATTTATAAATGATATTGTTTTATATAAAGTGGGGTCTTTGGGCATAGGTTGTAATTTTACATTATATACATATTTTGCCAATGATACATTTTCTAAACACCAAGCATCAGAAGACAAATTTCTATTTGTTAAGTATTGATAGGGTAGATAAAAATAGCCAGCATCTCCCCATGAAGAACCCCAACTATTACGAATAATCCACTGTTTCTTTGAATTATTGTATCCACATACTAATACTGCATGACCACCGAGTAAATTATCATTATTTGTAGGCATATGAACAATACCAGTACTTGCTACAGAATTACTTTCAAAGGATGAATATATTTTTATACCAATTGCAAATGGAATACCTGATGCTAGAATCGTTTTCATTCCTTCCATTGTAGTTGGCACATTTGTCATTTCTGTAATAGTACGTGTTAGTGCATTCGTATAACATGACTCTGGGGGTTGTATCAAACATTTCGTTTCATCATATGGCCAATCAGTTTCAGGACAAAGTCCTTTTGTTTGTAATGATTGAATTCCAGCAGAAATTGTAGAACCTCCATCAGATAATACATTATTTGTTATAATACGTTCATTATAATATAAGAATAATCGTGAACCCATAAATCCAGGATTATCAAATTCATACGCACCACATAATGCATTTGCAGTACAACTTCCTAATTGACCTTGATCATATACGGGAGGCATGTTTGGATTTGTACGAAGATCAATAAATGATGGTAGATTTGGTGTGGGGTTGGATTTATGAGGTTTCAGATGTAAATGTTTCACCTTTGTATGAAAACGAAGATTATTTTCATCTAAACGTTCTATTTTTAAATTATATACGCGTTTCATATTCTAATATATATTACGATAAATAATTTATTTATTTAGAAAGAATAATTGCAGATTTAAATATATATTATATATTTATAGATAATGTCAGATTCAAATACTACTTATGATTCTAACTCATTAAACTATTTCAATATTATTCTCTATGTACCATTACTAACAATAAAGGCTTGTTGGACTGCAATGTGTGTAGGAATGCCGTTTGGTGGCACACTTGGCGCAATAATGATGACTGTCATGTCCAATGATTCTGGTGAATATCCATTTGCACCAATTATTGCAGCTATAACATCATTACCTATAGCTATTATTTGCGATTCACTCCTTTACATTCCGTGCATTATAGTACGTAAATGGAATAGTACGACACATGTTGAAAAAAAGTCCATTTAGAGATTACATCCTATTGTTAGATATGGTAGCCTCATTGGTTCGCCTTTTACATAGTGGAATACAAGATGAACGATTACTTCCGAAAGTCGTAACCGATGTAAAAGCATATATTCGTGTACATATTCGTGTAGGTCGTATGACAACTCAATGGCAGCGGCTTGACTTTCAACAATCTCCACAATTTAATCAAACGGCTTCATGTCGTTTACTCAGAAAAGGTGAACTTATTACACGTCTTTATCTAGTTACTACTATGCCCGATATATATACACCTCAACAAAATGCTATGACATCTGCTGGAATAAACTTTGTCGGTCCACGATTCGGTTGGACAAATAGTCTTGGACATGCATTAATTGCGAACGCGAACGTTAGCATTGGTGGTAATGTTGTCGAAACTCTTGACGGACGTCTTTTAGAAGTTCTTGATGAATTTAATACTCCTCTTGAAAAAGTAAATGATGTCAACTCTATGATTTGTCGTATTCAAAACGGATTTACACAAACAAGTCTTGGAAATTCATCAACACCTACCCAAGTCATTGTTCCACTTCCTTTCTGGTTTAGTCGTGGTGATCTTGGTGCTGCTTTACCCATTGATAGTCTAAATGTGGATGAAGTTCGTGTAAGTATCCAATTCCGACCTGTCACAAGTCTTTATTATACAGAATCACAAATAGTAACTAGTTCAACTACAAGTGCCGAAGGAATTTCCTTATGGCCTATACAAAATAGTTCATTTTATAGAAATGATCCATCTGGAAAAGTAGTACCAGAAATTTCACCAAATCCTGTTTCACCTATACCAAATATTAAAATGCCAAATACCTTTTCATTAGGAGATAGTTACTTATTAGCCGAATATATTTACTTGGATAAACCTGAAGCAAATCAGTTTCGTCTTGCAGATATTGAAGTACCAATTATTCAACATGTCCCAATTGACCCAAAAGATACTCAACGTGCAGCATATTATCAAGTTGCTTTAGAATTACAAAATCCTATTCGTCATTTATTTTTCATGGCTCAGAATTATAATGCAATGAATTATAATGCATTCTTCTTATCTACTGCAGAATTGAGTAATAATAATGGTAAACTATGGTGGCCAGATTGTTCAGGTCTGAATCCAGGATATTTTACGACTCCTATTCCAGGATTTTCTACACGTGGCTCTGAACCATTTACTTTGATTGAATTAATTTATGAAGGATCTTACGTCCGTACAAGCACAGAGAATTGTGCCTTGTATAGAAGTATTTTACCAAGCCTTGAAGAACGAAAGAGTCCATGGATCAATCGTTATATGTACTGTATTCCTTTTGGTGTTAACTCTGGGTATACACCAGCATCGGTTGTTAACGGTGAAGCGAATATGAATCGCATCATGAAAAAAGAAATGCGTTTTGGTATTCGCAATTCACAACGTCTTTGGATATATTGTTGGGCTGAGACATATAATATATTGAAAATCTATGGTGGACGTGGATCACTATTATTTGCCTACTAATCTTTCCAAACAAGATAATCACATTTTGCATATTTTCCTTGCCTTACAGGAAGATGTATTTCGGCCGTTCGTTTATATCTTGGAAATTCAATAGTTCCGCTCCATTCTTCTCCAGACTTTATCCAATCATTAAAACGACCACTTATTTCTTTATAAGAAGGATCTGTAATATGAACTCCCAATTCTTTGAGTTTACTTAAGATCCGAATACTTTCTTTTAATCGTTCATCTTGTGTCTTTAATAGTATTGACATCTGTAAATATGACAATACTATTCTCTAAATACTTTAAATTTTATATGTATTAACGTATTAGTGATAAAGCAGTACTAAAATACTGTCTTCCATCTTCAAGACTATATTTTGTAGCATAATCCGGATAATTACGTATATTACTACTACCGTAAAATCCACTGCATGTACTAACATTTACACCAGGATTAGCCTTTGCTTGTGTATTTACATAACCACCAAATTGAGTAATTTCTTGAAGTCTACGAAGTCTATCACTAGCATCTATCGGCATATCTCTTCTGTAATACACGGCTAAAAATTTTTGGTTTAAACAGATACTTAGATTCATTTTAAGAATGTGCGGTATCTGGGGATTACTAGGAGATGTGTATTCTAAAGAACAGGCTGAAAGTCTACTCAAGAATCTTTCTGCTCGTGGACCTGAGGGTGCAAGAATGATTGAAGATAAAAACTTTCAACTTGGATTTACTCGGTTAGCAATTAATGGACTTGAACCATCAGGAATGCAACCTATGACAAATACTAAGAAAAATCTTGTTTGGGTGTGTAATGGTGAAATTTACAATTGGAAGGATTTAGCCAAACGCCATTCAATTGATGCAAGTGGTTCGGATTGTTCAGTACTAGGACCTTTATTTGAAACTTTAGGAACACAAACTGATGCAAAGACACTATTTCAAAGTTTAGATGGTGTGTTTGCAATGATTGTGATTGATATAACTGCAGGAATTGCATTTGTTGCACGTGATCCTTATGGTGTTCGCCCCTTATTTGTCGGATACACACTTGGAGAACCTGTAGAAACTATGAAAGATCGTATGTGTATTACAGATTCATCGGGAAAGCTAAGACCAGTAATGCGTATAAAATTTTCGAGTGAATTAAAAGCACTAAATCTAAGTGATTGTTCAATTGTAGAAGCTTTCCCCCCAGGACATTATGCGGCATATGATTTAAAATCCTTACAACGTATTGGTTTTGAAGCATATCACACAATTCCTTGGTTAAAAAACCCTGATTATGAAATTAGTAAATCAGCGACAGATGCACTATCAAAAAGTCTGCGTGTAGCTGTTAAAAAGCGTATGATGATGGAACGTCCTGTTGCTGCCTTACTCAGTGGTGGACTTGACAGTAGTCTTATTGCAGCTCTTGTACAAAAGGAACTAAAAGAAGCTGGTAAACCGCCTTTAAAGACGTTTAGTATTGGATTTGAAGGTTCTGAAGATATAAAATATGCAAAAATTGTAGCGGATCATATAGGTTCTGATCATACTGAAATCATTATGACACCTGATGAATTCTTTGCAGCCATTCCTGAAGTCATTCAATCAATTGAGAGTTTTGATATTACAACGGTTCGCGCATCTGTAGGTAATTGGCTTGTATCTCGTGAGATTGCAAGGCGTACAGACTGCAAGGTTGTATTTAATGGTGACGGTTCAGATGAAGTCTTTGGTGGATATATGTATTTTTATAACGCACCTTCAAATGAAGCGTTTGAAGCTGAAACGAATCGCTTACTAAAAGACATCCATTTATTTGATGTACTACGTTCAGATCGCAGTATTAGCAGTCATGGACTAGAACCGCGAACACCGTTTTTAGATAAACAATTTGTAGCAGTTGCGAAAAGTATAGGAACAAATCTTCGTCGTCCAGTAAAGGGTAAGTGGGTTGAGAAACAGATTCTACGCCTTGCATTTTTAGAATCATATCTTCTCCCTCCGAGTATTATCAAGCGTAAAAAGGAGGCATTTAGTGATGGTGTAAGTGGTAAGAAAAAGTCGTGGTATCAAGAATGCCAGGAACGTGCGTTAGCAGCAGTTGGTCCTGACTGGGAACAGAAAGCGAAGATGTTCACACACTTACCACCGAAAACACCTGAAGCTTATTATTATCGTGTTCTGTTTAACCGCTACTATGGTTCAGCAGGACCGTGTGTTGTACCTTATCATTGGATGCCTCGCTGGACTCCTGGTGCGACCGATCCTAGTGCGCGCACACTTGAAGTATATAACAATACTAACAATACTAATAATACTAAGTAATTAATGAAATACACGTGTTTTTAGCCATTCAACCCAAGATTGACCATCTTCAGAATTCCAGTGCATATGTCTATCAATGGTTAGCCCAGTATTGCGATTTAACAAAGTTATATCTACATACGTAGGACGATAATGGGTTAAATGATGGAGTACCTTACCAATATTTTTAGTTGAAAGAACTCCACATGTATAAATATCGAATTCAAGTAAACAATTACTTGAACCGGTGTGAAGAATACGAGGATCAGGACGATTCCAGAAATGAAACGCAATATGGCTAGTTTCAATGGGTGCAATTCCTGTAAGGCCTTCATTAAATCTAGGATACTTCATATAATATACATGGGGAGATGCGAGACTTTTCATGTTAATATCTTTAATAATTTGGTCAATCATATGTTTCACCTTTTCTTTATCAGATTCTTGAGGAGATGTTTCAAGTTCCATACGTAGGAGTAAGTGGTGATGTTGTACACGACTTGATGGAAAATTATTTTTTCTTGTGCGGTTTTTTACCATCCTATTTAGAAGGACTTAAATATTTTTTAGTAAATCATGGTAATGAGAAACTCAATATTTAGAATTCAATTTGCGAGTAATCTAAGAGTTCATAATCTTCCTTTGAAACAGTCATCACAGCTTCTAACACCAGTATCACGAAATCTAGCACTCCTTGGAGATATCGGGCTACCGAAATGCAACAAGACACGTGATTTTTTCAAGTGGTGTGAATCCATGTATGATACTATATATTGGGTTCCTGGATATTTAGAGTTTTCAGATTATGAACAAAAAAAACATACATGGCAAGAACGTTTAGATGCAGGTTATGAAAGTATAGATATGTGGAATCTTAAAAAAACCTTATTATGTTCAAAACAAGCCTTTTATATTCAAGAATCTAGATTAGAACTTTTATTAACACCCTTATGGAATCAAATGATAAATATTCCTATTTATGTAAAATCAAACAATGGTTCAAAATTACTATCAAAGAAAGATTTGATTGATTTAAAAACTTCAGAATTTGATTGGTTACTAAGAATGACAGCATATTCCTCAGTACCCGTAGCATGGTTGACATATGCATCACCGTTTAATATATCAGCAGTAAATGACATTTCTGTTGATTTACCATATTTGGATCATCCGAAATTAGTTTGTTCAATTCGTGGAAAAAATAATAGTATGGGAGAAAATATTCTAGGAAGTAGTACAAATGTAAAAGGCTCTTCATCATTTATTACAGACGCATATTGGGAATATAGTGATACGACAAATGAAAATCAAAATCAAAATCCTAACAATATAAATATAAATGAAAAAATAATGAATATTTTAAAGTTATATTAAATATATCTATCTAAGGAGGTAAAGGTAACTTAGGATACTTACTAAATTGTTTTTCTTTTACAATCATACCAAAAAAACTTTTTTCAAATCCTTTTATGGACTTGTAAAAATTTGCTTGACCAAGAAAGGCTATAGAACGTTTCTTTTTAATATAAGAAATAGCTTCATCTGCTGTGCAACGAAACATGGCAATTAATACCATTGCAACAATTGCAGCAGAACGTTGCATACCAGCAGCACAATGTATAAGAATAGTTTTTCCCTTATTATATTCATTCATTACTTTGAATATAATTTCCCATGACCATAATTCCATATTGCGTATTTCATTTTCTTGTAGATTATCATCAACAGGAACTCTGTACATAGAAGGTATTCCTGAAACAAAAGGTATATCTTTTGTAGCATTAAAAATTACAGTTATATTATTCTGACGTAACCAAAATTCATTCTGACTTGCTTGACGATTTCCTAACCAAAGTCTGGGAATAATTTCGTTTGCTGGATCTCCTTGCATAGAGAGTATGCTCTGAATGATTTTAGCAAAAAAATTTACAATGTTTTTGACACACATGAATTCTAATATTAATTATATAGTCCGAAAAAATTAACGCCATAATTTTGTGAATGAATATACTAACAATACTATCATAATGATTCTTACTAAACATTTATATCGTCTTGATGAAATTCGTTCAGCATTCTTATATTCCTTGAAAAATCGTTCATGTAAAGAAGCAATCTTCTGGCTTCATGAATTGGAAGAATCATGTTATGGCAGTGAATCAC
>Ga0114973_10001319_pt1 | contig 18577 bp, 15 predicted proteins | sample M_140807_MF_Meta_FD_87025 | JGI IMG/M metagenome (GOLD analysis project Ga0114973, IMG submission 87025) | Freshwater microbial communities from Lake Montjoie, Canada to study carbon cycling - M_140807_MF_MetaG | ecosystem: Environmental > Aquatic > Freshwater > Lake | place: Lake Montjoie...
GTCAAGCGTAAATACGGGGCAACCCGACTAAAATGTCCACCTTATGGATTGCACGCATGTCTAACCCCGCAAAGTCGGTACTCGCCACTCCTTTCCTTGACCAAGCCCGCTTGCGCCGCCGCAGGTGGTATTGGCTCACGCCCATGCTGGTCTTGGCGCTGTACGCCTGCGTCATGGGCGTATTCTTTTGGCTGCAACGCATTCATGACGGCAGCGTCATGTTCGTCACCATTGATCAAGAGCTGCGCCAGCATCGTTTGATCTGGGTGGTCGTCGCCTTATCTGTCGTGATTGTGATCGCCTTATTGATGTTGTGGCGTTACACCCGCTATCGCTCTGAGGCAGAGGCTGCGCTGATTGCCGAAACCGGCTTCAGGCGCGCCATGGAGAACTCCATGTCCACGGGGATGCGTGTGATTGACCTCGAAGGTCGCATCGCTTATGTAAACCCTGCGTTTTGTCGAATGATTGGCTGGAACGAAGCCGACCTGATTGGCCGACTGCCACCGTTTCCGTATTGGGTACCGGGGCGCTACGAATCACATCAGCAAACGCTTGATAACCTCATGACGGGTAAGGCCCCCAGCTCTGGCATTGAACTCGAGGCGCAACGCCGCGATGGCTCGCGCTTTAACGCGCGAATGTATGTGTCGCCCTTGCTCGACCCACAAGGCACGCAAGTGGGCTGGATGACCTCGATGACCGACATCACCGAGCCCAAACGCATTCGCGAGGCTCTGACAGCCGCCCACGAGCGTTTTATGACAGTGCTTGAAGGCCTTGACGATGCGATCTCGGTGACTGCAGACTCAGATGAAGGTCTTGAGCTTTTATTTGCCAATCGCACCTATCGACGTTTTTTTGGTGCGCAAACCAGTGGCCACCATGAATTATTGGCAGGTCGTCGCGGGCGTTACACCGAAGAGTCGGTCGAGATTTTTTCTACCACGGTGCAGCGCTGGTTTGAGGTGCAGCACAGGATGCTTGCCTGGACCGATGGGCGCAAGGTGCGACTGCAAGTAGCGCGCGATATCACCGAACGTCGCCAACACGAAGAGACATCAAGGATTCAGCAAGAAAAAATTCAAATTACCAGTCGCTTGACCACGATGGGTGAAATGGCTTCGTCGTTAGCACACGAACTCAATCAACCTTTAACCGCGATCACAAACTACAGCATGGGCATTGTCGCCATGGTCAAGGCTGGCAATACCGACATGAACACGTTGCTGCCCGCGCTTGAAAAAACGGCAGCGCAAGCGCAGCGGGCCGGCAAAATCATCAGTCGCATCCGCGAGTTTGTCAAACGCAGTGAGCCACGCCGGCAGGCGATTCAGTTACAAACCGTGATCGACAATGCCGTGAGCTTGGCCGAAATTCATTCACGCAAACATCGAGTCGCCATTGCAACCGAGATCCCCGCCAATTTGCCAGACGTGCTCGCCGACCCAATTTTGATTGAACAAGTGTTGTTGAATTTGCTCAAAAATGGTCTCGAGGCCATGGATCAAAGCGCGGTTGACACCCTCTTATTACAAGTGACCGTACACGACAATCAAATTGAACTGGCGGTCATCGATCACGGCCATGGCTTAACCGACCCAGAACGGCTATTCGAACCCTTTTTTAGTACAAAATCTGAGGGCCTGGGTATGGGGCTCAACATCTGCCGCACAATCATTGAATCGCACCATGGTCGCCTTTGGGCGACTAGCAATCCAGAAGGCGGTACTATCTTTCGCTTTACACTACCCTGCGTCGACCCAGACGTGGTCCAGTTAGACAATCAGTCCGAGGAGTTACCTGCATGAATCTACCCCAAATAGCCAGCACCGTTTACATCGTTGACGATGACGAAGCGGTACGCGACTCATTAAGGTGGCTTCTCGAAGCCAACAGCTATCGCGTGCGCGCCTATGCAAGCGCTGAATCTTTTTTAGCCGAGTACGATGAGCAGCAGCCCGGCGTTTTGATTGTCGATGTGCGCATGCCCGGCATGAGTGGACTTGAATTGCAAGAGCAATTGATTGCTCGCAAGTCAACCATGCCTGTGGTGTTCATCACCGGCCACGGCGATATCCCGATGGCGATCTCAACCATGAAAAAAGGTGCCGTTGATTTTCTTGAAAAGCCCTTTGATGAAACGGCTCTGCGCGAAATTGTGGGTCGTATGTTCGAACAGGCAAATCAGCGCCTGTCGCAAGCGAAAGCTGTGCGCCAACATGAAGCCATGCTGGCGCGTCTGACCTCACGCGAGCAACAGGTACTAGAGCGCATCGTCGCTGGGCGTTTGAATAAGCAAATTGCCGACGACTTAGGGATCAGCATCAAGACCGTTGAAGCGCATCGCGCCAACATTATGGAAAAACTCCAGGTCACGACCGTGGCAGACTTGATGCAAGTGGCGCTCGCGAAGCCCGAGGTTAATTAATGACCGGTCGAATCATTGACGGTGTCGCCCTTGCAGGAAAAATTCGCGAAGAGGTTGCAGCACGCACCGCAGCTCTCGTTGCCGTCGGAACAAAACCGGGCTTGGCTGTGGTCTTAGTCGGTAGCGACCCCGCGTCGCAAGTGTATGTAAAAAATAAAGTGGCCGCGTGTCAAAAAGCGGGCTTGCATTCAGTACTTGAGCAATACCCACCCACTCTGAGTCAGGCTGAACTGCTAGAGCGCGTGCGGGCTCTCAATGCTGACCCGGCGATTCACGGCATTTTGGTTCAACTGCCGTTGCCCGCGCATATCGATGCGCATTTGGTCATTGAAACGATCGCCCCCGAAAAAGATGTAGATGGTTTTCACATCAGCAACGCGGGGCTACTGATGACTGGTAAGCCCTTGTTTCGCCCGTGCACGCCCTATGGCGTAATGAAAATGCTTGAGTCTGAGGGCGTGCAATTGCGTGGCGCGGTAGCCGTGGTGATTGGCGCTAGCAACATCGTCGGCAAGCCAATGACAATGCTGCTGCAAAGCGCGGGGGCAACGGTCACAATCTGCAACTCAAAAACCCGCGATCTTGGCTGGCACACCCGTCATGCGGATATCGTGGTGGTCGCGACCGGCAAGCCACGCATGATCGACGGCTGCATGATCAAACCTGGCGCGATCGTCATTGATGTGGGGATCAACCGCGGTGCCGACGGCAAGTTGTGTGGCGACGTAGATTTTGACAGCGTTATTCAAGTCGCCAGTGCCGTCACGCCAGTACCCGGTGGCGTGGGACCCATGACAATCGCTATGTTGTTAGTCAATACGCTAGAGGCCGCCGAACGCGCTCAGCAGAAGCGCGCTGAATAGCTAAACATAATCGAGCTTAATCGCTCAGTAAAATCGAACTTAAATGATGAACCCCTTGCTTGTTTCAATGAGTACCCAGATCGATTACGCAGCGATCAAACCCGAGCACATTGCCCCCGCGATCGAACAATTGCTTGGCACAGCGCGTGACGCAGTCTCAGTCGCAGCGAACCCTGAACTTCCCGTGAGTTGGGATGCCATCCTTACGCCGTTAGATGATGCCTCAGAGCCTTTGTGGCGCGCCTGGTCAGTCGTTGGTCATTTGAACTCTGTCGTTAACACTCCTGAACTTCGCGATGCCTATAACGCGATGCTAGCGAAAATCACTGAGTTCTCGACTTGGGTGGGTTTACACGTCGGTCTGTACTCACAATATCAACGTCTTCACCAATGCCCTGACTTTGAAAACTGGTCACCCGCGCGTAAACGGGTAATTGAACTCGCATTACGTGATTTCAAGCTAAGCGGAGTCGAACTGCAAGGCGAGGCACGCACACGCTACGCTGAAGTGTCTGATCAACAGTCGCAAGTGTCGCAAAAATTTTCTGAGAACGTCTTAGATGCAACCGATACTTGGTCGCTTGTGATCGAAGATCGCAAACGCTTAGACGGTGTACCAGAAGACGTGATCGCATCATTAAAAGATTCTGCAGCCGAACGCTGGACGCTTAACCTGAAGATGCCTTGCTATTTGCCGGTAATGCAATACGCGCTAGATCGCGAGTTGCGACAAACACTTTACAAGGCATATACGACGCGCGCCTCTGAACAAGGCGCCAAAGAATTTGACAACTCTGCACTGATTGAACTGGCGTTGTCCTTGCGCGCTGAAGAATCCAAATTGCTGGGCTTTAAACATTTTGCCGACCTGCGCCTGCAAACTCGTATGGCAAATAGCGACCTAGAGGTCACAGACTTTTTGCGCCAGTTAGCGCAGCGCGCAAAACCGTTTGCCGAGCGTGATCTGATCGAATTAAAAGCCTATGCAAAGACCGAGCTCGGTCTAAGCGATCTTGAACCTTGGGATATTGCCTTTGCATCTGAATGCCTGCGTGAAGCGCGCTACGCCTACTCTGACGATGACGTCAAACAATACTTCACCGAACCTCGCGTGCTCAGCGGCTTGTTTGCTGTCGTGCACACACTGTTCAACGTTGAATTAAAGACCTGTGAAGTCAACGGCTGGCATCCCGACGTGCGCGCCGCCTCGGTACACAATGCTAAGGGCGAGACGCTTGGTTACCTGCTAATGGATCTCTATGCGCGTCCTGCAAAGCAAGGCGGCGCCTGGGTAGATAGTGAACGCAACCGTCGTAAGCTTGAGACATCAAATGAGCGTCAAGCCACGACTGAGGCGCAGGCAACCAGTGCACAAAAGGGTGTCGGGCAGCGTCCAAAGGTCCAGACCCCTGTCGTGTACTTGACGTGCAATTTTGCTCGCCCGCAAGGTGGTCGCCCTGCGTTACTAACGCACGATGATGTCATCACCCTATTTCATGAAAGCGGCCATGCTCTGCACGCCTTACTCTCTGAAGTCGACGAGCCGGGTGCCTCGGCTTTTGCGGCGGTTGAGTGGGATGCCATCGAGCTACCCTCACAGTTCATGGAAAATTTTTGCTGGGAATGGTCGGTGTTACAACGCTTGACCTCGCACGTGGATACGCAAGCGCCCTTGCCGCGCGAGCTCTACGATCGCATGACCGCTGCCCGTAATTTTCAAAGCGGTATGCAAACAGTACGACAAGTTGAGTTTTCGCTCTTTGACATGTTGGTACATAACCGCAGCCATGGTCTTTCGATTGCCGAGGTGTTGACGCAGCTCGATCAGGTGCGTGATGAGGTTGCTGTCATACGCCCACCGTCATGGCATCGGTTTCCGCACAGCTTTTCGCATTTGTTTGCCGGCGGCTATGGCGCTGGCTACTACAGTTACAAGTGGGCCGAAGTGTTATCCGCTGATGCCTTTGCAGCGTTTGAAGAAGCCGCTGCGCGCGCAGCAAACGACGCGCATGCGACAGGTCAGGCGCTAGAGGGCACCGGTGCGCTTGATGCTGACACAGGTGAGCGCTTTAAGCGTGAAGTGCTTGCAGTAGGTGGTGTACGCCCCGCTGCTGACTCCTTTAAGGCATTTAGAGGGCGCGCGCCCCAAATTGATGCCCTGTTGCGTCACAGCGGTATGTCGGACACTGAAACTGCGGCGGCGGCCTAATGCAAATCCCTGCGAACCGACCTTCTTTAAGTTGTCGAGTATCTAAGAGGATACGCTTAGGCGACTGCCTGCTTGCCCGACGCCACAAGATCATACAAAGCAAGCGATGAGGCTCTGGCTAAATCGTCTGTCGCGCCTTTTGTGCATCGTGAGCTTGCTGACTCTGACCGCTTGTTCAGAGCCCGACTACAAGTGGTCGCTTTACGACGTAAGCGGTCATTTACCCAATCTTGAATTCTCGCTAAAAGGGACCGGCAATAAAACTGTCACCCAGGCGAACCTCAAAAACAAAACAGTATTGGTCTTTTTTGGCTATGCCAGTTGCCCAGACATTTGTCCGACCACGATGGCACAACTGACTGAGGTGATGACTAAGCTTGGCGACGATGCTCAGGACGTTCGCATTTTATTTATCAGTGTCGACCCTCATCGCGACACGCCCGATATGTTGCAAGCCTATGTCGATGCCTTTAATAAAAATGCGGTGGGGCTGACTGGCAGCGAAAAAGACGTGGCAGCCTTGGCTAGGCGCTATCGCATCGCCTACCAAATTGAGAAACCGAAGCCCGGTGACAGCTCTGAAATCTACGACGTCACGCATAGCCGCGGCGTGTTTATTTTTGATCGCTTTGGCAAAGCGCGTTTGTTAGCCTCTGACACCGAAGCGATCGACACAGTCACAGCAGATTTGAGGCGCCTGATTCAAACGACGCGCGCAAAGTGACTAAAGAAAATGGTTATCGGCATCGCGAAACCACTCATGGCGTGCCACAGCAACTTAGCAGCTAGAACCCTGTACCTTGATCTACCTCAACCCCCTGCTTCACCAGTCAATGTTAAGGTTAGCTATCCATCACTCATGATTGCTGACAGCAACGATGCTTCCAACAAATAAGAACCAAGACGCTCTTGATATCTCTATTCAAGGCATGACCTGTGCCTCGTGCGTCTTGCGGGTCGAAAAAGCCCTGAAGGCTGTGCCTGGCGTGTCAGCGGCAACAGTCAACCTGGCGACAGAGCGCGCCCACATCGACTGGGCCACCGAGTTGTCTGACCCGAAAGACGTAAGCTTGACGGTCTTAGCCGCAGTGCATAAAGCGGGCTACGAAGCCTCTGTGCTTGAACAGCACGCTGCGCCCTCCTCTGCCGAAGCGGATGCACGCGCTCTCGAAACAAACGCCTTGCTGCGCGCCCTCTGGGTGTCGCTTGCGTTGACGCTACCGATTTTTCTGGTCGAAATGGGCGGGCATCTGATACCCAGAGTGCATCACTTTGTACATGAAACGATTGGCATGCAACGTAGCTGGATCGCACAATCAATCTTGACCACGCTGGTGTTAGTTGGACCGGGGCGCGTCTTTTTTACCAAGGGTCTGCCGGCTTTATGGCATCTAGTGCCCGAGATGAACTCACTGGTTGCGTTAGGGGCTGGTAGCGCGTGGGCGTATTCAATGGTGGCTACCTATTTACCTCAAGCCTTACCTGACGGCACACGCTTTGTGTATTTCGAAGCCGCTGCAGTGATTGTGACGTTGATTTTGTTAGGTCGAACGCTTGAGGCACGTGCCAAAGGACGCACCGGCGCTGCGATCAAACACCTGATTGGCTTACAGCCGCGCCAGGCACGCGTCTTGATCAACGGCCAACCGACAGACATTGATATCAAAACGGTCAAGCCCGGTGATCTGATTTTGGTGCGTCCTGGCGAAAAAATCGCGACAGATGGTGTCATTACCGAAGGCCAGCCCTACATCGACGAAGCAATGATATCGGGCGAACCGATCCCAGTCACCAAACGTATCGGTGATCGTGTGACTGGTGGCACGTTAAACACAACTAACAGTTTTACCTTTAAAGCGACACACACGGGTGGCGATACCGTCTTGGCACGCATCATTCGCATGGTCGAGGCTGCTCAAGGCACCAAGCTGCCGATACAAGCGCTAGTCGATCGCGTCACCGCATGGTTTGTGCCAGCCATCATCCTGTGTTCTCTATTGACCTTCGTCATTTGGTATTGGTTAGGCCCTGCGCCCAGCCTCAGTCATGCGTTGATTAACGCCGTAGCCGTGATGATCATCGCTTGCCCGTGCGCCATGGGTCTGGCAACACCCACCTCAATCATGGTGGGTACCGGTCGCGCCGCCGAACTCGGTGTCTTGTTTCGCCAGGGTGATGCGTTACAACGCCTGCGTGATGTGCAAGTGGTGGCCTTTGATAAAACGGGCACGCTGACAATGGGCAAACCGGTACTGACCGATTTTGTTGTACTCGAGCCAACTTACGACCGCGCCCTTCTACTGTCTTGGGCCGCTGCCATGCAGACGCACTCTGAGCATCCGATTGCCCATGCGATTGTGCAGGCTGCACGCGCCGACAATCTGCCCATCGCTGCCGCACACAACTTTAAGGCGATCAGCGGCGCTGGCGTGCGAGCCACGGTGAATGGTCACGCGGTGAGCTCAGGCGCCCAAGCGTTTATGCAAACAGAAGGCGTAGACACCTCTGCGGCAGTTCATTACAGCGAGCAATGGGGTCAACAGGGTAAAACACCGATCTGTTTAGCGGTAGACGGCAAGCTAGCTGCGCTGATGGCGGTGGCTGATCCAGTCAAGCCAAGTGCAAACGGGGCGATTGCGACACTCAAGCAGCTTGGGTTGCGTACCGTCATGATCACCGGCGACAATCAATACACCGCACTTGCGGTCGCGCAGCAACTTGGCATCGATGAAGTCCATGCTCAAGTATTGCCTGAGGGCAAAGTCGCGGTCTTGCAAGCGCTGCAACGCTCAAGTGCACTGGGCGGTAGCACAGAGACTTCACACTCACCGACAGCCGATACACTCGAAGCAAAATCAAACAACACGGGACCGACGTACGTCAAAATCGTGCTCGCGTTTGTCGGCGACGGCATCAACGACGCCCCTGCTTTGGCCACAGCAGATGTCGGGATCGCCATCGGTACAGGCACTGATGTCGCAATCGAATCAGCCTCTGTCGTATTGATGTCTGATGATCTAGCAGGCGTGGCCACGGCGATTGGCTTATCGCGCGCGACGCTCACCAATATCCGACAAAATCTGTTTTGGGCTTTCGCCTATAACGCAGCACTTGTACCCGTCGCTGCAGGGGTGCTGTACCCGTCGTTTGGGATACTACTGTCGCCTATGTTTGCTGCTGGGGCGATGGCGTTTTCAAGTGTGTTTGTGGTGGCCAACGCCCTGCGGCTCAAACGGTATAAAACTACAGTTGGCAGCGCGTCGTAAACGTCATCTAAAGCTATGGTCGCCACCGCGTCGTAAACGTCATCGCGTCAGGGCGTTGCACCGGGTTAGCTGGTGTGATGGGCGTACCGACCGCTAAAAAACCCACGAAACGATAATCGAGCGCATCAAACCCCAACGCCTCGGGCACCTCGTCGGTGTAGGTGCCAAGCCCTGTACTCCAGTAGCTCGAAAAGCCCATCAAATGCGCAGCGTTTTGAATATTCATCACCGCTGCGCCCATCGATAATGTTTGTTCAATCTCTGGCACTTTTTCATTGTCGTGCGAAATTTTGTACGCAAGCCCAATCAGTAACGGCACCGTCGATAACCACTTACGTGTGTTCTGCTCTTTTTGCGGGGTAATCTCACGACCCGAACGACGTGTTGCAGCAATCGCCAAGTCGGTAAATGCTGCGACCTCGGGTTGCATCACGAGTGCAAAGCGCCACGCACGCAACGCAGAATGATCCGGGGCACAGACTGCCGCCGCGAGCATTTGTTGCAACTGTTCAACATTGGGGCCTGGGGCCTGTACGAGCTTTTGTGAACGACGCGTGGTCAGTAGCTGAGCGTTTGCGAGCGAAGTCATTTGCGTAACACCTTAAACATTAGAAAAAAACCCTGCATCACAGAAGCGATGCAGGGCTTAGTTACAGACTGCCTGCCGAAACAGACAAATCAGTAAGTATTACAGCACTTGAATGTTGGTTGCTGATGGGCCTTTTGCGCCCTGACCAATTTCAAAGCTAACTTTCTGGTTTTCTTCGAGAGTTTTATAACCACTCGAGCGAATTTCAGAATAGTGAGCGAACAGATCTTTGCCGCCGCCGTCAGGCATAATAAAACCATAACCTTTTTCGGCATTGAACCACTTCACGACACCAGTTGCCATTTCAACTTCCTTGATAGATAAATAACGGGCAAAAACGCCCAACGTGCTAGATGGTCAAGGAAGGGATAGACACCACTGATTACCACTAAGGGCGACCGACTAGGGACAAAAACCGCGTCGCTTGAGAATCTTGCAGGCAAAGTGTAGAGGCGAAGTCCACTAGAGTCAAACACTTACAGTGGTTTTTTGCCCTTAAATCGCTGAATTTGTGGTTTTCTCTGCATTTTGGGTATGAAAGCAACAAAATAAGTGAATTCTCTAAGAATTCGGCTCAATTTCAAAAAAAAACACTAGGTAACTATCCCTACACTTTCAGTATTGGCTGAACAACAGGGATATTGAAATGAAAGTCATCGTTTTAGGCGCGGGCGTCATTGGTACAACCAGTGCGTATTACCTCGCGCGTGCAGGTGCTGAGGTCACGGTAATTGATCGCCAAGGCTGTGTCGCCAATGAAACCAGCTTCGCCAACGCAGGGCAAATATCACCTGGCTACTCCACACCCTGGGCCGCACCCGGTATCCCCTTTAAAGCCTTTAAATGGATGTTCTCTAAGCACGCCCCTTTGGCGATCAAACTAGACGGCAGCCTGTGGCAGCTACGCTGGATGGCGAACATGTTGCGCAACTGCACCGCCAGCCGCTACGAACTTAACAAAGAGCGCATGATGCGCGTGGCTGAGTACAGTCGCCACTGCCTCGACGCGTTGCGCGCAGACACAGGGATCCAATACGAACAGCGCTGCGGGGGCACCTTGCAGTTGTTTCGCACCCAAGCCCAGATGGATGCGGTGCAACGCGACATTAAGGTGTTAGAAGAGTGTGGCGTGCCTTATGAGCTACTTGGCGCATCGCAACTCACCTCAGTTGAACCGGGCCTGCGACGCGCTCAAGGCCTACTCGCGGGCGGGTTGCGTTTGCCCAACGACGAAACCGGCGACTGCCAACTCTTTACCACCCGTTTAGCCACACTGGCGCAAGAGCTAGGCGTGCAATTTCGTTACAACACCCCAATTGAGCAATTGCTAACAGCTGGCGGCCAAATTACCGGTGTGCGCACCGAGAACGAGGTGCTGAAGGCCGATCGCTATGTCTTAGCGCTTGGCAGCTACACGCGTGATTTGCTCGCGCCTCTGAATATCGATCTACCCGTGTATCCCGTTAAGGGCTATTCGCTGACGGTGCCTTTGACAGATGAAACTCTTGCACCACAATCTACCGTTCTTGACGAAACCTACAAGATCGCGGTCACGCGCTTTGACAATAGGATTCGTGTGGGCGGCATGGCCGAGCTAAGCGGCTTTGATTTAAGCTTAAAGCCACAGCGTCGCGCCACTCTTGAAAAAGTCGTCACCGAATTGTTTCCGGGGGGTGACGTCCAAAACGCCACGTTCTGGACAGGACTGCGGCCCATGACCCCAGATAGCACGCCGATTATTGGCGCGACACCCTTGAACAATCTGTTTATAAATACGGGTCATGGCACCCTAGGCTGGACGATGGCCTGCGGCTCTGGCAAGCTAATTGCCGACTTAGTGGCAGGGCAGCGCCCCGAAATCAGTACCGATGGCTTGGCGATCAGTCGTTACCGAACAACGACTCAACCGCCCTTAACGCGGCCGACTTCGGTGCCTGCTTAGTTTCGGAATATATTGAAGCGTTCGTGCGCGGGCTAAACGGTTTCGAATACTCGTTTAGCCTCACTTGCCCGAGATATTTCTCAACAACCATCTTTTGTAATCTATGACTCGTCCCTCAAAAGCCCTCATTGACCTTGCCGCCCTGCGTTCAAACTACCTAACGGCCCGCAACTTGCACGGCGGCCGCGCGCTTGCGGTCGTCAAAGCCAACGCCTACGGGCACGGCGCCGTGCCTTGCGCGCAAGCCTTAGCCGATATCGCAGACGGCTTTGCCGTTGCATTTGCCGCTGAGGCCTTCGAGCTTCGCGAAGCTGGCATCACTAAGCCTATTCTGGTCCTTGAAGGCTGCTTTGATCCCAACGAATTGCTCGTAGCCCACAAGGCCAACCTCTGGGTCGTCATCCATCAAGAGTCGCAGTTACGTGCGCTTGAAACCGCGCCGATAGATGCCCACAGCATACGTGTGTGGCTCAAGGTAGATTCAGGCATGCACCGCGCCGGCTTTGCGCTAGAGGACGTTCAAACCGCCTACGCACGCCTTGAAGCCTGCCCTTCGGTCGCCTCGATCACGCTGATGACACACTTTGCCCGCGCTGACGAACCCGACAGCGATGCCACCGCCAAGCAAATCAATGCCTTTCACGAGGCCACCGCTAGTTTGCCTGGCGATCGCAGCTTAAGCAACTCAGGCGGCATCCTGGCCTGGCCGACCGCACGCGGCTCCTGGGCTCGGCCCGGAATTTTGCTGTATGGGGCTGATCCATTGCCAGTGAAACCGGAAATTTCGACAAACGGCGCTGACTCAATGCCACGTGGTGCAGCCCAGCTGACGCAAAACGCCGACCAACCACTGAACCAAGCTTATCAACTCAAACCAGTCATGTCTTTAGTGAGCGAAGTCTTTGCCATCCGCACGCTCGAACCCGGCGAGGCTTTAGGCTATGGCGGCACCTTTGTCGCCACGACCCCCGTTCGCGTTGGCTTGGTCGCGATTGGCTATGCTGATGGCTATCCCAGAGTCGCCCCAACCGGCACCCCCATCTCTGTGGGCGGCGTGCTGACCCGCACGATCGGCCGTGTCTCGATGGACATGCTCACAGTCGACCTCACCGATCTGCCTCAAGCAAGCATCGGCAGCCCCGTCGAATGCTGGGGCAAACAAATCGATGTGAACCAAGTTGCCCAACAAGCCGGCACCATCGCCTACGAACTGCTATGCAACGTCAAGCGTGTACCCAAGGTTTACCAAAACTGACGCGCAACGAGCGCTTGCTGCGGGCAATCGCTTTGCAGTTTAGAATCCAGCTATTCTCGTGGCTCGCCCTCGGCTTAGCTGAGTTTGCGCGTCATCTGAGGCACCCATTCACCTTGCTTGAATAAACGTATGCAACTTGCAACCTGGAACGTCAACTCCTTAAAAGTACGGCTGCCACAGGTTTTGGCGTGGCTCGAGGCTAACCCAGTCGATGCCTTATGCCTGCAAGAACTCAAGCTTGATCACGACAAGTTTCCGCTTGACGCGTTCACTGCCATTGGCTATCACGCAGGCTGGGCTGGCCAAAAAACCTATAACGGTGTCGCAGTGCTGTCGCGCCAACCTGGCGTGGATATCACCCGCAATATTCCGGGCTTTGAAGACCACCAGCAACGCGTGTTGGCCACCACCCTGCCCTACGGCGACAGCACGATTCGCGTGATCAGCGCCTATTGCCCCAACGGTCAAGAGGTTGGCAGCGAAAAGTATCTTTACAAGCTTGCCTGGTTTAAGGCCTTTGAAGCCTGGCTGATCACTGAAAAACAACAACATCCCAATATCGCGGTGCTGGGTGATTACAACATTGCCCCGGTTGATGCCGATGTCCACAATCCCGAAAAATGGCTTGGGCAGATTCTAGTGTCAGAGCCCGAACGTGCGGCATTTCAATCTTTGCTGGCGCTTGGGTTCACCGATGCGTTTCGCTTATTCGAGCAAGCACCCAAATCCTTTAGCTGGTGGGATTACCGCATGAACGGTTTTAAACGTAACGCCGGCATGCGCATTGATCATGTGTTGTTGTCAGAGTCACTCGTGCCAAGCTGTACCGCCTGCGTCATCGATAAAGGGCCACGCGCCCTTGAACAACCCTCAGATCATACCCCCGTGATCGCCACGCTCACTCTCAGTTAGGCACCTATGACTAACGCTCTGGCTCTGCCACTCGATCACCTAGTGATCAATACGCATTTTGAAATGAATGCGGCTCAAACCATCTTTGAGCAGCTTGGCTTTACCCTAACGCCCCGCGGACGCCATAGCCTAGGCTCGATCAATCACCTGATGGTGTTTGAGAACGACTACCTAGAACTCATCGGCCTGCCAAGCGACGGTGGCCCATTGCGCAAAGAGGTGTTAGGAAGCCCTGTGGGCATCGACGGGCTGGTCTTTCAAACCTCTGACGCAGCACGCACACATCAGTTGTTGCAAGCAAACGGGTTAGCCGTACAACCTGTGCAAGCGTTTACACGACCAGTTGAACTTGAGGGCGTCGTATCAGAGGCGCGCTTTGAAACGGTACGCTTTGAACCGGGCCAGTTTAATGCCGGCCGTTTGTATTACTGCAAACATTTCACACCTGAATTGGTTTGGCGCAAAGAGTGGCAAGCCCACCGTAATAACGTACATACACTCGCGGGTTTATTGATTGTTTGCGAGTCACCCCAACAAGAAGCCACGCGTTATATGGCGGCTGCCGGTGGCATCGCACGTATCGGTGCAAACGGTGAATATCGGGTGCGCGGTGCACAGTACAGCTTGGTATTTGTGACCGCCGCCCAATACGTAGAATGTTTTGGCAGCCTCACTTGCGTAGGCGGCAAGCGCTCAAGTTTTTTTGGAGCCATTGCGCTTCAAACCTCATCGCTCAAGCCCGTGCGTCAAGCGCTCAAGCAGATGCAAAAACATGGCTTACATACCATCACCTGGCGCGAACAAGCGGGTCGTATCGCTGTACAAATTCCGGGGTTTAACACCTTGCTTGAGTTCGTTGATACAGCGATTCAATAACTTTTTTCAGCGCAGCACCTAGTGTTGCTGCTTTTTGTGAGTGATGGGCGTGCTGGTCACTTTCGATTAACTCTTTTTATCATTTGAGGATATTTTCATGTTCAAAATCTGGGGCCGCATTACTTCGATCAACGTGCGCAAGGCCGTCTACGCAGCGCAAGAACTGGGTCTTGACTTTGAACGCATCGACGCAGGTGGCGTCTTTGGCATCGTCAAAACGCCCGAGTACATTGCCTTGAATCCAAACTCAGTCGTCCCCACCCTGGTTGAGGGCGACTTTGTGCTTTGGGAGTCAAATGTCATCGTGCGCTACTTATGCGCCAAGCACTCGCAGGGCAAACTCTACCCCACCGATCTGCAAGAACGTTTCAACGCCGAGCGCTGGATGGACTGGCAGCAAACCACCTTTGGCCCGTCCGGTCGCGATGCGTTCTGGCAACTGATTCGTATTGCTGAACCCGAGCGCGACATGAAAAAAGTCGAAGCCTCAATTGCCTCAACCGAAATCCTGCTTGATCGCCTTGAACAGCATCTCAGCAAAAATGTGTTTATCGCAGGTGCCAGTATGACAATGGCTGATATCCCGCTCACCTGTGAAGTGCACCGCTGGTACGGGCTGCCAATCCCGCACAAACCACGTCCTTACATCGAGGCTTGGTATGCAAAAATGTTAGCGCGCCCTGGTGCTAAAAACGTACTGACTTTGCCTTTGACGTGATGCCTAACAAGTTTGGTTGATTGTGCTATTTCTCATGAGGGTCAAATACTCAATAGAGGTTCTGAGTATCCGGAGGTAGGCTTTTCGAGTTAATCCAAGCCAGATGTGAGTATTTGCGAGCAGCGTGTATCGAAAATATCTTATATTTTTATTAGATTTTTTCAAACACGCGCTAGTCGCTGTACTCGATCTATCTGATCAAAATTTTACGCACACAAAATTTTGATCGTCTCTCTTGGAATTAGTATGAGTACCAATACTCCTCCTCCAGAGGGACGCACGACTCCACTCAATTTATATCCAAACAAAATTCCTCAACAATCACTACAGGAATTCATTGAGTCAGGCACGAGCCTTGGTTCATTGTGTTCACAATCAAAAACACCAGTGCTCATTACGGGTGTGTATGAGGTTTTTCCTGAGCTCGTCAAATGGACTCCAGAGTTTCTTGATCAAAAAGTCGGCGATAAAGCAGTTCAGGTGATTAGTTCTGAAACTGGTGTTTTTCAAGAACACCATCAGCCGCTCAACATGACTCTAAGAGAGTACTCGCGCGAGATTAATGTCAATCACTCAACTGCAAAGCGGCATTTATACATGGGCGCTTTGAACATTGATCATTTTTTTCCAGAGATCAAGGCAGACTTGCAATTTGATGAACTGTTGCCCCAAGAGATTAACCATTCAGAGTTATGGTACGGCCCAGGAGGCAATACAACTGGATTGCATTACGATGCCTTTAGTAATTTTTTCATTCAACTGTATGGTCAAAAACGGTGGCTCTTGTCAGAGCCCAATAGTTTTCTGAATCTTTATCCCAGATCTGCCTTATCAAATTATCCAAAGAACACTGACTTTAATCCTTTAAAGCCCGATTTTGAAAAATTTCCTAAAGCCAAGAAAGTACAGTTTTATGATCTAACGATTCAGCCAGATTCAATTCTTTTTGTACCACCCTATTGGTGGCATCAAGTCATTAGTGACAGCATGTCTATTTCAGTGAGTATTTGGTGCAAAACCAATCTGCTTAAAGCCGAGTGGGGGGCACTTCAACTACTCCCCACACACATCAAGCATCTTATTGGGCGGATCGTTTCTCCCAAGTGACACTGATTGTCTATTTGTCTTCGCTCAAGAACAATATTCACACATTGAGTTTGTCTGAACTAGCAATCACTAATTAGGCCCTTGAGCCACCCGTTTCATTCTTAAACTTGCAAAGTCTTGTGCATAGCCGCCAAGCTTCTTTTTAAGAAAGGCTTTTTGTTCAACAGTCAGGCTGTTCAAAACTTCAGCAGTCATCTCTGCCCATTCGCGTCTAAGTTGCATTTGCTGGCGAGCCAGCGACGGTTCACGATAGTGCTTCAAACTCGTTAAGTAGGTATTCAAGGCATTTTCAGCTTGCGCCACGTCTGCGCCTTGCTGTTGCTCAAGCACCATTAGCAAGGCCTTTTGCCGCAGCACCCGTTCGTCACCCCAAGACACAAACACTTTCGATCGCCTATCAGACAACCCAGTGATCAACGCGCGTTGTGGGGCCGTCAGCGTTCCTACCCAATCCTCGAAGCGCTTCAGCGCACGCTTATGGTAATTCTTGCGCGTCGCATCGCTGTTTGGATTTTTTAAGTATTCCTCGAAATACTCTTTATTTTCGCTCTCAAACTGCTCACGCAAACGCTTTTGCTGTTTCGGTGTCAGCGTCACCATGAGGCTCGCAAGTTGCTGAGCCGCGCGCTGCCCAAGCACTTCGAGCGCTTGCTCGACTCGTTCTTGTATCTCGAATACTTCGCTCGCAGTAAAGGGTGCTGCGTCATCCACACGCATGCGCCAAGTCTCAAACGCATAGCTGTAGTTCGGTAAAGCAATTTCAGAATGCCACTGCATAAATCGCACAAACTCTTGATCGAGTGCAAGCCTTTGAGCGTCATCCAAACTCAGATAACCGTTGAGGCGATACGACAGGTAATTTGGGGCATAGTTGTAGGCGATCTGAATAGAACTACACCCCGACAAGGCGCACACTAAGACGAGCGCCCCGAGCGCCTTGAAAAAACGTGGTGCCGCGCCCGTGCCGTGCGAGGCAAACCAATGACGACTTAGATGATTCAGACAAGACAACATACGACCAAGCAACACCAAAAAGAGACAACCAATTGTTGCACAGTCCGACTGACATGAAAACAAACTTAGCGCCCGTAAGCAGGCACGGCGAGATTCGACGGACGATTTCTGCAGATCGTATCAAAACCACTACAGCTGAATCGGTCATGCTCGCTAAGCTTACTTGTCTTCCATGCGCCAGACGCCATCCCACACACCTTCAGGCGGGTGTTGCTGAAGCAAACGACAGCGCTCAATGTAAATCTGCGAGAGCTTGTCGTCGGGATTAAAGCCAAGCGCCTGCTCAAAGGCTTTAATCGCCAGGTCAAACTCACCGCGCCGATACTTCGCAATACCGTCCCTGAAATGACTCACAACATCCATCAGATTCGGAAAAGTTTGCTCAGTGTGATAATCCAAAACTTCAAATACAGCAACAGGTTGAGTTTTTCCTTTCACGACCACCAGATCAACTTCGCGCATACGATAAGTGCCACGCAATTTCTTTTGCGTGAACTCGCTGATCAAAATCTTGGCGGCATACTGCTTACAAGCCGACTCAAGACGTGCGGCTAAGTTGACCCCGTCACCGATGATGGTGTAATCCATCCGTTTTTTGGCGCCGATGTTGCCCGACACCACGACATCTGTGTTTAAGCCGATACCAATATTGATTGGCTTCTTGCCTTCGCTCAAGCGGATGACATTCCAATCGGCCAAGCGGGTGATCATTGAGATTGACGTGCGTACCGCACGGTCTTCATCATCGCTATGCGCCATCGGAATCCCAAAGGCTGCCATCACTGCATCGCCGATAAACTTATCAAGCATGCCGTCTTCTTGGCGCAAGCAGTCGACCATGATTTCAAAATATTCGTTGAGCATGCTGACCGTCGCTTGTGGGCCAAGCTCTTCGGTGATGGTCGTAAAGCCCCTGATATCCGAAAATAAAACGGTGGCGGGTACGCTCACACCACCCATTGAATCCGCACCGTTTGAAAGCAATTGATCAGCGATCGACGCATCCATGTAACGCGACATGGTCGATTTCATACGCTTTTCGCTAGAAATGTCCTCTAGCATTACCATCGAACCCAAGCGCTTATGATCAGCGCCAGTCAACGGCACAATCGTCAAGTTGACTGATAGCGTCTGCGCTGCCACCTCAATCTCTGCATCCACGGTGATGTCGGCCTCGCCAGTGTCCATCACACGTTTCACTTTCTCAAGCACCCAGGCATTGGTGTCATAAAAAATTTGAGAAAAAGGCTTATGTACGATTTCTGCGGACGTGGTTTGTAAGATGCGCAAGCCAGCCGCATTGCAGGTCACAATCTGCTCGGTCTCGTCAAGGGTCAGCACACCGCTCGACATGGATTCAAGCATGCTCTCGTTATAGTTTTTCATGCTCTGCAC
>Ga0114973_10001320_pt1 | contig 18577 bp, 10 predicted proteins | sample M_140807_MF_Meta_FD_87025 | JGI IMG/M metagenome (GOLD analysis project Ga0114973, IMG submission 87025) | Freshwater microbial communities from Lake Montjoie, Canada to study carbon cycling - M_140807_MF_MetaG | ecosystem: Environmental > Aquatic > Freshwater > Lake | place: Lake Montjoie...
GAAGGTGAGGAGTTGCAAAGTGGGTGACGGTCAGATGGTGAATCGGGAGACCTCCTCCTTCAGATCACCGACGGCTTCACGGAGGTGGACTGTGGCGCCGTTGAAGTCGTTGAGCGACGAGGCAGTGCGGGTGGCACCCTCCGCGAGGCGGATCATCGCCTCGCGAATCTGCTCGGCACCCTGCGACTGCGCCCGCATGCCCTCGGTCACCTGACCGAACCGCCCAGAGATGCCCTGGACGGCGGTGATGATCTCAGCGAGCTTGGACGACACGTCGCCGATCTCCCGGACGCCGGTCCGTACCTGTTCTGCGAACTTATCCATCTCCATCACACCGGCCGACACGCTGTACTGCATTTCCTTGACCATCCGCTCGATGTCGAGCGACGCGACGGCGGTCTGGTCGGCGAGGCGGCGGATCTCGCGGGCCACCACCAGGAACCCGAGGCCGTACTCGCCCGCCTTCTCAGCCTCGATCGCGGCGTTGATGGAGAGCAGGTTGGTCTGGTCGGCCACTTTGGTGATCGTGGTCACGGCGAGATTGATGTTGGCAGCCCGCTCGCTGATCACGGCGAGTTTCGAGCCGAATGAGGAGGTGCTCTCGGCGAGTTGGCGCATGGTGCCGTCCATGCCCGCGAGGCTCACGCGGCCGTCAGTCGCCATCTTTCCGGTGTGCCCGGCCATGTCGTTGACCTCGGTCATGGTCCGCAGGAGTTCCTGGCTGGTGACCGAGATTTGCTTGACGGCCGCGACGGCCTGACTCGTCGAGGCACCGTAGTCGGTGATCACCTGCTGCTGCTCGCTGGCCGTCGCCTGGATCGCGGTCGCCGTGGAGATCAGGGCGACGGAGGAGTGCTGGATCCGCCCGATCAGGCCACGGAGGTCGTTGGTCATCGTCTGAATCGCGCCGAGCAGTGCGCCGGTCTCGTCATCGGCCGTGTCACCGACATCGGCCCGCAGGTCGCCTCCGGCCACCTGATTGGCCATGGATACCGCGGTGCGGATCGGCGTCGAGATCGACCGAGCCACGGCGAGGGCCGCCGCGGTCACGCCAAGGATCGTGGCCAGAGACAGACCGATGACGGCGAGTCGCTGGAATCGCACCAGGCCATACGCCTCGTCGGCGTCCTGTTTCACCACCAGCCCCCAGCGGAAGCTCGGCACGTAGCACCAGGCGGCGGCCACGTCTTTACCGCGGTAGTCGACCGCATCGCCATAGCCGCGATCGCCAGCGGCCGCCTTCTGGGTCGCCGTGGCTTGCACCGACGCCAGCGGAATCTTCATGCGAAACGCGGCGTTGGTCGCGTGCCGCAGCGGAGTGGTGATCATGACGGCGTTGCCCGACAGTTCCCCGGTCACGATTTCACCGGTGTCGCCCAGTCCGGTGAGATCGGACAGGATCTTCCAGATTCGCTGGGGGCCGATACCCAGCGCGAGCACGCCGGTGACCCGACCCTCGTCGAACACTGGGCAGGTGACAAACGCGAGCGGCTCGGCTGACTTGCCATACGGCTGGAATCCGCAGAGATCCGACTGCAGCAGTGTGCGGGCGCGGTCGAAGCCGGTGGCGAGTTCCGATGACGCGAGGGAGCCGCTGGTCACGAACGAGCCGCAGGGGATCGAATCGGCGAGCGAGAAGAGCACGCGGCCTTCGAGGTCGATCAGCAACAGGTCGGCGTAGTCGAACGCCTTGGACACATAGAGAAAATAGTCGCGGACGCTGCTCCCGGCCTGCCGCAGATCGCCGCCCGAAGCGGCGGTTGCCGTCAGGTCGCGGACGGCACTGGTAAACGTAGGACCGCGGGCGAACGCCGCGCCGTCGCGGACCCGCTCGGTGGCGTAGGCCTCGAGTTCGTTGGCCTTCCCTGCGGCGATTTGCACGAGGTTGTCGCGGACCGCCTTCTGGAGTGCCGTGGCCGCAATCCGCGCCGTGATCGCGGTGAGGATGGCGCACGGGATCAGTGCGATCACCAGGAACCAGAACAACAGCCGTCCGGCGATCGATCGCCGCAGGGCACCGCTCCCTTCGCCCGCCGTCATGGTGTCGTCCCTCCGGCCGTTGGTCCGACAGGCTTGCCCCACTGGCCACCCCAGGACCGCTGCAGATCGCTGACGAAGGCCTCCCACTCGGGCCGTGAACGCGAGATTGGGAAGGGCACCGGACGGACGGCTGTGCGGCTCTGCCAGCGGATGTCGAACTGGCCATCGCTGCGGATCTGGCCGATGAAGACGGGCCGCCAGGTGTGCTGCGTTTCGGGGTCGATGGCGATGATTCCCTCAGGGGCGTTCATGCTCTGGTGCCGCATGGCGTTGCGGACCGGGCGGACGTCCGCCGTCTCCGCCTCCCGAACCGCCTGCGCCCAAAGCATCACGCTGTCGTACGCCGCCACCATCGTGTCGGAGGTCGTGCGGTCCACGCCGTAGCGGGCCTTGAAGGCCCGCACGAAGGCGAGGTTCTCGGGTCGGTCGATGCTCTGGAAGTAGTTCCAGGAGGCGTAGTTCCCGGTCATGTCGGCAGACTGCTGCCGCAACTCGTTCTCGCCCACGGCGAACGTCACGATCGGCGTCGTCTCGGGCGTCATGCCGGCAGCCCGCACGGCCCTGGCAAACGGGATCGCGGAATCTCCGACCACGGTGCTCAGGATCACATCGGGCTTGGCGGCTGCAATCTCCGCCACCAGTTCGTCCACGTCGGTGCTTCCGAAGTCGAGGTAGGCTTCGCCGACGAGTTCCGCGTCAAGCCCCTTGAGTTGGTCGGTGATGATCGCGTTGACGCAGTGCGGCCAGATGTAGTCGGACCCGGCCAGGAAGAACCGCCGGGCCCGAAGCGTGTCGTGGCACCACTGCACGGCCGGGGTGATCTGCTGGTTGGGTGCGGCTCCCGTGTAAATGATGTTTGGCGACTGCTCAAGCCCCTCGTAGGCCATCGGGTAGACGAGCAGGTGGTCATGCGTCTCGACGACGGGCAGCACGCTCTTCCTCGACGCACTGGTCCAGCAGCCGAAGATGACGTTCACGCGGTGTTCGCGGATCAGTTCCTCCGCCCGCTGGGCAAACGTGGGCCATTTCGACTCGCCGTCGGCAACCACCGCCTTGACCGGCCGGCCCAGCAGGCCCCCTTGGCGGTTGATCTCCTCGATGGCGAGCAACTCAGCGTCGATCATCGATCGCTCGCTGACGGCCATTGCCCCGGTCTGCGAGTGGAGCAGGCCGACGACGATCGGCCGGCGGTTCACCAGCAATCGGTCGAGGAGCAGCCAGCCGATCGCGGCAGCAACGATGGACGCGATGATCGCGAGCCAACGGGCGAGGTGGCGGGGCGCTGTCGTGGAAACCATGGTGCGACGTGGCGGAAAGGGAGCCGGCGGAGTGCCGGGAAGCCTCCTGCAATCTTTGTCCATCTTTCCTGACCGGGCGACTCGCGGGCCAAAAAACCCTGTTTGTCCCGAGTTTCCGCCTCGTTTTCCCGACGCGTTTCGGCGATGCGACCGTTAGCACCCTCCCAGCCGGACGCCTCGTTCTGGTCGATTGCTGGCCCGTCCATCCCCGATGGGGTATAGAAACAGTGCCGCGCGGGCTGTCTGGCACCGCAGCCCACCCGCGGCCTGTTCGTTCGCCCTCCTCGGTCCGACGATCTCGGGAATACCGTCGCATGGAGTCGGTCACCAGCACGTTGCCCGAGCATGACGCCATCCAGCGGATCATCGGCGTGTCTCCGTGGGCCGAACAGGTCCGGCGGTCGATTGAACTGGTGGCGGTGCATCAGTCGAGCGTGCTGATCCTCGGGCCGAGCGGGACGGGCAAGGAGTTGATCGCGCGGGCGATCCATTCCTGCAGCATGCGTTCCAAGAGGCCCTTCATCCCGGTCGACTGCGCAGTGACGACGGGCACGCTGTTTGCGAGCCATATGTTCGGGCACGTGAAAGGCTCGTTTACCGGCGCCACGTCGTCCACCCTGGGCTGCTTTCGCGCGGCCGACTCGGGCACCATCTTTCTCGACGAAATCGGGGAGATGGAGTTGGAGCTTCAGGCGAAACTGCTGCGGGTGTTGCAGCAACGGGTGGTCGTGCCGGTCGGCAGCCACGCGGAACTTCCGGTCGATGTGCGAGTGCTGGCGGCCACCAACCGTGACCTCGCGTCCGAGGTGCAGGCTGGTCGCTTCCGAGAAGATCTTTTCTATCGTCTGAACGTGGTGGCCATTCGCACGATCCCGCTCCGCGAGCGGATCGAGGACGTGCCGGTACTCGCCACGCGTTACCTCGCCGAGCTTTCCGCGCGTCACGGGATGCCGATGTGCGCCCTGTCGCCGGAATCCACCGAAATCCTCCAGCAGTATTCCTGGCCAGGCAACGTCCGCGAACTCGAGAACGTGCTCGAGCGGGCGGTCATGTTCTCGTCGGGCGACCAGATCGACCCCGATGCCCTATCGGGGCTGATGGTGGGAGGCGTTCCAGGCGAGCCACCGACGCACGGCAGCACAGCCCAGATGGCGATGGCCGCCACCCGCGGGATCGTCTCGGCCACGCCGCTGCCGGGTGTCTACCGGGTCGAGCCCAAACTTCCCTCAGGGGCCGCCACCGCTCCGGGCCAAACGGCCGGTGCTGGCGATGCGGATACCGCAGCGGCCGACGCGTGGCCGACGCTCGCGGATGTGGAGCGCATGCACCTCGAAAAGACACTCGCCGCCACCATGCAGAACAAGTCGCTGGCGGCCAAACTGCTGGGCATCGACCGTTCGGTGCTGCGCCGCAAACTGGAGCGGTACGGCCTCGAAGAAGCCGACGGCGGTCCGGGCTCAGCCGAGTGACGGTCAGCCGGCGCGGGCCCGGATGACGGCGGCCTCTTCCTCGGGCACCCGCAGTCGCAGGGTCGTCGACGGCGGCACACGGCGTTCCTGGGCAAAGCCACGGCTGCCACCTGCGAGGAACTGCCGCAGGTGTCGCACCGGCCCGCCGGCAAACTCCTGGTCGAGCACGTCGAGCACTTCTTTCCACGGCAAGCCGCGGCGATACACAACCCGGTAGGCCGCCTTCAGTTCGGCGATGTCTTCGGGCGTGTGCCCACTTCGCCGCAAGCCGACCACGTTGAGTCCGACGATACAGCCCGTCTGCCCGTCGACGAGCATGTACGGGGGCACATCCTGCACGATGCGGGCATGGCCGCCGACCATGGCGAGCCGTCCGACGCGGCAGAACTGGTGCACGGCGACGGCCCCCGACACGAACGCCCGATCCTCGACGGTTACATGGCCGCCCAGCAGGGCGCCGTTGGCGAAGATGGAGTTGCTGCCGATGACGACATCGTGGCCGAGGTGCGATCCAGCCATCATGTAGTTGTGGTCGCCGACGAGCGTCACGGTATCCGGCTTGAGGGCGCGGTGGACCGTCACGTGCTCACGGAAGACGTTGTGGTCACCGATCTGCACGCAGCCGATCTGCTGCGGCCGCGCGACGTGCTGCGGCGCACCGCCGATCACGCAGTGCTCCGCGAACTCGTTGTGGCAGCCGGCTTTGACGCCCGCCTTGATCACGGCGCCGCTGGCGACGGTGCAAAAGTCGCCAAGTTCGACACCGTCTTCGACGGTGGCGAATGCACCGATTTTCACGCCGACCCCAAGTCGTGCATCCGGGCTCACGACGGCCATCGGGTGGATGCTCACGGGGCGCCTTTCAATGCAGGATCGCGTGGGAAACCGTGGGTTTATCGGCTCGACGGCCAGCCGGATTCAATGCCAGTTTCGCGGCGGGCGGACACCTTTCCCTGCTCGCCCGGCTGCCGAGGGCGGGTTTGCCAGCCCAGTCTCCCCAGGCTTCGCCATGGCCCTATACTCGCGGAACGGGGCCGCAGTGACGGCCCACAGGCTGCCTATCCCAAGGAAACAGTTCATGGAGACTCGTGACGACCGATACGCCGCTGCTGAGCGACAGAAGGACAGTGGCGATCTCGCGGGCGCAGTGTCCATGCTCGAGGCAGTGATCGCGACCGATCCAGATTTTGCTCTCGCCCACTCAGCGTTGGCTGCCTGGTGCACCCGACTCGAGCGGCACCACGATGCCGTGCGGCACGCGAGGCGGGTGGTTGAACTGGAGCCAAAGGACCCGTTCAGCTACACGGCCCTGAGCGTCGCCTGCATGCGAGCAGGGATGATTCCCGAGGCCGAAGACGCGCTCGCGCGGTCGCGAATGCTTCAGGGCTGAGCACCGCGGCAGCCCCACGCCGTCCCCCCGTAGCACAGGTTTTCAACCTGTGTGCCTTTCCGGCTCGCATTGATCTCGGCGTCGGGAAAGCCGACCGGCCGCAAGGCCGCGGGTGAACCACGCTGGGCGCGGCGTCTCGTGTTGGTTCACCCCACGCCTCACGGCGTTGGGCTTGTACCAGCGGTTGTCAGCCCCGTGCGAGTCAGCCCTGGGGTTCGGCCGCCTCGGATGGGGCTCCGAACGCAGCCTCGAGTTTGGCAAGCCGCTCGCGATCCTCCGGCGAGAGCCGCGAGTTCTCCAGCCCTCGTCTTCGGCCTGCTTCCAGCGATGACTTGGCAGCTGCCGTGTCCCCGGCCTCCAACTGCGCCCAGGCCAGATGGAGCAACTTCACATCGGTTGGCTGCAGGACGGCCTCGGAAAAGTCGGCCACCGCGTCCTGGCTCTCCCCCGCCGCCATCCGGATCATGCCCCGCGTGTCGAGCAGGTCGGGGAGCGGGCCAAGTTCGTCGATTGCTGCGTCGATCAGCTTTCTCGCCTCGGCTGTTGAACCCGGCTTCGCAAGGTGGAAGGCAAGATTATTCGAGATGATCGCCTTCTGCGTCGTGTCGATATCGGACCGGCCGAGCAGATCTCGGTAGATCTTTTCCGACTCCTCGGGCTTCGCGTTGAGAGCCAGGAGTTCCGCGTCCATCAGTTGGATGATCACCGAACCCGGGTCGATCCGCTTCGCCTTCACGAACCACGGTTCCAAGCGAGATGTCCACTCCTTGGGATCATCCTGCACGCGGGCCACTTGGATGGCCGTGGAGAGTGCCCGCTCGAGCGACAACTCATCCCACCTGGCTTCGAGCAGATCGAAGGCCTCCTGAGCACGCTTCTGCCTGCCGAGGAACTCCACGCGGGCTACGGCGCCTTCGGGCGACAACTCGGCGAACTGGCTGAAGACCTTGTCGGCCGCCTTGGGAAAGCCGAGTTGCTCCATGAGCTTCGCGACCGCGTTGAGTTGCCCGGGCTCGCTTCCCGACACCACGCCACCCGGCATCAGCTTTCGGGCCGCGTCTGCGGCAAGTTTGCGGTCGTTTTCGGCGATCGCGAGTTTGGCCTCGAGCGCGATCGTGATCGCGGAGTCGGGGCTCGCCTTCTGCAACCTGGAGAGCCACTGCCTGCTGGCAGTGATTTCCCCATGGTCGATCATCTTCTCGACCAGCATCGCCATGTAGGCAGGGGGCACATTGGGCGCAGCCGTGACGGCGATCAACTCGTTTCGGCATTCATCCCAGCGGCCGACCTTTTCGTGAAGTTGGGCAAGCATGATCCGCTGCCCCATGACGAGCGGTTGCCGCCGGGCAAGATCCTCCAGGATGGTGATGGCCCGTTTCCAACTCGCCGGCTCGGGACGATTGGTGAGGAGCTTCACCTGCAGCAGGGCGTCTTCAACGGCCATCTCGCCCTTGGTGTCCACGTTGAGCTTCAGCAGGTCGATGGCCCGCTGCATCTCGCGGAAACTCCCCCGCTCCGCGATCAGTTCGGCGCTGAGCCGTCGTGCCCACGCCTTGGTTGCGGCGGCCGGCTTCGAGTCGTCTGGGGAGTCGAAGATGACCTGCAGGGTTTGCTGCGCCGGCACGAGGCGGCCGCAGCGCACGAGGAACGAGGCGAGCGCCCGATGCGTTTCGAGGTTGTCGGCGGCAACCTTCACCGCCTCGCGGAATGCAGCCTCGCTGTCATCGAGCCGTCCCAGCATTTCGAAACCCTGACCGAGGGCGAGTTGCTTCTCGGGTGCCTCCAAAAGCTCGGCGGCTCGTTCGAGGGTTCGCTCCGCAGCCTGCTTCTTGCCCGTCGCCGCTTGATGGCTGAACAGGGCCAGTTGCACGTCGGAGCGTTCGGGGGCGGCCTGGGTGGCCCGCAAGAGCACCTCGCCGGCCCGATCCTTCTTGCCCGAACGGTCAAGGAGTTGGCCGAGCCAGAGGAGGTCGTCGGCGTTGTTGGAGTCCTTCGCCACGCTCCTCTCCGCCAGGGCGATCGCCTCGTCGACCTTGCCGGCTTGGAGTTCCTTCTCTGCCGTGAGCCGGTCAGACCCAACCTCTCCCTCGGCACCCAGCGTGGCCAGCACCGCCTGCGCTTCGTCGAGCCGGTTCACCGTGTAGAGCAGGGCGACGAGCCTCCGGACGACGGCGGGATTTGCAGGCCCGATCGCCACCGCCTTTTTGAGCCGATCAATGGCGCCGAGCGTGTTGCCGCGGAGCAACTCGACCTCGGCATGGAGTGACTGGACCTGACCCCACCCAGGACGGTCGTTCTCGGCCTCGATGAGCAGGTTGCGGGACTCGTCGACCAGTTTCTGCTCGTCAGGAGACAACGCAGTGTCGCCGTCCCCCGACTCCCGCCGCTTCTTCTGCGATTGCCGGACCTCGAAGATTTTCACGCTGGCCTCAGCGACGCGGGATCGGGCCGACGAACCGCCCGCTGCGGTGGCGACATCGGCCGCTGCCACCTTCGCCTTCTCGAGGTCGCCCTGGTTGATCACCAGTTCGAGCACTGCCTCGCGGGCCCGAATATTCTCGGGCTGCCGCTTCACAGCCTCCCGCCACAGCCGCTCGGCCGTTGCCGTGTCACCACCGGAAATGGAGACGGCGGCGATCGTCGTCAGCACGTTCACGGCCTCTTCGTCGGGCAGAGCCATCGCCTGCTTCTCGAGTTCGGCAAGCTCCTTGTCGCGTGTTTCGGAATCGCGCTTGGCGACCACCTGCGCGCGGACAGTGAGCATGGCGGCCGATGGTGCGACGTCGGCCGGCACGCGATCAAGCACCGCGGCGGCCTCGTCGGCTCCGGCACTCCGAAGCACGAGGGTCGTCAGGGCGGCCCAGACCTGCGGCCCACCGTCGTCGCGAGACGACTGCTCGAGGATCTCACGGGCGGACTCGATCTCTCCCTTGCGGACCAGCACGTCGGCCCTGAGCAGGGCGAGTTGCGTTGGCGTCATGGCGGCCGACTGGTCGAGCGAGTCGAGCAGTTGGTCGACGCTGCTCCAGTCTCGTTGGGCGACCGGCAGGTTTGCCTGCTGCTGCATGCGGAGCTGGAGAAGCGGATACCAGACCTGAGGGACCGTGGCGAGGCGGTCGGCGGGAAGTGCCGACGCGATCGCTTCAAACTCGGCCAGGGCCTCGTCCGGCTTGCCGGCGGCCGCCAGGGCCGAGGCCGTGCCGGCGCGGGCGGCAAGCGACGAGGGGTCCTCGCTGAGCACGCGACGGTTGACGTCGAGCTGGGCGTCGAACTCGTCGAGTTGGGCATGGCACTGGCCGAGGTAGAGGTCGACCTGCCTGACGAGATCGGGTGAGCCCATGACGAGCGGTCGGACCAACTCCAGCTTCGCTTTCGCTTCGTTCCACTTCCGCTGCGCCACCAAGAGCCGTCCTTCGAGTAGGCCCACAGCGGGGCTCGATGGGCCGTAGAGTTCCTTGATTCGTGCAATCGACTGGGCGACCTCCTCCAGTTTGTTTTGCTGGAGCAACGTGTCGGAGAGCATCAGCAGAAGCGATGCCTTGCTCGGCAGTTGTTCGATGCCATCGAGGAGCACCTGCTCGGCGCCGGCGACGTCGCCACGCTGGAGCGCCACGGCCGCAAGCCCGCGGTAGGCCCGCTCGTCCAGCGGGGCGAGTTTCCGTCCCTTCTCGGCCAGGGAGCCAGCGGTCTCGAAGTCTCGGCGGGCGAGGGCGAGTTCGAATCCCGCGAAGACACCGTTGACATTTTCGGGGTCGATTTCCATGGCCTTGTTGATGTCCGCCTCGGCGGCGTCGAGGTTTCCACGCTGGCGGTTCCAGCCGCTTCGTGTCAGCCACGCCTGGACGTCCTGCGACTGATCCTCGACGAGCCGGTCGAGCACCTTGCTCGCCGCCTCCTTGTCGTTGAGCCGATCCTCCAGGATCGCTCCGAGGATGAGGTATGCCTCGGTCGGCACCGAGGCCGGTTCCTCGGACGTGAACGTCCGTGTGTCCATATCGAAGCCGATCATCGACGAGACGAGCCCGGCGGCTTCTTCGAAGTCGCTGCTACCCATCATCGCCCGGGCGGTGAGGATGGCGAGCACGTTCGAGTCGAGGGGCCGACGTCCTTTCTCGTCATCGGAGATGGGGGTGTCCTTCAGGTCGCCGGAATCGAGCCGTTCCCGGAGCACTTCAAGGTGTTCACGGGCGTCGGTGGTTCGGCCAATCCTCAGTTGGAACTCGGCGAGTCGCCGCCGCAGATCATCGTTCTCGGGATTCCGTCGAACGGCCGTCTCGAGCGTGTTGTAGGCGCGGGCGATGTCGTTGCGGGTGGCGTCGGTGGCCTCGGCTCGGGCCAGCATGAGTTTCGCGAACTCGGCGAACGCCTCGTGGTCGTCCGGCCGGAGGCCGATGTAGCGGCTGTAGAGCGCGATCGCCTCGGCCGGCTTGCCCTCTTCGAGCCGTTGCTTCGCCTGACTGGCCAGGTTGCCCGCGTTGCGTTGGACCTGGAACCGCCGCAGGAAAAACAGGCCGGCGACGCCTACCACCACGGCAGCGATGAAAAACAGCAAAAACTTCAGGTTGATCCGTTTCACAGGATTGGCGACTCGGGGTCGGTAGACGGTGGTGGAACCAAATTGGGGCGGACGGGGGAAGATACGGAGTCTAACAGCCGCCGGGGGGTGGGTTCCACGAGCCACCCGGGCGGTTTTGGGGCGGAATCGATCAAAGGTTGAGGGCGGGATGTGACGATAGCAACGACGGTGCCGATCGTGCCGCCTGGGATGACCCTGCGGCTCGTCGGGCTCCCGGGCCCTCAGAGGCCCGGTTCCCCGCTTTGAGGACCGCTCCGATGACAACATTCATCCCCCCGGCACGCCGGCCCCTTCCGACCGCGGTGGTTCGCAAGGCCGTGCAGGCTCTGCCCCTTCTCGCCCTCATGGCCGTGACCGTGCAAGCGGCATCGCCGACGATGACGGCCAGCCAGCGGCGGGCCGCGGCTGCTCAGCAAACTCAAGCGGCGCGGACGATCGTGGACCACTCCGTCCAGCCAGCCGGAGGAGCCTGTCGTCAGTGCGGTCCTGCCGGCTGTAAGCACGGCCACCATCGCGACTGCCGCGACGGGGCCTGCGTTCCGTACTGTCCGGTGCGACCGAGCACGCATGGGTTCTATGGGACCCAGTGGCGGCGCTGGCCTGGTGCGGGTGTCGTGCCGGTGGCCAACGAGCAGGCAGCAACACCGTCGAAGCCGCCGAAGTCTTCAGTGCCGGGTGCCGACGAGGAGTCGTTGGGACCGAAGCCTTCTGAGTTGCCAGAGCCCGATTTTCCGGCAGGCGAATCGGCAGAGGAGGGGGCACGGTCTGCGTTGCCACCCGAGCCTGCGGCACCGGAGCCCGACGCGCCGGCCTTGGAATCCAGGGAGCCCGCTGCGGCGACTGCGGAACCACTGGCTCCGGCACCGGTTCCAGAAGGCGAAGCGAAGCCCGCTCAGCCCGAGGCCGCTCCGGCGAAGCCACGGCCTCAGGATGAAAACCTGTTCGATGAGTCAGCGGCTCGGAAGGTTCGGCGGAAGATTCCGGTGACGGTCAGTGCGGTTCCCGCCCAGCGTCCGACGGCTCAAAGGGCGTCCCCAAGCCGGGTGCAGCCGGCGGCCCATCAGGAAGCGGCCTCCGCCGGTGCAGCCATCACCGCCCGTCGGCCGGCAGCGAAGCCCGTACCGCGAGTCGCCTTCGATCCGCGGAAGGAGTCGGAGAAGATGCGGCAGCAGGCTCAGTGAGCGGCCAAGCAGACGTTTGGCCGAGTGCGAGAGGCGGGAGTCGAACCCGCACGCCTTTCGGCACTGGAACCTAAATCCAGCGCGTCTGCCAGTTTCGCCACTCTCGCAGGGCTGCCACCCTGCGGGCAGTCTATCCGCCGCAGCGTCTCATCGCCGAGGGGGTGCGATTGCATCGGGGGACGTGGCCGTCGATTCGAGCAACCGCTCAAGGTTTCCACGACCTGAGTCGCCTCGCGGCGGCCACGCCGCGAGGAGCACGTCCTGCAGGGCCTCCTGCCCATGGGACTCGACCCGCATGGCGAACCGAAGTTGCAGGGCCCGCACCTGCTCACCCGGGCCGTGGCGGGCGTTCCAGTGACGCGCCAGCGCCGCTGCGGTCGGCCCGGCAAACACCCGGCAATCATCCCGTGGAAGCACCCAGAACAGTTTGTGCCATCGATGGGTGCCGAGCGACGCGAAGCCACCCGGTGGCCGGTCTCGCTCGAGCGGCCTGCCCTGCCGAAGGAGATCGACGACACGCCCGTCCTCCAGCGTCGCTTCACCGTAGACCCACTGCTCCTGACGCGGAATCGTGCCGAACATCGGCCACTCCTGCTCGAGGCCGGCGGCGAGGATCATCTGCCTGAGCGGCGATGGGAGAGGTGAGTTTCCGAGGCAGCCCTTGTCATGGATGAAGCTGATGAAGGCAAGCACGAGGGCGGCGGCGCAGGCGATTGAAGGCGTGACGCCGAGAGTGAGCGTAGAACATTCTTTCCGGGGGCGGGTCACGGCATTCCACGCGGCTGCCGGCACCATGGGAAGCCACGCGACGATGCCGACGGGTGCGAAGAGACCCACCCACATGGTCGCCCAGACCGCGACATGAAAGAGGATGAAGGCCGCCGCGACCGTCGCTCTCGCTGTGGCTGTCGGCACGACGACCAGGACCAGTGGCCCAAGCAGTTCGAGGCAAAGGATCAGCCAGGTGGTGGCACGCGACAGCCAGTCGACTCGTGACAGGAGCATGCCAAACGAGTTGCCATGGTCATGGATCGACAGCGCGTAAGACACGGCTTCTCCGGAGAACCATGTCGCGTTGCACTTCGCGAGGCCTGCCCCGAAGTAAACGGCCGCCACTTGAAGCACCAGAGCCACCGACGCCACCGACAGCACCGCAGAAGCGGGACGAGTTCGACCGCGGGTGGAGAGCGACCATGCGGTGCCCAGGGGGAGGAACATCGACCAGAACAGCAGGCAGATCAGCAGCGAGTCTCCGGCGTTGTTCGCCGGTTCGGTCCGTCGCATGACGCTCACCGCCGCCAGCCACGCCATGACGGAGGCCTCGCGGCTGCGAAAGCCCGTTGCGAGCCACGCCCCCGCCAGTCCCTCCGCCGCGAGCACCACGCCCCCCCACCACGTGGCGTCGGAAAGCAGAGCCAGCGACCACTTGGCCGACGTTCCCTGGAAGCTCCGGAGCACGTCCGGAGGAAAAATCCCGTCGGCGGCGAACATCAGGGAGAAGGTCCGGAACCTCAGCAGGCAGTCTGCGACCAGGATCAGCCCCAGCCCGATGCGGAAGGCGGCGAGCCCGCGGACGTCGAGCGAGAACGCGGCTCGCGACCAACTACGGGCGAGTTCGATGCCACGATGGAACGCCGGGGGTCGGTCCATGGCGGAGGGCACTACGCGGTCGCGAGGCTTTCTTGAACGATTCCGCCCGCGAAACTACAACAAGCCCGCCGGTTCGCACGACCCCAATCCCGTTCGCCGGCCCCGCGCCGAGATGGTTTCGTGCCGGGCCCGCCCGATGACGCCTGCCCGACTGAGGAGATGACATGCACGTTCCTGTGGTGGTGCTTGGCGGAGGCCCCGGTGGCTACGCGGCGGCGTTTCTGGCGGCCGATCTCGGCATGCAGGTGGCCATGATCGAGCGGGACGAGCGGCTCGGCGGCACCTGCCTGCTCCGCGGCTGCATTCCGTCGAAGGCCCTGTTGCACGTCGGGCGGGTTCTGTCCGAAGCCCGCGAGATGGAGGACTGGGGCATCCACTTCTCCAAGCCGACACTCGACGTGGCGGCGCTGCGGGCCCGGAAAGACAAAGTGATTTCAACGCTCACGGGGGGGCTTGCGCAGCTCGCCCGGCGGCGGAACGTGACCCTGGTCCATGGCGCCGCCCGGTTCGTAAACTCGAGCACGCTTGAGGTTGCCCCGTCCGTCCCTGGTGAAGCGAGCCAGCGGATCACGTTTGACCACTGCATCCTTGCCAGCGGGTCGCGGCCGGCACGAGTTCCGGCGTTCGACATCGGGAGCCCACGGGTGATGGATTCGACGGGCGCGCTGGAACTGGCCGACGTGCCCGCGTCGCTGCTCGTCGTCGGCGGGGGCTACATCGGACTGGAGATGGGGACGGTCTACGCGGAACTCGGTTCGAAGGTCTCGGTCGTCGAACTGACAGACACCCTTCTTCCCGGGGCCGATCGCGACCTCGTCAAGCCGCTGCAAAAGCGACTCGAGGGGCTCTTCGAGGCGATCATGCTCCGCACGAAGGTGGTCAAGCTCGAAGACACCGGCACGGCCGTCCGGGTCTCGTTCGAGGGGCCTGACGGGCCGATGACGAAGGAGTTTTCCCGGGTGCTCGTCGCCGTTGGGCGGAGGCCCAACTCCGATGGCCTCGGCCTGGAGAACACCAAGGTCGTCGTCAACCCGAAGGGCTTTGTTGACGTGGATGGCCAGCAGCGGACCGCCGACCCGCACATCCTCGCGATCGGCGACGTCTGTGGCGAACCGATGCTCGCGCATCGGGCGAGCCACCAGGGCAAGGTGGCGGTGGAGGCGCTTCACGGAGAACCGGCACTGTTCGCACCGCGGGCGATCCCTGCCGTGGTGTTCACCGATCCGGAGATCGCCTGGGCGGGTCTCACTGAGAACGAGGTGGCCGCGACGGGCCGTGTGGTCGAGATCAGCAAGTATCCGTGGGCTGCCAGCGGGCGGGCCCACGCCCTGGGCCGCACCGATGGCCTGACGAAAATGCTGGTCGATCCGGAGACGGATACCGTGCTGGGCGTCGGGATTGTCGGCCCCGGGGCCGGCGAACTGATCGCCGAAGGGGTGCTTGCCATCGAGATGGGCTGCTCCGCCCGCGACCTGATGGAGGCGATTCACCCCCACCCGACCCTGGGGGAGACCGTGGCCTTCAGCGCTGAGAACTATTTCGGACTGGCTACCGAAATCTTCAGGCCACGGGCCGAGTCGGCCGAACGCTAAGCGGTTTTTCCGGCGGGGATGGACGTGGTTCCGGGGGCAGGGCAATCGCCCTAGACGCCCCCACTACGACCCGAATAATCTGAAAAGTCCCCCGAAAATACCCGGAGCCTTGCATGGCCAACTCCAGCAACCATTCCGCCACCGAGGCGGCCGACGACATTCTCGCCGGAGGCTCCCCGCTCCCCCGAGGCGCCCACGCCCCGATGTCGATCGGCCAGATGGGGGACAACGCGACTGGCCAGCCTGAGGTGGTCGACGGGGTGTCAGCGGTGGACGCCGACCCGACCGAGACCCGGGAGTGGCTCGATTCACTGCGGTACGTGATCAACAGCCGCGGTGGCGACCGGGCCGCCTATCTGCTGCAGGCGATCGAGCAGGAGGCGTATCGGCTTGGCGTGCCGATTCCGTTCTCTGCGACCACGCCGTACATCAACACGATTCCGGTCGACAAGCAGCCGGCCTTCCCGGGCAATCGCGAGATTGAGCGACGGATCAAGAGCATCATCCGCTGGAACGCGATGGCGATGGTGGTACGCGCCAATCGCGAAGACAAGAGCATCGGCGGTCACATCTCCACGTTCGCCTCGTCGGCCACGCTCGTCGAGGTGGCGATGAATCACTTCATCCGCGGCCGCGGCGACAACTACTCGGGCGACCAGGTCTACTTTCAGGGCCACGCCTCGCCGGGCATCTACTCGCGGGCATTTCTCGAGGGGCGGATCACCGAAAAGCAGTTGGAGAACTTCCGCCGCGAACTCGCCGAGGGCGGCGGCCTGTCGAGCTATCCGCACCCCTGGCTGATGCCTGGGTTCTGGGAGTTTCCGACCGTGTCGATGGGCCTGGGGCCGCTGATGGCGATCTACCAGGCGCGGTTCAACAAGTACCTGCAGGATCGTGGGATCAAGGACACGAGCGGGCAGCATGTCTGGTGCTTCATCGGCGATGGCGAGACCGACGAGCCCGAGACGCTCGGCGCGATCTCCTTGGCGGCCCGCGAGAAGCTCGACAATCTCGTGTTCGTCATCAACTGCAACCTCCAGCGGCTCGACGGACCGGTTCGCGGCAACGGCAAGATCATCCAGGAGCTCGAGGGCTGCTTCCGCGGTGCGGGCTGGAACGTGATCAAGGTGATCTGGGGCGATGAATGGGATCCGCTCCTCGCCAAGGACGACAAGGGCTTGCTCGTCAAGCGGATGAACGAGGTTGTGGACGGGCAGTACCAGAAGTACATCGTCATGCCGGGCGGCTACATCCGCGAGCACTTCTTTGGGGCCGATCCGCAGCTGGCTGAGATGGTGGGGAACCTCTCCGATGAGAAGCTCAAGAAGCTCCGCCGCGGCGGGCACGACCCCGAAAAGGTCTACGCGGCCTATGCCGCGGCCATGAAGTGCCACGGCAAGCCGACGGTCATCATCGCCAAGACGATCAAGGGCTACGGGCTTGGCGAGGTGGGTGAAGGCCGCAACGTCACGCACCAGCAGAAGAAGCTCAACGAAGAGGAGCTGCGGGCCTTCCGCTCGCGGTTTGGCATTCCGATTTCCGACGACGAAGTGGCGAAGGCTCCGTTCTACCGCCCGCCGGAAGATTCGGAGGAGATTCGCTACCTCCGCGAGCGACGCGAGGCCCTCGGCGGCTATGTGCCGACCCGTCCGCTCGAGTCGCCGAAGCTCAAGACGCCCTCGCTCGACGAGTATCGGTCGTTCATCGAGAAGAGCGCCGGCCGCGAGGTCTCGACGACCACGGGCGCGGTCACGCTGATGGCTTCGCTGCTCAAAGATAAGTCGGTGGGCAAGTACATCGTGCCGATCGTGCCCGACGAGTCGCGGACGTTCGGCATGGATCCGCTCTTCAAGCAGTGTGGGATCTACGCCCACACGGGCCAGCTCTACGAGCCGGTCGATTCCGATCAGCTGCTCTACTACCGCGAAGCCAAGGACGGCCAGATCCTCGAGGAGGGGATTACGGAAGCGGGCAGCATGTCGAGCTTCGTCGCTGCGGGCACGGCCTATGCCAGCCACGGCGTGCCGATGATCCCGATCTTCATCTACTACTCGATGTTCGGTTTCCAGCGAATCGGCGACCTGATCTGGGCCGCCTGCGACTGCCGCGCCAAGGGCTTCCTGCTCGGCGGCACGGCAGGCCGCACCACGCTCAACGGCGAGGGTCTCCAGCATCAGGACGGTCACAGCCATCTGTTTGCGATGGCCTACCCGACCGTAAAGGCCTACGACCCGGCGTTTGTCTACGAAACGACGGTGATCATGCTCGACGGCATGGAGCGGATGTACGCCAAGGGTGAGGACTGGATCTACTACATCACGGTTTACAACGAGAACTATGAGATGCCTCACATGCCTGCCGGCTGTGAGGAGGGCATCCTGAAGGGCATGTACCGGCTCAAGGATGTGCCCGCCACGGGCAAGCCGGTCGCCGGGAAACTGCCGCGGGTCAATCTGTTTGGGTCGGGCACGATTCTTCGCGAGGTGATTCGGGCGGCTGATCTGCTCGCCGAGCACTGGGGCGTGGCGAGCACCGTCTGGAGCGTGACGAGTTGGAAGGAACTCCGCCGCGAGGCCCAGGAGTGCCGCCGCTGGAGCATGCTCCACCCCGAGGCCCCGCCCAAGGTGAGCTACCTGGAGGCCACGCTCGCCGGCACCGACGGCGTGTACATCGCCGCCAGCGACCACGTGCGGGCCGTTCCCGAACAGCTCGACCCCTGGATCCCGGGCGGCCTGTTCGTGCTCGGCACCGACGGCTTTGGCCGCAGCGAACTCCGCGGTCGGCTCCGTCGCCACTTCGAGGTCGATGCTGAGTGCATCGCGATTGGCGCGTTGTCCCGTCTGGCGGCCGCGGGTGCGGTCGGCACGCACGTCGTCGCCGAGGCGATCAAGCGGCTCGGCATCGATCCCGCCAAGGTCGATCCGGCTTCGGCCTGAGCCTCCGTCGTTCGCCTCGAGTTCCTGTCGTTCACCATTCCCACCACTCCAACACCTTCCGCGGAACGAGCCATGGCCACCGAATTCAAACTCCCCGACCTCGGCGAGAACATCGCCTCCGGCGACGTCGTCACGGTCTTTGTTTCCGAGGGCGACGTCGTCAAGCCGGGGCAGGCGCTGCTCGAGGTCGAGACCGACAAGGCGGTCATCGAGGTGCCCTGTGCTCCGGGCGGGCTGGTGTCGAAGGTGCTCGTCAAGAAGGGCGACACGGTGAAAGTGGGCCAGCCGCTCGTGATGCTCGATGCTCCCGGCGCCGCGCCTGCCAGGCCGGCGGCGCCGCCGCCGCCGAAGGCCGCCGAGTCATCGCCAGCGCCGGCCGCTGCGGCGAAGCCCGTGGCCCCTCCCGCCGTCGCCCCCGCCCCGGCCCCCTATGCGGCCGCGGCTC
>Ga0114973_10001325_pt1 | contig 18556 bp, 17 predicted proteins | sample M_140807_MF_Meta_FD_87025 | JGI IMG/M metagenome (GOLD analysis project Ga0114973, IMG submission 87025) | Freshwater microbial communities from Lake Montjoie, Canada to study carbon cycling - M_140807_MF_MetaG | ecosystem: Environmental > Aquatic > Freshwater > Lake | place: Lake Montjoie...
AGCGTGATGAATGGTTTTCAAAAGGAGGTGCGTGACCGCATGCTCGGCGTGTTGTCGCACATGGAGGTGCTGGCTTACACCAGTTCCTCATTACAGGACGTCACTGGCATTCAGCAGAAATTAATGCAACACCCGCAGGTCTTGGCCAGTGCGCCCTTTGTGTTGTCACAGGTGTTGCTGGCACAAGGCGAGGACATGCGTGGTGCGGTGGTACGAGGCATCGATCCAGCGCAGGAAGTGTCGGTGACAGAGGTGGTAGCTGGCATGCCGTCTGCGTTACTCGCACAACTGCAACCCGACTCTTATGCCGTGGTCTTGGGGGCTGAGTTGGCACGAACGCTGGGTGTCAAAGCCGGCGATCAGGTGACATTGGTAGCGCCTGGTGGTCAGGTGACTCCCGTCGGTGTGGTGCCTAGGTTGAAGCAATTGCACGTGCTTGGCGTGCTCGACACCGGTCATTTCGAATACGACGCCAGCTTGGCCTTGCTCAATATCCAGGATGCCGAGCGTATTTTCAGGCTCGAAGGACCCAACGGTATCCGAGTGAAATTGAAGAATGCACAGCAGGCGCGCGAAGTCGCTGCCGAGGTGGCGCCTTGGCTTGGTAACGATGTGCTGGTGCGCGATTGGACACGCGCCAACCGCACTTGGTTTACAGCGGTTCAAATTGAAAAGCGCATGATGTTCATCATCCTCACCTTGATCGTGGCGGTGGCGGCTTTCAATCTGGTCAGCACCTTGGTGATGACGGTGACGGACAAACGGGGCGACATTGCCATATTGCGCACACTGGGTGCGAGCCCAGCCAGCATCATGGGCATATTTGTGGTGCAGGGAGCGCTGGTAGGCGTCATAGGCACCTTGTCTGGCTTGGTCATGGGTCTGTTGGTGGCTTTCAATATTGGCAGTATCGTGCCGGCCATCGAGCGTGCTTTGGGTGCCAGTTTTTTACCCAAGGATGTGTACCTGATCAGCCGCATGCCCAGCGATCCGCAATGGGCAGACATAGGACCGGTGGTCATCATTGCACTGGTCATGGCTTTGGCTGCAACGCTTTACCCCAGCTGGCGTGCCAGCCGCATCGATCCGGCGGAGGCATTGCGTCATGAATGAAAACATATTGCAAGCGCGGGGATTGGGGCGACGATTTCACGATGGTGAAATCGATGTGACGGTCTTACAGAATGTGGATTTGCATATTCACGCCGGTGAAACACTGGCAGTGGTTGGTGCGTCAGGTTCAGGCAAAAGTACCTTGTTGCATTTGCTGGGCGGCTTGGACACGCCCACTACCGGATCTGTGCATTTGCTCGGTCAGGCGCTGGCCGGTCTGGACCCGACGACCTTGGGTCGATTGCGTAACAAACACCTGGGCTTCGTCTACCAGTTTCACCATTTACTGCCCGAGTTCAGTGCGCTAGACAACGTCGCCATGCCCTTGTGGATACGGCGCATGCCGCGCGATCAGGCCGCGGCCCAAGCCCACGACATGCTCAAAGCGGTGGGACTGGGCGAGCGCATACATCACACCCCGTCAGAGCTGTCCGGCGGCGAACGCCAACGGGTAGCGATTGCACGCGCCTTGGTCACGCAACCGGCTTGCGTGCTCGCCGATGAACCCACCGGCAACCTGGACCGCAGCACGGCGGACAAGGTGTTTGAGTTGATGATGCAGTTGGCGCGACACCAAGGCACCGCTTTTGTGTTGGTCACGCATGACGATACATTGGCCGCCCGTTGCGACCGTCATTTGCGACTGGTTGCCGGGCGCTTGCAAGACTGAATAAGCCGCCGCTTCAATCTTTGCCGTGGTTGGGCGATCGGGGCCCGTACAACATGCCGCCCGAGTGCGGTGTGAGTAAGCGGGCGCTGGTCAGTTTGGATAAGCGGTAGCCGGGGTTGCCGATGTTGCTGGCCAATTGGTGAATCACAGAGGTCAGCAACACTCCGACCAAACCATTGTTGTTATCCCGTCCCTCCGCGTCAGAAGCGCTGGCCCGAGCTTGCCATAAAACGGTACCAGTACGTGCGTCCACCAGACGGGCTTGGGCGGTGACCACGGTTTGGCTGTCTAACACCACATAGCTGCTACCGTATTTCTCCAAAGTGATGTAGAGCACTGCATCAGCACCAAAAATACTTTGCAATTTGGACAACGGCGCTTCATGGATCTGGTCTGGCAATGGCAAACCGTTTTCTTTGAACGTAGCCTCGACCATGGCCACCGGGAATACGTAATAACCGGCCTCAGACAGCGGTTGGGTGACAGTGGCTAAAAAGCTCAGGCTGCCACGGATGTCGGTGGATTGATTGACAGGCGGCAAAACCAGAATGGATGTCGGCCGGCTGTTTCTGAACGCGGATTGGTCAGGTTGAGAAGGCGCAGCGCAACCGACCAGAATCACCAGCGCCAGCCAAACAGCTGTCTTTGACACTTGGGTGAGTAAGTGCAGTTTCATGGCTTTTTCAATTTACCGATGACAAAGTCCATGTAAACGGATGACTCAGGGAATTGTTTTTTTTCATTTTCAAAAGCCACGACAGCTTGGTCCGATTGACCGGTTTGGAAAAACAAATACCCCATGTGCGCTTGAAAACCCGGAGGCAAGGCCTTGCCATGGGATGCGGCTTTTTGTTGTTCCTGCTGCAATTGCTGCAATTGCTTTTCAGGCGAAGTGTTGCCGTTTTCTACGCGAAAGCCTTCGTACAAGGTGTCTTGGTAAGCGCCCCAGTGGTAGAGCGCGTGGTCTTGGGTGGCACAAGCGTTAAGCAGCAGCAATGCGGTCGCGCACACTAGCCAACGGCAGTTCATGAGCCGCGCTTCCACTGTCCTAGCTCAACGCCTGTGACCAATTTGTTCACGCCTTCACGGATGGCCAGATCCAGCACCTTGCCCGTCAAGGTGGCGTCATAACTTGCCGTGCCGCCAAACCCGATGACCTCGCGGTTTGATAGCGCAAATTCACCTGCGCCTTGCACTGAATAGACCACTTCAGCATTGGCTGCGTTCACCACATTGAGCGTGACCTTGGCATAGGCTATCTGTGTTTTACCGCGACCCAGTAAACCGAATAACTGCTGGTCGCCGACTTCCTTGCGACCGAATTCGGTGATGTCACCGGTGATCAAAAACTCAGCGCTCTTGAGCGTTTGCGTCTTACCTTCGATTTCCTTTTCAAATTTGGCTTCGCCCAGGTTGTCACGGTCCATCACTGAAAAGCGATTGGCTTGTTGCAGATGTGCGATCAAAATGGTTTTGGACTGGTTGCCCAATCGATCGACTCCATCAGAAAACAACCCGCGCAAAAAGCTTGAACGGTTTTCGAACTTGCCAATCACCAAAGCGTAACGAGGCCCGTTGTAAGCGCTGCCTGCGCTGGCGACTTGCGGTGTAGAAAGCGCTTGCGAGGTTTCCGTGGCGCAACCGGACATGACAGCGGCAACAACACTGAGCGATAAAGCAGCGTGAATGGTTTTCATAGATGACGTCCTTGGCAACAAAGCGGATAGTGCAATGCAATCCACACTGTGGCTGAATATAAGTGATCAGAGCCAAGCCTGATCGTGTCAGAGGTTGAGCCTGGCTGGCAAAGCCCTTCACCACGCCATCTTGTCACAATCTATGCATGAATTGGATTGACAGCCATTGCCATTTGGACGCCGAGGAATTTGCCGCAGACCGCGACGCGGTGCGCTTGGCTGCACGCGCGGTAAAAGTGCTTACCTGTGTGATTCCAGCGGTTCAAGCGTCCAATTTCGACACAGTACGCCTGCTGGCGCATCAATATGGTGACGTGTATGCCCTCGGCATACACCCCATGTACACGCCGCAAGCAACTGAGGCCGACTTGCCAACGCTTGACGCGCAATTGCATCAGCACCGCAGCGACCCGCGTTTGGTGGCTGTGGGTGAAATCGGTCTTGATGGCTTTGTGCAGGGCTTGGACATGGCGCGTCAGCAACTGTTTTACAAAGCCCAACTGAGATTGGCGCAACACCACGACTTGCCCGTCATCTTGCATGTTCGGCGCAGCGCAGACTTGCTGCTGCAAGGTCTGCGTCAGACGTCCGTCAAAGGCGGTATCGCCCATGCGTTCAACGGCAGTTTGCAGCAGGCGCAGCAATTCATAGACATGGGCTTCAAACTCGGTTTTGGCGGTGCGCTCACCTATGACCGGGCTTTGCAATTGCGCCGCTTGGCGGTTGAGTTGCCGCTGAGTGCGCTGGTGCTGGAGACCGACTCGCCGGATATCCCGCCGCACTGGTTGTATGTGACGTCGCAACAGCGCGAGGCGGGTGTGGCGCAAGGCCGCAACACGCCCGAGCAGGTGCCGCGCATCGCGCAAGTGCTGGCTGAATTGCGGGGTGTGTCAGTTGAGGAAGTGCAGCAAGCAACGACTGAAAATGTGCGGCAGGTGTTGGGTTTGTGATTTGAAGACAATCCCACCATGACAGCTACTCCCCTCAAACTCCCGCCAGTCAATGTATCCGAGCATGGCAAGGTGCGTTATTTGCACTTGGGTACCGTGTGGATTCAGGGCTCGATGATGCTGAACAAACCCAACGACATTGAGCTCGACTATGTGCAACGCATGCAAGCTTGGCTGTTGTTTCATGAGGCTGACGAGGTCGATGGCATGCACGCCATGCAATTCGGTCTGGGCGCGGCGGCTTTGACCAAAAATTGCCACCAGGTGCTGAAGATGCGCACCACTGCTATCGAACTCAACCCACAGGTTATTGCTGCTTGCCGCACTTGGTTTGAATTGGCTGCGGACGATGAACGACTGAGCGTGGTGTTGGGTGACGCGGCCGAGGTCGCGGCGCACGAACACTGGCAGCAGCAGGTCGATGTGCTGCATGTGGATTTGTACGACGATGAAGCCGCCGCACCTGTGTTGGATGATGCCGGGTTTTATGCCGATTGCCGACAGCTGTTGACCTCGCGAGGTTGCTTATTGGTGAATCTGTTCGGGCGTTCGTCCAGCTTTGAGCGCAGTCTGGGACATATCACCCAAGCTTTCGGTGCTGGCGCGGTGTGGGCGTTCAAGCCGACGCGGGAAGGAAATACCGTGGTGTTGGCGTTGCGCAACCCGCAACATCCAAGTGATGAAGTTTTGCAGGCACGGGCCACAGAGATTCAAAGACGCTGGCGCTTGCCGGCGCCTCAGTGGTTGCGAATGTTCAAGCCGGTATTGGCATAGGTGACAATCACACTTCAACGCAATTCAGGAGTTTCGACTTGTCGATCAAGAGCCAAAAAGATTTCACTTCAGGCGCACTGTTCACTTTGACGGGTGCGGCATTCGCTTGGAGTTCGGCCACTGATTTCAGCGTGGGCACTGCCAGTCAAATGGGGCCAGGTTATTTCCCCTTGGTACTGGGTTTGTTGCTGGTGCTGCTGGGCGGCTTCATCATGTTTTTTTCATTGGTGGTGGAAACACCCGATGGAGGCGTGATGGGCAGCGTGGCATGGCGACCGCTGGTTTGTATTTTGGGTGCCAATTTGGTGTTTGGTGTTTTTCTCGGGGGGCTGCCGATGCTTGGATTTCCCTCTTTGGGTTTGATTGCCGCCATCTATGGTTTATGCGGCTTGGCCTTGCTAGCTGATGCCTCCAGTTTCACTTTCAAACGATGGTTGGTGCTGGCCAGTGTGCTGGCCGTTGGCAGTTATCTGGTGTTTATTTACCTGTTGAAACTGCCATTGCCGTTATGGCCTGTATTCATCAACCTGAATTGATCGGATACCTATGGATTTGCTCGCTAACCTCGCCACCGGATTTGCTGTTGCAGGCACGCCCATCAATTTGTTGTATGCGCTGATTGGCTGTTTATTGGGCACGCTCATCGGCGTACTGCCTGGTATCGGGCCAGTCGCCACGATTGCCATGCTGCTGCCCGCCACCTACGCCTTGCCGCCGGTGTCAGCATTGATCATGCTCGCAGGGATTTACTATGGTGCGCAGTATGGTGGTTCGACCACCGCCATTTTGGTTAACTTGCCTGGCGAATCTTCGTCGGTGGTCACCACACTCGATGGTTACCAAATGGCGCGTCAAGGGCGGGCAGGACCTGCGTTGGCAGCGGCTGGATTGGGTTCTTTTTTTGCAGGATGCGTTGGCACCTTGTTACTGGCTGCGTTTGCGGCGCCTTTGACCACCGTGGCTTTTGCTTTCGGTCCTGCTGAGTATTGTGCGTTGATGGTCGTTGGTCTGGTAGGTGCCGTGGTGCTGGCCTCAGGTTCTTTGCTCAAAGCCATTGCCATGATCATCTTGGGGCTGTTGCTGGGGCTGGTTGGTACTGATTTGAATTCGGGTGTGGCACGTTTCAGTATGGACATTCCTGAGCTTGCTGACGGCATCGGTTTTGTAGCAGTGGCCATGGGCATGTTTGGCTATGGCGAAATCATCACCAATCTGGCCAAAAGTGAAAACGAGCGTGAAGTATTCACTGCCAAAGTGCAGGGCTTGTTCCCGACCCGCGAGGATGTCAAACAAATGATGCCCGCCGTATTGCGCGGCACGGCGCTGGGCTCGGTGCTGGGCGTACTGCCGGGCGGCGGCGCGGTACTGGCATCGTTTGCTGCGTATACCTTAGAGAAAAAAATCAAGCTCAAGGCAGGCGAAGTGCCACTGGGTCAGGGCAATATCCGAGGCGTGGCGTCGCCCGAATCGGCCAACAACGCAGGCGCACAAACTTCATTCATTCCTTTGCTCACTTTGGGGATACCGCCCAATGCGGTCATGGCTTTGATGGTCGGCGCCATGACCATACACAACATACAACCTGGCCCGCAAGTGATGACGGTCAATCCCGAGTTGTTCTGGGGTTTGATCGTGTCGATGTGGATTGGCAACTTGATGCTCATCATTTTGAATCTGCCAATGATTGGTATTTGGATCAAACTGCTCACCGTGCCCTACCACTATTTGTTTCCGGCCATTGTGTTGTTTTGTGCGATTGGCGTCTACACCACCAACAATGCCACGTTTGATATTTGGTTGGTGGCCTTGTTTGGATTAGCTGGGTATGTGTTCACCAAGCTCGGCTGTGAACCCGCGCCTTTGTTGCTCGGCTTCATACTGGGTCCGATGATGGAAGAGTATTTGAAACGCGCCTTGAAGTTGTCACGCGGGGACTGGTCGGTGTTCATTACCCGTCCCTTGTCTGCGGCTTTGCTGGCGCTGGCGGTGGCCTTGTTGTTGCTGGTATTGCTGCCGGCCATCAAGTCCAAAAGAGAAGAAGCATTTGTTGAAGATTGAGATTGGCGCATGAAAGAACATGTTTTACGCCGTGCACTGCACAACGAAGTGCATGCCCGTCCGCCTGAGCCTATGCGCGCGCCGCTGGCCATCACCCATGTGGTGATGCTGGCCGATGCCTCTGCCCGCGAAGCCAGCCGAGAACATTTGCTGGCCTTGCTGCGGGATCACCATTTGCCGGTGCCGGATGCGCAGGCCAACCATTTGCGAATCGATCTGGGTCGTTGGCGATTGCGCTGGGAGCTGCACACCGAGTTTGTCACCTGGACCTTTATGGTGGATGGCACTGCCGGTTTGCCCAAGCAAGAAGATTACGGTTTGGCTTTACACGCCATTCCTCAACAATGGTTGGAGGCCTTGCCCGGCGAATGTTTATCGCGCATTCATTTATGGGCCAAGCAAACAGACAATCTCGCTGACCGCGAGGAACTGCATCAGCAGTTTCGTGAAGACAGTTTGGTGGTCTGTCAACTTGCTGAAGGTTCTGCCACCTTGCACACCGATTTTCAAATTGACCCGAATGGTTTTTCTCGCATGTTGTTGCGTGTCGCTCAGTTATCGCAGCGAAGATTGGGTCGTTTGGTGCAGCGATTGTTAGAGATTGAAACCTACCGCATGATGGCATTGTTGGGTTTGCCGGTGGCTCGCACTGCCGCTCCCGCACTGGCGCAGGCCGAGCAGGAATTGGCGGATTTGGCTCAAGCCATACGCAGCGCACACCATGACGAAGAAGCAGATTTGCTTGAACGATTGACCCGTCTGGCTGGCCAAGTCGAAGGCCAATATGCATCACAACATTCGCGCTTTTCTGCCAGCAAGGCGTATTTTGAATTGGTGGACAGACGCATCCAAGATATCCGTGAAACACGCCTACCAGGCTTTCAATCTATCGGTGAATTCATGGACAGGCGTTTGTCGCCTGCACGCAGCACTTGTGACTGGGTGGCCAAGCGCCAAACCGCATTGTCCGAACGCGTTTCGCGCATGAGCAATTTATTGCGCACCCGGGTCGATTTCCAACAGGAGCAAAGCAGTCAAGCTCTGCTGACAGCGATGAACCAACGCCAAGGCATGCAATTGAAACTGCAAACCACGGTGGAAGGTTTGTCGGTCGCTGCCATCACTTATTACATCGCAGGTTTGATGCACTATGTGGCTGAGGGATTGCAGGCCAAAGGTTGGATCAATGACCCGAGCTTTGTCACCGCCATGGCGGTGCCTGTGATTGCCTTGGTGGTTTGGCGTATCACGCGGCATTTGCATTTCAAGGTGTTACGCACTGACACTTGACATTTTTACCTCGGGCAGTGTCACCCTTTTGTTATCCCTCAAAGTCAACCATGCATTTCAATTTCAATAATCCTTACAGCAGCACACGCCTTCCTGTTTTTGCCCGCAATATTGTTTCTACTTCGCACCCGTTGGCAGCGCAGGCTGGTTTGCGCATGCTGTGGCGCGGCGGCAATGCGGTCGACGCTGCCATTGCGGCGGCGGCGGTACTGACCATTGTGGAGCCGGTCAGCTGCGGTCTGGGTTCAGACGCATTTTGTATTTTGTGGGATGGTCAGCAGCTACACGGCTTGAATGCTTCCGGGCGCGCACCGCAGGCTTGGACACCGGCGTATTTCCAGCGCAAATACGGTGACAACGCCATGCAACCACCTAAGCGCGGCATCGACTCGGTGACCGTGCCTGGCGCGGTCGCTGGTTGGGTGGCATTGAGCGAGCGCTTTGGCAAATTGCCTTTTGAAGAGTTAATGCAACCTGCGATTGAGACAGCCGAGCGCGGTTTTTTATTGAGCGTGGTGGTGCAGGAAAAATGGGCGGCGCCAGTGGAAGAACTCAAAGGCCAGCCCGGTTTTGCCCAAGCTTTTTTGCCGCGTGGGCGCGCCCCTGAGGTCGGCGAATTGTTTCAATTCGCCGCGGCAGCCCAGGGACTGCGAGCCATTGGAAAAACCAAAGGCCAAGCGTTTTACGGCGGCGAAATCGCTGAAGCCATAGAGCGTTTTTCGAATACGCATGGCGGTTCGTTGAAAGCCTCTGACTTTGCCGCTTACCAAGCCGAATGGGTCAAGCCGATTGCCATGGATTACCGCGGTCATACACTGCACGAAATACCACCCAATGGGCAAGGCATTGCTGCGCTGATTGCCTTGGGCATATTGGATAACTTTGATCTGGCGGCGTTGCAGCGCGATGGCGTGGATTCTCAACACGTGCAAATCGAAGCCATGAAACTCGCGTTTGCCGATGTTTACCGTTATGTGGCAGAAGAAAGCAGCATGGAAGTCACCGCCTCACAAATGCTGGACAAGTCCTATTTGAAAGAGCGTGCCAAGTTGATTGATATGCAACGTGCACAAGACTTCAAAGCCGGTAATCCAGCCAAAGGCGGCACCATCTACCTGACGGCAGCCGATGAAAACGGCATGATGGTCAGTTTTATCCAAAGCAATTACATGGGTTTTGGTTCTGGGTGCGTTGAACCGACATTCGGCGTGAGTTTGCAAAACCGTGGCCATGCGTTCGCTGTGCGCTCTGGTGGTTTGAACCCGGCCAATCTGGTGGCGCCGGGCAAACGACCGTTTCACACCATCATTCCGGCGTTTCTCACCCAAGACGGCCAACCCGTGATGAGCTATGGCGTGATGGGTGCGAACATGCAACCGCAAGGCCATGTGCAAACCTTGGTGCGTATGTTGGATTACGCGCAAAACCCGCAAGCCGCGTGTGACGCACCGCGTTGGCGCTACAACGAAGGCTTGGTGATCAATGTGGAAGCCGGTATGGATACGCACACCGTGCAAGGTTTGCAGCAGCGTGGGCACACCATGGAAGTCATCAACGACAGTTACCAGGACTTCGGTTCTGGTCAATTCATTTGGCGCATGGGCGACCCCAAGGTGCAAGGCTATGTGGCGGCCAGCGATTCACGCCGCGATGGATTGGTCGCTGGTTTTTAAATGTTCGATGCACTGGGTATGCGTTTGGGGCGTTTGTCGCCCCACACCTTAGGCATTTTGTTGGCCTTGTCTGGGGCGATTGCATTCAGCGGCAAAGCCATTATTGTCAAACTGTCTTACCGTTACGGCGTTGATGCCGTCACGGTCATCATGTACCGCATGTTGTTTGCCCTGCCGTTTTTTATCGCCATGACTTGGTGGGCTTCACAACAACCCCACGCACGAGCACATCCGTTGGACCGACGCGATCTGCTGGCGATTGCCGGTCTGGGTTTTTTGGGTTACTACTTGGCCAGCTTTTTGGATTTTCTGGGATTGCAAACCATCACGGCGAGCTTAGAGCGGTTGATCTTGTATTTGAACCCGACCTTGGTCATGTTGCTCAGTGCTTTGCTTTACCAACACCGCATACTCGCGCGACGAGCCTGGGCCATGGCCATCAGCTATGCCGGTGTGATGGTGGTGTTCGGACACGAGGTTAGCTTCAGCGGTAACGGCGTGGTAGTGGGTTCGGCCTTTGTCTTCGCCAGTGCTTTGTCATACGCGCTGTATTTGATGTTCAGTGGCCAAATGGTCAAACGCATAGGCGCATTGCGCTTGGTCGGCATGGCTTCCATCGTGGCCTGTGTCTGTTGTTTGCTGCAATTTGTCATACTCAGGCCTTGGTCGGCTGTGTGGGTGCAGCCGCAGGTGCTGACCTTGGCCTTGATGAATGCAACGGTTTGCACGGTAGCGCCTGTCGTGTGCATCATGATGGCGATAGAGCGTATTGGCGCTGCGTTGACGTCGCAGGTCGGCATGGTGGGCCCCATATCCACCCTGACATTGGGTGTGTGGGTGTTGGGTGAGCCGGTCAACGGCTGGATTGGCATGGGCACTTTGCTGGTGCTCGCTGGTGTGTATATGGCTTCGCAATCAGGAGAAAAAACATGGACTTAGGCATCAAAGGTAAATGGGCGCTGGTGGGCGGCGCGAGCAAGGGTTTGGGCTGGGGGTGTGCCAGTGCGCTGGCGCAAGCTGGCGTCAATTTGGTGATGGTGTCGCGCGGCGCTGCTGTGTTGGAGGCTGCCGCAGCAGGGCTGCGTCAACACGGTGTGACGGTGTTGACAGTGGCCGAGGACATCACCTCCGAAGCTGGACGTGCAGCCATTTGGTCAGTGGCCGGTGGACCAGCAAATAACTTTGACATCGTGGTGACCAACGCCGGTGGCCCGCCCAGCGGCGACTTTCGCGAATGGGACCGGGACGCTTGGATCAAGGCCGTGGATGCCAATATGCTGACCCCGATCGAACTGATGAAAGCCACCATTGATGGCATGGCAGCGCGTGGCTTTGGGCGCATAGTCAACATCACCTCTAGTGCGGTCAAAGCACCCATCGATATTTTGGGTTTGTCCAATGGCGCGCGCAGCGGTCTGAGCGGATTCGTTGCCGGTTTGTCTCGCAACCCTTCTATTGCCAAGCACAATGTCACCATCAATAATTTGCTGCCAGGTGCGTTTGACACTGACAGGCTCAAAGGTATTTTGCAAACGACAGCCGAAAAAACCGGCAAGAGCGTGGAAGAGCTCGCGCAAGCACGCCGTGCCAGTGCCCCTGCCAACCGGTTTGGTACGCCTGAGGAGTTCGGTAACACCTGTGCATTTTTGTGCAGCCAGCATGCAGGCTTTATCAATGGTCAAAACATATTGATCGACGGCGGTGCTTACCCGGGGGCTTACTAACCTTGGGTTTAGTAGCCAAGGGCTTACTAAAGCAGTGGGATGTGGACTAAGAGGCGTTGGCTGGTGTTAGGGTGGTCTGCGTTTGTTGTTGATACACATGCACAACCAATGCCTTCTGCAATTCTTTCAACTGCACCGGTTTAGCTATGAACGCATTGATACCGGCAGAGACGGCGTTTTCGCGGGTTTCTTTGAACACATCAGCCGTCAATGCAATCACTGGAATCTGTGCTTTTTGACAAGCCATCGACCTGATCGCTCGCGTAGCTGTCAAGCCGTCCATCACCGGCATGTGTATGTCCATCAGCACCACATCGAAATCCTGTTGATCCAGTGCTTGCAACGCCAGTTCGCCGTTTTCACAAAAGGTGGCGTGGTGGCCAAGCTGCTGCAATAGAAACGCCAAAAACTTTTGGTTAACCGGATGGTCTTCGGCGACCAATACACGCAGTGTTTCATTCTCTTTGATGCCAATGACTTGCTCAGTTCCCGTGTCTTCAACGACAGGCGCAGGCATTGGCACCCATGGCATACGAACCGTGAAGCTAGACCCTTGTCCAGGCTGGCTTTGCACGTGTATGTCCCCGCCAAGTAATCGCGCCAGCGCCATGGAGATTTCCAATCCCAGGCCAATGCCCGAGGATTTGCGTGATAAACCTGAGTCAACTTGGTAGAAAAGTTGAAACAGTTTGCTCATGGAAGTTTTGTCTAAACCTATGCCCGTATCGCTGACGGTAAATTCAAAAAATCGCGTCTGTCCTTCGTCGCTTGAGTGGTGAAAGTGCAGGCTAACTTCACCTTGCTGCGTGAATTTGATGGCGTTGTTCAGCAGGTTGAGCAATATCTGGCGTAGCCGTGTGCCGTCAGATTTCACCCAGAACGCTTCATCAGGTAAGTTGTGTAGCGAGATGGACAGGTTTTTTTGTACGGCCAGAGGCCGCATGATGGCCTCGACATTCAGCATCAACGATGCCAAGTCAACCGCTTCGGTGTGTAAGCTCATCTTGCCTGACTCGAGCGCAGACATGTCAAGAATGTCATTGAGCAACTTCAGAAAATGATCAGCTGAATCGTTCACGGTGTGAACCAAGTCGATCTGTTCCTGGGTCAGCGGGGTTTTGGCTAAGACGCCCAACATACCAACGATACCGTTAAAAGGGGTACGCAACTCATGGCTCATGTTGGCCAAGAACAGGCTTTTGCCGCGACTGGCTGACTCTGCATCTTGTTGCGCTTGACGCAGTTGCTCATTCAACGCAGTCAAGGCGGCTTTTTCTCTTTGCAGCGACCGATGACGGTACAACAGACCAGCGGCTGTTGCCATTAACACCACCAATTGCACCAGAGTCAACCAAGTGATTTGCTGGTTTTGTGACAGCAATTCTGCATTTTGCTGTTCCATTAAGAGGGAGGCAATTAAATCTGCTGAATTACCAAGGGTCCGGTTGTTCTTAAAGAAATTTTGCATGTCTGCCAGCAGCAAACGAAGTTCGGTGTTGCTACTGGGTTCTCGGTCTAATTCATGTTGTGCACGTTGCACATACGTTTGCATGATGTTGAAGGTTGCAACGTTTTCTGGGTTTTTAAACAAGTAGGCCGAGCCCGGTGCATCGCGCACGGTATCTACTTTGCTCGACAGTAAATCGAGCCGTGTTTGTAATTCAGCCTTGGACACAGGCTGGCGCGAATCTAAATGCAATTGCAGCGCATGTTGAAAGCGTTGGAATTCACTGTCCAATATAAAAGCAGGCGCGGACAGCGAGTCAATTTTGACCGCATTTTGTTCAAGCAAGGACTTGCGTTGCGCCAGTTCGAACACTAGCAACGCCGCCATGACCAAGGCAATCACGGCGGTGACCAAGAACAGCCGGATACAGAAGGGAACAGACAGTTGACGTAACGACATTGATGTGCGGTTATTCAATGATTAAGGCTTTGAGTTGCCAAACCGAACGCTGGTAGTACCGCACGCTTTGCAATTCTTTTTTACTGTCATAGGGATACACCACAAACAAGGGGCCTTTGTTTTTCATGCTTATTTGTTCACCATTTAAAGAGTGGGCCAAGATGACATCAAAATTCATCGCATCACTGAACGGCAGTGTGTCTTTGTAATCATCCAAGGCGATCGCAGTGATGCTGTGGCCTTTTACCTTGGCTGCATTCAAAATATCTCTTAGCAAAGGGCCTGTGAACGCGACAGCGCTTTGATGCCAAGGCGTGTGGGTGGTGAATGTGTGTGGTGGTAATTTTTTCAGACTCGCCATGTCAAACTCCATCACCAATGTGGGCGCTTGCGATTTGTCGGCGGCCTGCTGGAAAACTTGCAACACCTTGTCGGTGGGCTTGGGCTCTTTGGCCAATACTTTCGACGGCACGAGCACCGACAGAGTAAAACAAATGCAAGCAAACACAGTCAGCCAATGTTTGATCGAGTTCATAGGATGAATAAGCATTGAACGGTGAAGATTTATTTCAAAAATATATTTTATATACCAATAAATCAACTTTTAGTTTTAAATATGGCAAATTATTAAACTATATTAATTATTCTAATTAAATAGAAAACAATACTATTTTGTTGAAACTTTACATATCTAACAGTTTCATGGTTTGCGGGAGGAAACCCAAATACCGCCAACGATCAATACAAATGCCAGTCCGTGGAAAAAACGCGGTGCTTCGCCCAACACCAAGGTAGAGATCAAAGCAGCGAATAAAGGTGTGAGGTTGGCAAAAAACCCAGCGATATTAGGACCAACGCGTTGTATGCCCAAGCCCCAACTGCGGTAGGCCAACAAGGCCGGTCCCAACGCCACATACACCACACTGGCGGCCAATGGCCAGCCCCACACAATCTGCGGGTTGTTGCTCAAACGCCACTCGGCAGCGGTGAATGCACCGCTCCAAAGCAATCCAAACACCATTTGCGCGGTCAAAAAATAGGTCCAATTGCCGCGGATTTCTGGCGCATCCACGGGCAGGGACACCAACCAGCTGTACCAGGCCCAGCAAACCACCGCGATCAGAATGTAGATGTCGCCAACCACCAGTTGCACCCGCATCAATGTGTCCCAATCGCCACGCCCCAGCACGCACAAAACGCCGGCAATGGACAAAGAGGCGCCCATTAACTGGCGCAAAGTGACGGATTGTTTGTAGAAAACGGCGCCCATGGCCAGCATGAACACCGGCACACTCGCACCCACCAAGGTCACGTTGATCGGCGTGGAGGTATGCAAAGCCAAATATTGGAAACTGTTGTAGCAGCCCACCCCAAGCAGACTCATCAAGGCATAGCGCCGCCAATGTGACCACATCGGACTAGAGGGTTTGAGTACTGGGTAGGACCAGGGCAATAACAAAGCAAACGCCAGCAGCCAGCGAAAAAAATTCAAGGTAATCGGCGGCACCATATCGGCCACGACACGACCCAATACGCTGTTACCAGCCCACACCAAAGGAGGCAGCAACAGCAAGCCGGCGGTGGCTAAATCCAAGCTGGGTTTGGCTGGAGAGGGGGAAGTTTCAGACATGACGAGGACTCTAACCGAGTTGCGTGGACAATCGCAATGGGGGCTTGGCAGTTGGCCAGCCCATTTACAACTATCCAGACAGGAGCCAGCCATGAGCAAAGCCATTCAATTCAAACATACCGGTGGACCCGAGGTATTGCAACTCGCTGACGTGAGCGTTGGCGCCCCCGGCCCTGGCGAAGTGCGGATCGCTCACAAAGCGGTCGGCTTGAATTACATAGACGTTTACCACCGCACTGGCTTGTACCCCTTGCCGCTGCCGCACGGTTTGGGCATGGAAGGCGCTGGTGTGATTGAAGCTGTGGGCGAAGGCGTCACCCACTTGCAAGCAGGCGACCGCGCGGCATACGCCAGCGCCCCGCCAGGAAGCTATTGCGAAGCGCGTGTCATGCCAGCCAAAAACGTGTGCAAATTGCCGGACAGTATTTCGTTTGAAACAGCGGCTGGCATGATGCTCAAAGGCATGACGGTGCAGTATTTGCTCAAGCGCACCTTGCCGCAAGCCGGTTTACATGCAGGCGATTTGATTTTGTTCCACGCCGCTGCCGGTGGCGTGGGTCTGATTGCCTGCCAGTGGGCCAAGGCCTTGGGTTTACAACTGATTGGTACTGCAGGCAGCGATGAAAAATGCGCACTCGCCAAAGCCAATGGCGCCGCCCATGTGATCAATTACAACAAGGAAGACTTTGAAGCGCGCGTCAAAGACATCACCAACGGCAAAGGCGTCAAAGTGGTGTATGACTCGGTTGGCAAAGATACCTGGGACAAATCGCTCAACTGTTTGTCACCCTTTGGCTTGATGGCCAGTTTCGGCAATGCCTCAGGCCCGGTCGAACCGTTTGCACCTGGCTCACTCGGCGCCAAGGGTTCGATTTACGTGACACGCCAAACCTTGTTCACCCATATCGCCACGCGCGAGACCAACCAGCAAATGGCCGAAGATTTGTTTGATGTGGTCGGCAGCGGCAAGGTGAAAATTCATATCGAACAACGCTACGCGTTGGCCGATGCAGCACAAGCGCACCGCGACTTGGAAGCACGCAAAACCACCGGCAGTACTTTGCTGACTGTCTAACTGGCACAAACAAGCACCGCCGGTGAAAGCTGGCGGTATTGACACTGAACAGGTCTATTTGTGGATCGCCATTCCAACAGCTTTATCGACGCCTCATTGCGCCCGCACCTGCTGGCTTGGATATGCCTGACATTGCTTGTCAATGCGCTGATACTGTTGACGCCTATCCTGAACGAAGGTGACTCGGTTTTGTATGCGGCCTTGTCGCAACATATGGTCAGCACTGGCAACTGGAATGACTTGGTATTGGATGGGCGGGACTGGTTGGACAAACCGCATTTCCCGTTTTGGATAGGGGCCTTGTCGTTCAAATTGCTCGGTGTCAGTGTGTTTGCCTACATGTTGCCGGGTTATCTGTTTCATGTGCTGGGCGCTTATTACACCTACCGCATAGCGCGTTTGTTTCACGCACGAGAAACCGGGCTGATCGCTTTGTTGGTGTATGTTTCGGTCTACCATTTGATGTACACCACCACCGCCTTGAAAGCCGAGGCATTTTTGACCGGCAGCATCATGGCCGCGTGTTACCACTGGTTGCGCTATGACGCACAGAGTGGCTTGAAACATCTGTTGCTCGGTGCCATGTTTAGCGGCATCGCTGTGATGACCAAAGGTGTGTTTACCTTGATCACCATCAGCAGTGGTTTGCTGTGTATGTGGGTATACCAAGGGCGCTGGCGCGAGTTGCTACGCTTGAAATGGCTGCTGGCTTTGCTGTTGACCATGGTGTGCGTGTTGCCGGAGTTATGGGCTTTGTACCGGCAGTTCGATATGCATCCGGAAAAAACCATTTTCAATCAAACCGGTGTGTCAGGCATACGCTTTTTTCTGTGGGACAGCCAGTTCGGGCGTTTTTTCAACGTTGGCCCGATCACCAACACGGGTGGCAACAAGCTGTTTTTCGTGCTGGTGTTTCTGTGGGCGTTTTTACCTTGGGTGGCGGCGTTTGTGATGGCCTGTGGAAATGTTCTAAAGCATTTCAGTACGCAAGAAGACATACCGCGTTCACAGCATGTGTATGTACTCAGCAGCTTTTTCATCAGCTTCTTGATGTTCAGTCTGACTGGTTTTCAATTGGATTACTACACCGTCATCGTTTACCCGTTTGCCGCTATTTTGATTGCGCCTGTGCTTTTGGCTAGCCTTGCTGACAAGACGGCGACAGGTGTGCGCAGGGCGCAATTAGGCATGGGCTTGCTCACTTTGACGCTGGCCATGTGGCTCAGTCTCAAGATCGGGCATGTCGCGTTGCAATTGCTGTCAGGCATGGGGCTGCTGGTCTGGTTGATTTACGCACGTCTACAAAAAAAACAATGGCACGCTTTGAGTGTGATGGTGTATCCGGTGATGGCGGTCAACCTGTTGTATCTGGTGCTCGAAGGCATGACCTTGATAGCCCATACGCGCTACAGCATTCCCCATAACGTTTTGACATCCATGGCAAACGAGCCGAATACACCGGTGGTGGTGTACCGGCTTGACCCTCCGGTCACCTATGAACTCGGTCTTTACCGCCAAACCGCGCCAGTGTTGCGCATTGATAAACCTGAAGACTTGCCGCCCCAAAGTGACAACTATTTTTTGTTGACCCGTACCGCTGAAGCGGCCAAGTTAAAAGAACGCATAGGCTTAATGACCGCGGTGCAGCAGGGCGATTGGGTAGACCACAAGACGGGCACCTTGCCCCGACAAATTGAATTGGCTGCCGGCCGTGCTGCTTTGGAGAGTTTCAGCGTATACAAAGTCTCGCCGCGCTGAAGCTGTGCTGAATGCTCATAGGCGCGGACAAAAAGCTTGTCGGCTGTTTATCTGCACTTGTGATCGGTCACTGCAACAAACAGACGTTCAAGCAGCGCGTCTGACCCGCAGTAACTCATCGAGTATCAAACACACTGTGCCTACACTGATGGCGCTGTCTGCCACGTTAAACGCAGGAAAATGGCCTTGGTAAAAAAGCGGGGCCAACCCATCCCAATGGAAATCTAAAAAATCAATC
>Ga0114973_10001326_pt1 | contig 18556 bp, 23 predicted proteins | sample M_140807_MF_Meta_FD_87025 | JGI IMG/M metagenome (GOLD analysis project Ga0114973, IMG submission 87025) | Freshwater microbial communities from Lake Montjoie, Canada to study carbon cycling - M_140807_MF_MetaG | ecosystem: Environmental > Aquatic > Freshwater > Lake | place: Lake Montjoie...
GACTCTCCGGCAGCATGGCGGTACAGTATCTCTTGGGCGATCACGTCGTTGATCTTGGCGTTTCCCGCATCTACTCCACGTCGTATCTTCTCGGGGTGCAGGCGCAGATAGTGCTCGTCTCCGCGTGACATGACTTCTGGGGTTCTCCGAGCGTGATGTGCGTCTCCGCGCGGCCTCCTTTCTGGATACAGCCGAGGTCCGGAAGTTTCCCCTCTGGGAACCTTCTCTGGAAGTCGACGCGTCCAGTGGCTGTTTCCACTCTGCATCCGTTCGGGCATCTTTCGTGTCCAGTGATTGTCGCCTCGAGGTCGAGACTCCGGATGCAGTCGGGAACCGTTGTCGTCTCCAGATGCCATCCGTTCAGGATGAAGTCGTGCGCCGCTCTGGTCTCCTCGTCTCACGCTTTCAGGATGGATGCGCTTGTACTCCCGGATTCGCATGGCGGTCTCCTGACTGCACAGACGTCGTTCGCCACGGGCGATCAGGGAGCAGTTGAATAGGTTCCCCTTGTCGTTTCCGTTTTTTCGGAGTTCGATCTCGACATCGAAGTAGTCCTGTTCTCGCTGAACGGCGTCTTTACCAGATAGGATGTCGAGGATCGTGAAGTCAAAGTCTTCGCAACCGTATTTGGTCCATGCGTTTTGAAGGTGTGAATTGGGATGGCTTCCGCGCTCCAGGTTCAAGAGATGGCGGGACCACCGATCCCCGAAGGACCGCTGGGCACTGCCGATGTACCGCTTTCCGGTTGTTCGACAGGTGATGGCGTAGACGCCGGTACTGCGGTATGCGCTTCGTGTCCACGGCGTCATCTCAGCGCCTCATCAGTTAGAGGTCCTTCATGGTCTCCTCCCCCTCGGCCCGTTCCGCTCCTCCAGGCAAGGCTTGTCATAAGCAGGCGATTTTTGTGGATCGAATCCAGAAAGCGCTTGGCGTCTCCTTAGGGGAGACGCGCTGCTACATCGTTGAGACTTCGGAGATGGGGAAGGTGATGGGTAAGCATGGATGGAATCAAGATGATAGTCGAGGCGTAGTTGGGTTTCAAGTAGGAAACGATATTTATGTGCTGCGGCAAGCGAGCTGGTCTGTCCTCCATGAGCTGGTCCACAAGGCCGGCATCAACGCCGACCGGCTCTCCCGCTACGTCGCGGAGGGCCTCACCGAGGCCATCGCCGCAGATCTGCGCCAGAGCGCGGACGAGCACCAGCCGACCTACCCCGAGGAGACGCGCTGGGTGCGCGAGACGCTCCTCCCCGTCCTCGGCCTGACCCCCATTCAACTGGGGCAGGTGCTCGCGAAGTCCGACGACCCGCCGCGCAAGCTCGCGGAGATGCTCGTCGCGAAGCGCCCTGACCTGAACCGGTCAACGCTCGTGGATGAGCTGCGTCCGCAGCGCACGGGTCGCCCCTCCCTCAACCGCACGCCCCCCTCTGCGGCCAGCGGATGGGCGGTCGGTGTGGGCGCCGCCTTCCTCACGGCCGGCGCCCTCCTCCTCTTCGCCCCTTCTGGACAGGATTCCGCATGAACACGATCGACGTGCTGGAGCGCTTCGACCCCAACGACGACGTGGAGCGCCTGCTGCGCGACACGGACACGCTGCTGCGCCCGCTCCGGGCGCCGAGCGCTGCGCCGCTGGCGAAGGCCGATCTCGAGTCGCTCGCGCAGCACATCGCCAAGAAGCTCGGACAGGGCCTCCAGAAGGACGCCGTAGGCCGGGGTGGGCGTGGGGGTGGGGTTCTCCCGGGGCGTGGCCCCGGTCGGCCGGGCCCGCGCCCGTGGGCCACGCGCGGGGGCGGTCCGACCCTGTTGGTGGCCGACGTGCCGTGGACCGAGGACGAGCTGGACGATCTGATCGACGAAGACCTCCCCGTCGCCCGGCGCCGCCGCGCCATGGTGCTGGACGGGGGCGCGAACCGCGCGTCCGCGCTCGCGGCCGAGCCGAAGGGGCTCCTCGACGTGTTCGACCCGCGCCACAACCTGCGCGAGATGGCGAAGGAGCTGATCCTGCTGGAGGACCACCTTGCCCAGCCCGCGAAGCACTGTCCCGACTGCATCCGAAAGCACCTGTTGAAGTCCGAGGCCCTCGCGGAGGAGGCGGTCCAGCTCGACGAGGACGGCAGCCAGCAGGCGCGGCTGCGCCCGCTTCCGGGCCAGATCCGAAACCTCCAGCGGGCGTTCCTCGCGGACACCGACCGCAACGTCCTCCAGCAGCAGGTGCGCCAACTCCGCAAGGCGCTCTCCAAGGAGAGCTTCGACGCGCTCGCGTTCAAGCCGGCCGCGCAGGAGGCCGCGCAGAAGGCGGTGGTGAAGGAAGATCTGGAGCAGACGGAGGACGAGGGTTCGACCAACCGCACGCCCATCGTGTTCGCGCTGGAGCGGGGCCCCGCGCGCAAGGGGTCGTCGGCCGCCTTCGGCGCCACGCCGGTCTCGGCGTCTCCGCTTCCCGCCTCGGTCGTGGCGGCGCTCCAGCGTCGGCTGTCGGAAGGGGTGGAGAACTACCCGGCCCCGGTTTTCTTCCGGACCCGCAACAAGGACGGAACGGTGACGATCACCGAGGGCCAGGTCAAGGGGATCCAGGGCGATGCGCTCGTGGTGACCACGCTGGAGCCGAAGCCGCGCACCGTCTCGGTTCCGCTCTCGGACACGATCCTCGACCTGTCGGGCTCGGACACCTTCCGCACCATCCCGTGGCCGAGTGCGCTCTCGTTGACCCGCAAGAAGGGGATCGACGTGCTGTCGATCGTCCCCGGCACGCCGGCCTGGCAGAACATCCGCGTCATCGCGTCCGTCCTGTGGCCGCTCGTGGACAGCTTCGCCCTGCGGTACGCGGGCCCTTCGGAGCCGGCGCGCACCGCGCTCCTCCAGCGGCTCCTGGTCGCCGCCGTCGTGAACGCGGCCTACGAGTCGAACCTCGACGCGGCTATCGAGGGCGACAGTGCGAAGGCCGTGGGCCTGTTCCAGCTTCGCGAGGACGGCGCGGGGATCGGAATGTCGAAGGCAGACCGCAAGGACGCATTCCTCAACACGGCGCGCATCGCCCGGCGCTTCGGGGAGGTGCGGAAGTTCTTCACCTCTCTCGCGGAGACCGAGGTGAAGGTGCCCGGATCGACGCCGTTCTCGGCGTGGACGGGCCTGTTCGCGCGCTACGTCGAGGCGCCGAGCGACAAGGACGGGGCGCAGAAGGTGCGCGGGGACACGGCGGCGGCGGCCTTCGTCGCGATGCCGGTTGTGGAGCGGGCGCAGCCGGTGGCGGTCGCGCCCCCGGAGTCCGCGCCCAGCATCCTCCCGTGGCTGCTCGGGGGCATCCTCGTGACGAGCGCCGCCATCGGACTCGGAACGTCGGTGATGCGAGCGCGTCGGGGATGAACCTCGCGCGGTTCCTCGCGGCGTACGCGGCGGGGGCGCAGGCCCCGCGCCCGCAGGCCCCGGCTGCGCGTCAGGCGCCCTCGCTCGTGTTCTGGAGCGCGGTGGACTACGCGGGCGAGTACCAGGCGCTGATGGAGAAGGGGATGCCCGTCGGCATCGCGGTCAAGCGCATGAGCGAGCGAGTCTTCGACCAGTTCGTGCGTCTCGTGCGCGCGACAAACCGCACGACCCGGACTCCGATCTTCGTGGACAGCGGGGCCTACTCCGAGTCGACGGGCGGCTTCTCCGATGCGGACTGGGACACGGTCCTTGACCGGTACGAAGCGCTCGCCAAGGCGGGCGGCGATCGGATCTTCCTCGTGGCCCCCGACGAGGTGGGGAGCTTTGCAGGGACGGAGGAGCGGCTGCGGAAGGCGGCTCGGCGGCTGCGGACGCTGCTCCACCTCGGGGCTCACCTCCTCCTCCCGCTCCAGCACCGCAAGGGCTCCTCCCTCGCTCAAGATGCGGCCGATCTGGAGCGCGCGGCGGGAGTCGGACGCGACGACTTCGCGCAGGTCCACCCCGCGATCCCCTGGACCTCCAAGGTGCCCGTCAAGCCGTCGATGGACGATCTGGCGACGTATCTGCGGGGGCGGCGCCCGGCGCGCATCCACTTCCTCGGCGTGGGCACAGAGAACGCGGACTGGGAGCGACTCTCTCGGACGGTGCGGAGCGCGTCTCCGGGGACGATGCTCCAGGGGGACAGCAACCGCTTCGGCGCGATGCGGGCCGAGGGGCGTCCGTTGACGCGCGCGGGCCGGCTCGTGGACACGGGCGCGCTGGAGCTGGACCCGTGGTCGGGCGAGGATACGGACATCACGGACGAAGAGGGGGAGTCGCTCGGGGATGAAACCGAGAACCTCCTCGACCTCTTCGCGTGGACGACGCCTGCGGAGCGCCGCCGCATCGCGAAGGACGCCAGGTTGGAGGAGGCGCTCGTCGATCTTCTCGTCGAAGGACCCATCGAGGACTTCCTGGAGGCGCGCGAGGAGGCGAGGGGCGGGGACTACCTGCACGAAGCCGTGGACGAAGCCTGGGCGCGCCGTGCGGCGCGTTTCGCGCCCGACACCCGTCGCCACCTCGCCACCCGCCGCGTCCTCTCCCCGCCTCCTCCCGAGGAGGGCCTGTTGCGCTGGTTGGAGCGGGAGGCCGGTCTCCCCCTCTCGGACCCGCGGGTGGGCGCGTGGATGGCAGGGGTGGGCGTTGGGATCCGGCGGGGCGTCCTCGACTACCCGCGGGGCGTATCGAACCCCGAGGGCGCCCGTCGTCGGCTTCACGATGCGCTGCAAGCGGACGAGCTGACGGGGGAGCTGTTCCGGATGAACCCCGCCAACGCGGCGCGGGTGCAGATGCTGGAGGCCGCGAAGGCACGCACGCGCACCGTCCCCGCCCCCGCGGCCGCCTCCCTCTCGTCTTTCCTGTCGACGTGGAAGACCCGATGAACCTCGCGGACTTCCTCGCCCGCTACGCGGCGCCCGAGAGGCGCGCGCGCGCCCTCGTGATCCAGTGCGGAGGGGCGAAGCGACCCGGGATCCACCCCGTGGGCGAGCTGTACCTCGGGCCGTTCTGGAGCACCTACCGCACCGCGCGCGACCGGCGTGGGGGCACCCTTCCTTTCCCCGTCTACGTCCTCTCGGCCGAGCACGGCCTCGCGTCGGTCACCGAGCGTGTGAAGGACTACGACGCCGTCCTGTCCGAGCGCCCGAAGGCCAAGAACGAGGTCGCGGTCGAGACGATCCTCCCCCTGCTGCAACGACAGAAGGGGCAGGTGGGCCCCGAGGTGGACGTAGTGGGGTCAAAGCTGTACAGAGAGGCGTTACAGCGCGCAGGCTTCGTGGTTCACCCGCTCAGCACGGGCGATCTTCTCGCGATGCGAAAGGCGCTCAAGACCTACCTCACGGAACGCGGTTCCGACCCTCTTCCCGCCCTCTGATCTGGAGTCTCCTCCATGGACTTCCTCGGCACCCTCGTCCCCCCTCCTCGTCGCGCTTCCTACGGGGCTGCGTTGAAGCTCGCGGTGTTCGATCCTGACACGCTCGATGCCAACACGACGCCGCCCGCGTTCTACGCGCTCCTCAAGGGCAAGGGGTTCCTGACGTGGGACGAAGCCGTCGTATCGGAGCTGTCCCGGCGCGGGTTCAGCGCGTTCCGGCACGAGGTGACGCCGGCTGAAGGGACATGGCTCGCCTCCAACGCGAACGGATGGGTGGCCGCAGGGAAGCCGGGCCTCCTCTACTTCGTGACCTGTCCCGGGGAGGCAACGCTCGACGCGCAGGGGCTCCCGGTGTGCGGCGGGCCTCCGATCCCGGGCATGATCGAGGTGGCTCCGAAGCCGGGCTCCAACCCCTGCTCGATCGAGAGCCTCCCCGAGTCCATCGAGGGCGAGATCCGTGCGGGCCAGCTCGAGGCCGCCAAGCGTCTCGCGCCTCCCGGGGCGACCGTGTGCTACCGGTACTTCGGCGGAAACCCCACCGTTTCAGACGCCCAGAAGGTCCGCGCGCGCGACACGATCTTGGCCTACGACGGCCTGCTCCGTACGGTGGAGCAGACCGAGGCGCAGCGGAAGATCTCGGGCCGCGCGTTCACGCCCGGCCAGCAGAACGCGATCAACGCGGCCCGTTCGTTCTTGGCGACGTACGCGCAGCCGGTCGAGAAGGCGCGCCCCTTCCTGTTCCCCAGCGGCTCCCCCAACCGCCGCCGGCCGGTTCGCGGCCCGACCCGCGCCCCGTTCGGGGGCGCTCCTTTGGTGCTGGCGGCGGTTGTCGTCATCGTCCTCGCCATCGCCACCTATCAGGCCTCGACGGCGTGGCTGGCAGAGTCCAAGATGCTGGAGCAGGCAAACCAGCAACGCAAGGACATTTTCAACGCGATGCTCCCGACGATCCAGGAGCTGACGGCGTGCGCGCAGGACGTGAACCGCAGCCCCGCGCAGCGCCAGTCCTGCGTTGACCAGCTCAAGAACCTGGGCGATCTGGCCGGGAACGTGGTGCCCGATGCGGGCGGGGGCACGACGGACTGGGCTCAGCTCGCGAAGTACGGCGTCATCGGCGTTGGCATCGTCGCCGGGGTGTACCTCGTCGGTCCCGCCGTCCGCGCCGCCAGCACCTCGACGGCGGCCTCACTGGCCGTGGGGGAGCAGAAGAGCCTCCAGCGCCGGAAGATGATCCGCGAGCTGTCGCGGTGAGCGCCGCCTCCGACCAGCTCCGGCGCTGCGTGCGGTCGGTCGCGGGCAAGCGGGGCGCGTCCAAACAGGCCGTCTCGTCGGCCTTCGCCATCTGCACGTCGAGCCTGCGCGAGAAGGGCTACCTCGATGCGAGCGGTCGTGCGCCGACGCTCAAGGGTTTCCTGCGTTCGGCCGAGCTGTCGCGCGAGGCCGAGCATGCGGAGGCCATGGAGGCCTACGCGCGCATGCTGGAGCGCATCAAGGTCCACCGTCGCCAGCGCGGCGCGCGGGCCCGCGGCGCCGCGAACCGGAAGCCCGACGTCCCGAAGCTGGCCGATCTGATCGGGCTCCAGCAGGCGCCCACAACCCCCACGGAGGCCTGCGCGCGCCTCCAGCCCTTGCGGCACGCCCTCGAAGACGTGTTCGCGTGCGACACGGCCTACGGGGACTGCAAGCCCGACCACCCCTCGGCGGGGCACTGCTTCCTCGCCTCAATGATGGTGCAGGACCTGCTCGGCGGGGAGATCATGTCGGGCCAGGTCGGTTTGATCCCGCACTACTGGGTGCGGGTGAACGGGATCGACGTGGACATCACGGGCGACCAGTTCGACAAGCCGAAGGTGCAGGCGAAGAAGGGCGTGCTGTACCGCGGCGGCTCGGTGTTCCAGCGCGCGCCGCGCGAGCGGCTGATGCAGGGCGGGAACCGGAAGGTGATGAAGCTCTACGACCGGCTCCGGAAGCGTGTTTTACCGGTGCTTCGCGCCCAGGGGCACAACGGGATAGCGGTTCGGATCGGAGCGATGACGTGATCGAGCACCCCGGTTGGATCCGCATCGGGCGGGACGAGGTCCCGAACGAGGACACGCGCCCCCTGTTCGACCGGCTCGCGGCTCTGCGGGACCGCGCCTACGCGGCGTGGCTCGACCGCTACCCGGACGAGCGCGGCCTCTGGCACCGCTGGCACACGATGGGGCTGGTCGGCCCCTTCGGGAAGTGGCACACGGTGGACTTTGAGATGTGGGCGGGGTTCGGGCGCGACCTGGCCCCCGTCCTCCAGCACCGGCTCCGCTTCGTCGTCGCGAACGATCAGGTGGACCCCGTGGCCCCGCCGCTCGACCCGCCGCTGCTCCACCAGTCGAGCCGGGTGATCACCCCCGGCACGCTGATGCGGCTGTTCAAGATGGAAGATCGGATGGCGCGCGGCGCCTACGACAAGCTCTTGAACGCCGAGGCGCAGCTCCAGAAGGAGGGGCTCCTCGACCCGCATCACGCGCCGACGCGGAACGTCTGGATGCGGATGCTGGCCCAGCAGGGGGTCCGCATTGAGGGCTCGCTTCCCGGGAAGATCTCGGTGCGGCGCGACGACCGGGCGGTGAGCCTCTGGGAGGTCGATCCGGGGCTTGAGCAAGACCAGTCCGTCGCCCACCGGAGAAGCGCATGACTCCTTGTGGATGCCCTGATTCCTGCCGCTGTCGCTGCCGTCGCGCGGGCGCCTGCCCGTGCCGCCGTCCGTGCGGGTGCCGCAACGTCGAACCGGGGAAGCCGTGTACCTGCGTCCCCAGCGCCGGCCTCTGGCTCACGCTCGGCGCGGTCGGCGTGCTCGCCGCGGTGAGCGAGGGCGTGCGCCGGTCGGGGAGCCGGAGCGAGCACCCGTGGTACGCGTTCTCCCGCTGGCAGTCCTCGGACTACACCGACAGGGCGGCGGCACGCACCCTCTCGGGCGTCATGGGCTACGATGTCCCCTCCCGCTACACCGAGGCCTACGCCGATACGCTCGCCTTGGACGAGGCGATTGAAGACGCGATCATAGCCCGCTACGGCTACCCTGCGGAGGAGTGACATGGAGACGAACACCCGCAACGCGCTCCTCTTCGGGGCCGCCGGTCTCGGCCTCATCGGGGCTGCGGTCGCGCTCGACCGGCGCCGGGGCTCGGCCAACGCGCCGACCGTCGATCTCCCGCCGCTGCCCTACGCCACCGACGCGCTCGTGCCGGCGGTGTCTCCCGCCACGGTGACCGAGCACTACACCACCCACCAGGCGTCCTACGTCAAGGGCTACAACACCGCGATGCAGGCCCTGCGGAACGCGCGGGCTGCTACCTACGACGACGCGCAGCGCGTGGCGATGCTGATGCCGGTCTGGCGGAACGCGATGTTCAACGGGGGAGGCTCCATCCTCCACAAACTCTACTGGGAGAACCTGCGTCCGGACGGCGCGGCGGCGACCCAGCCGGGGCCGCGCACGCGCGCGTCCCTCCTGCGCGACTTCGGCTCGGTGAAGGAAGCGCTGCGGGAGATCCGAGACGTGGGCCTCGGCATCCAGGGGAGCGGCTGGGTCGTGCTCGCGTACAGCCCCGAGCTGCGCCAGCTCGTCCTCATGCCGGTGGGCAACCACCAGAACGAGATACTCGTCGGCGCGCGCCCGCTGCTCATCATCGACGTGTGGGAGCACGCCTACTACCTCGACCGCAAGAACAACCGGAAGGGCTACCTCGAGGTGGTGCTGCCGCGCATCGCGTGGGACGTGGTCGAGAAGCGACTCATGGCGGCTGAGCAGGTCCGATGAAGAACGGCCTCCCCCTCGCCCTCGGTGCGGTCGCGGCGCTCGCGGTGGCGGGCGCGCTGCGCGCGCACGGCGCCGCGAACCGCTCTGCGACGGTCGCCGCCCTGTACGTCGATCTGCGTCGGGGGCCGTATGCGGCCCTCCCCGGCGTGGCGGCCTACGGCGCGGAGGAGGACGCAACGACCTACGCCGGGCCCGATCCCGTCGTGGCCCATCCTCCGTGTGGTCACTGGGGCAACTATTCCGCCCGCGCCCATGACGACGGGCGCACGGGCCCGGTCGCGGTCGATCAGGTCCGGACCTGGGGCGGCGTTCTGGAGCACCCGCGCCGCAGCAAGCTCTGGCGCGCGATGGGGATGCCGAAGCCGGGAGATCCGCCGGATGCCTGGGGTGGCTACACGATCGAGGTGTCGCAGCACTGGTGGGGCCATCCGGCCGAGAAGCGGACGTGGCTCTACATTGTGGGGGTTCCGCCGAATCGGATCCCCCCGCTCCCCGAACAGGTCCCGCCTCCGCCCTCGCGGGTCGAGGGGCGCGTCTCGCGCGGCGTGATCGAGCGCATGGCGAAGTCGAAGCGTCACCTGACCCCTCCCGCGTTCGCCGCGTGGCTGGTCGAGCTGGCGCGCCGCGTGGAGCCCCGATGAGCCGCTCCGGCCTCCCCCTCGCCCTGCTCTCCGTCGGCGCCCTCGCAGCGGCGGGGCTCGCCCGTTCCGGGTCGCGCTCGATCGTCTCCATTGGCAACACGGTGACGATCCCTGCTGGCACCCCACTCTGGCACGCGACCCAAGCGTCGTTTCCCGGAATCCCCACCAGCCCGAGGGGAGACCGCCCGACGTGGTTCGGTCTCGGGCGAACAGAGACGCTGTGGTACGCCACCTCCTCCTGGCGCGAGGGCGCCTCGCCTCGCCTCATCGAGTCGGTCACGACCCGGCCTTTGGTATTGCCAAATGTGGCCGGCGGATACGGTGCTTTCGCGATGTCAGTCGGAGCGAACGAGGTGACTCCACAAGCCCTCACTGTGGCGCTTCGGGCGCGAGGAGACTGCGGCTGGGCGATAGCGAGCCGCACCCTCGGCCTCACCCCCGAGAGCGCCATCGCGCTGGTTGACCCAGTAGGCTGTGGGGTTCGCTTCGTTGGGTCCGAGGAGATCCGATGAAGAACGGCCTCCCCCTCACCCTCGGTGCGGTCGCCGCGCTCGCGGTGGCGGGCGCCGTGCGTCGGCGTGGCTCTCGCTCCCCCCTCCCCGACGCCTCTCTCGGCGCACTGGGCGAGGGGGACGCCTTCGACCCCGAGCGCCCCTACACCGTCACCTCGGAGCGGGGCGCGACGGTGACCTTCGACCCGCGCGAGGGGATCGGAGAGGTGTCGGACAACGCGAACATCACCTACAAGGGCTTCGTCGTCTGGATGCCGGTCTCCGACTGGCTCGCGCTGAACCCGCCCATTGAGCCCCAGAGCGACCGCGTGAAGGGGCTCGAGTCCAAGCTGCGCGAGGGGGCCGCGTTCGGCCCCCCGTTCCTCGTCGTCGAGGTCCTCGACCGGGACGGCCTTCCGATCTCCCCCTACGACATCGAGGACGATCTTGGGCCCGTGTTCGGCGGCCTGCGGGTGCGGAGCCACGAGGGGCGCCACCGGATGCAGGCGATCCGCCGCTTCGCCGGGGACGTGCGCGTGCCGGTTCAGATCTTCTTCCGCTCGGGGTTCCGGGCCCGCGACTTCACCCCCGCGATGCTCCGGGGTGCCCGCATCCAGCCCGACCCGCGCGTGAAGTTCGCCCCGGCCGTCCCCATCCGCGCCTTCGTGCTCGACGGGACGATGTACCGATGAAGAACGGCCTCCCCCTCGCCCTGCTCTCCGTCGGCGCGCTCGCGGCCGCGGGGGCCTTCGCGCGCCGGGGGAGCGCCGCGCGCTCCCCCGGCCGCATCCGTCGCGCCTCTTCCTACGAGGTCGAGCCGATCTTCCGCCAGAGCGGCATCAACCTCGCGCCCTACGAGGAGCCCTACGAGGTCTTCGAGGTGGACGGGGAGGTCGTGGGCGCGTCGAGCTTCGGCTGGTACGACCGTTCGGGGGACGGGAAGATCGCGAGCTTCTCGGTGGCCGTCCTTCCCTCCGCGCGCCGCATGGGCATCGGGGAGCGGCTGGTGAAGAGCCTCGTCCGCCAGCACCCAGGCGCGCGGTTCGAGCCGTGGGTGGTGAGCCCGAAGATGGCCCAGCTCCTCGAGGGCCTCGGGTTCTCCTCCGAGGGCCGGGAGTGGACGCCGGACAGCCCCCACATGACCTACGAGACCCCGAGCCGGGCCCAGGCGCGGGCGCGGAAGGCACGCGCGGCGGTGCCTCCGCCTCCTCCCCCTCCCCCCGAGCGCATCCCGGCGTGGACCGAGATGTACCGGGCCCCGGTGCGGCTCGACCAGCTCGGCCTCGACGGGTCGGCCCTGGCCGAGGCCATCCGGCTTCGTGCCCACTACACGGAAGATCCCAACGCGCGCGACGAGAAGGTCGCGGAGCTGCGCGGCAAGGCCTCGCCGGTCCCCGGCCTCACGCTGCTCTCCGCGCCGGGGCGCGGTGACTACTGGCAGCTCGTCCTGAAGGTCGATCCGAAGGGGCGCGACGAGGGGCGCATGGAGCGGATGGACCGGCTGCGAAGGAAGCCCGAGGGCTCCCCCGCCCGCGCCTCCTTCTCCCAGTCTCTCTCCGAGCTGGACCGCGCGCCCCTCGTGCTCCCGCCCATTGAGGGAGAGTGGCCGCATCCGGTCTACGGGAAGCAGGCCCTGACGTTCCTCGCCCACGCGCACCCGGTGGACGCCTTCCGCCGCCTCGTGGCCTACGCCGTCGAGGCGTCGAAGCGGGGGCTGGTGTCCCTCCCGGTCGAGCTTCCCCCGGCGCCGCCGAAGCGGCTCTGGCCGGAGCTGGACGCCCGCTACGCCGCCGAGCGGGCGAAGCCGCTCGTGTTCGAGCCCGTCCAGCGCTCCGGCATGGCGCCGGGGATCAACGCGTACCTCGGCACCGGGAGGTACGACCGGGTGGAGGTCGGGTTCATCGCGCTCGCGAACCACCACGGGCTCGTCCCGTCGTGCGCCGAGGACCTCGCCGCTCTCCAGCGCACCCATGGGCACGCACCGGTCATCGAGGTGTCGTCCTCCACGATCCGGTACGCGCTCCTGCGCGGCCGAGGGCTCGGCCGGAAGCTGTACGACGCGCTGATCGCCCATCTGCTCCCCCAGCACCCGGAGGGGTTCTACCTCGTGCCGAACCGGTGCGGGTCGGGCGACACCTCCCCGGACGCCGACCGCGTCTGGGCCTCCCTGCGCCGCAGCTACCCTCACCACGGGCTCGTCGTGTTCGTGCCTTCGGATCCCCAATGAACAACGGCCTCCCCCTCGCCCTCCTCTCCGTCGGCGCGCTCGCCGCCGCCTCCTTCCTCGCGGAGCCCCGCATGAACCCCTATCTCCCCCTCCTCCGCCGTCGCGGTTCCCGCGCGAAGGCGGGCCCGGCCTGCCCGGCGCCGACGCAGGACATCGCGCTGAACACGTCGAACCGGGACCGGGCGATTCGGATGTTTGACTATGGCCCCCCGAACCCGGCCCAGCCGTCGAACTGGTTCTGGAAGAAGATCGCGAGTCGCTGGTCGCAGAACCCCAGCGCCGAGCAGATCGCAGAGACGAAGACCATGCGCTGCGGCAACTGCGGCGTGTTCGATGTGTCGCCCGGCATGAAGGCCTGCATGCCCCGCTCCTACGCGCCGGATGCGTATGAGGCGGCGGCGATGGCGTCGGGGGCCGTCCTCGGCTACTGCTGGGCGCACAACTTCAAGTGCGCGTCCACGCGGACCTGTGCGACCTGGGTGCAAGGCCCGGCCATCTCCACCAACGAGCGCTCGCCCATGAACCGGGCCTGACGGAGCCCCATGACCCTCCTCGACACCCTCACCGCCGCCCCTCGCGGTTCGACCAACCTCTCCCCCCTCGCAACGGCGGAGTACCGGACCCGTGTGGCCCCGAAGCCCCGCGTGGGCATGCTCGTCCACGTCTACGGCCCGCAGGGCGTGGCGTACTACCGCGCGCGGGTCTTTGAGGTGTCGGGCCGGGGGATTCGGGTCGTCGGGGCGAAGAAGGACGAGCGCCTCTCGCCCGAGGACTGGACGACCCGGGTGCGCGAGGAGAACCCGTTCGACCACCTGTTCGTGCCCGCCCTCCTGCGCCCTGCGGAGCCGCCGGCCCTCCCGCCCGAGATCCAGCGCGCAGAGAAGCAGAAGCACACGCTGCGTGACCTCGCGATTTTGGCGTTCCCCGTGGTGACCGGTGCCGCGATCGGAAAGGCCACGGGTGTCGGCGCGGGGCGCGGCGCGGCGGCGGGCGCCGGGGTCCTCGCGGGCGCGACCTTGGGCTATGTCTACGGCGGGAAGCTGGGCAGCCAGATCGGCATGGTGGCGGGCGGGACCAGCGCGGCGGTGCTCGGGGCGAAGAACGCGACCGCGGCGTCGGCCCTCGGCGCGGCGACGGGCACGGTTGCGCTCGCGGCGGACCTCTTCCTCTCCAGGAGCGCGCGTGGCGGATAGCCTGCTCCTGGCGCTCGTCGCCCCCGCCTTCGGCGCGGAGACCGACACCTTCACCCTCCCGACCGACGTGCCGGAGAAGGTTATTCCCATGCGCCCGCCCATCGGCAAGCCGCCCGAGGTGCGGATGGCCCTCGCGCGCTGGTTCTACATGGTCGCGTACCAGAAGGGCGCGTGGAACGACGCGGCCAAGGCCGTCTGGACGAAGATCCGAACCCTTCGGATCCAGTACTACGGCCCGCAGGGTTGGAGCGCGCAGCCGGGGTGGCTCGACCTCTCCGAGCGCGCGAAGCGCGAGCTGGTGCAGGGCGGGATGCCCCCCGAGGTGCAGACCGCCTTCAACGCCACGGTCGACCGGTGGATCGGGGAGTGGAACACGCAGTACGCGGCGGCGAGCACCAGCGACCGCCTCGCGATTGGGCAGGCTTGGCAGGCGTCCTACCAGACTCCCGTGGTGTCTCAGATCCAGACCGACACGGGGACGCGCGCCACGGCGGCCGACTACGCGCCCGACAGTCGCCGCCCCAAGACGGATCCAACGGCCCCCGACTACGTCCAGATGGTGAAGTACGGGGTCGTCGGCCTTGGGATCGTGGCGACCGTCTACCTCGTCGGCCCGGCCATCCGCGCTGCCAGCACCTCCACGGCGTCTGCGCTCGCGGTCGGACAGGAACGCAACCTCCAGCGCCGGAAGCTCCTGCGCGATCTGGGCGCGTGACGCGCGCCTCCTCTCTGTTTGTCTCTGGAGTCTTCCATGGCGGAAACCTACCTCACCTCCCTCGTCACCCCCACCCTCGCGATGTACGGGGCCGCCCCGAAGGACGGGAAGATCTCTCCCCTCGCGCCTGCCCCGGCGGTCCCCGCGGCCCCCGCCCCGGCGCCCGACACGCGCGGCGTGGGCATGGCGCTCGCAGGCTTCGCGCTCGCGACGGGTGTCGCCTCGGGCGTGAGCGCGCTCGTGGGTCGCGTGATGTACCCTGAGGTGGGCGCCGCGCGGTTCGCCAAGGTCGGCGCCCTCTCCTACGCGGTCCCCGCCGGTATTCTCATCGGCGTGAGCAGCCTCTACGCCGCGCAGAAGAAGAAGAGCGAGGCGGAGATCCGACAGGGCAGCGCCTCCTGAGCGGGCGCGTCTCCTCGGTGAGGAGGCCCGCCGAACGCATTGACGAATGACAGGTCTTCGGCTACGCCGGGCGTGGAGTCCCCATGCCCGACACACCCGCCGCACCCCTCCCCTCGCCCTTCTCGCTGCGCCACCGCATCTACCTCTACCTGCTCGAGCGCCCGTTCGGCGCGACGGACGAGCAGATGCAGCGCGATCTGGGCCTCGGCTCCCAGACGCAGACGCCCCGCCGAGGCGAGTTGGTCAAGCTGGGCTTCGTTGAGGACTCCGGCCAGACCGGGCGCACCCGGCGGGGACGCCAGGCCCGGCTGTGGCGGGCGGTCTCCTTTCGGAGCGCTTGACCCTCCCCCTCCTCGGTGGTACACCGCGCCTCCCCCGTGGAGCTTCCATGCTTTTCCTTCTCTTGATGGCGTGTCCCTCGATCTTCCCGACCCCCGAGGCCGTGGCCCCCGAGGCCGTGGCCCCCGAGGCCGTGGCCCCCGAGGCCGTGACCGCCCCGGCCGCCGAGGCCGCGCCCCCCGCGTCCGCGACCGCCCCGGCCGCGCCCGCGGACGCAGCCTCGACCGAAGAGGCAGCGAAAGACGAGGAATAAAGGGAGGGGCTTGTCTTTGGACAAGGCGTGGGCACATCTGGGGTGCGGGCTTCTTCCGCACCTCCCCGGAGCATCCATGCCTCTCCCCGTCTCGCCTCGCCCCCTCGTCCTCCCCCTCCACGACCACCTGACCGTGGTGCGCCGCGACTTCCCGGCCCTGCGCCGGGTGGAGCTGGACCTCTGCTGCGACGACGCGGTGATCCTCACCGTCGAGTCGTTCTCGCTCGCGTCGGAGGACATGGAGGCGCTCTACGCGGACGCCCTCCAGCTCCTCGCGGCCTCCCTGCTCTCGCTCGCGTTTGAGACCCTCTGGGTGGGCCACAACACGGTGGAGCGCAGCGGCGCGCTCGCCGTGTTCATGCGCGACGAGGTCATGCTCCAGTTCATCGACACCGTGCGGGAGTGCGCTACCGGGACGGAGGGCCCGATGGACACGGTGAACGGGACCGACTGGGCGTAGGGACGATCGGGGGAGAGGTGCGGTAGAATCGTTCCTCATGCGCCTCTCTCCGCTTTGTGCGCTCCAGGGCTCCCGTGCCGGGCGGCGCGGGAGCGCGCTGTCCACGCTGCGCCGCGCGCGATAGGGGACGCCGATGGACGTCCTCACCCTTCTCACGTCGTCGTTCGGATCGGAGCCGGTTGCGGTCGATCCCGTGCGCGGCCAGAAGGCCCTCCGCTTCCTTCACGAAGGGTGGCGGGATGCGCTCGTCGCCCAGCTCTCGATGGGATGGCGTGCGCTCGAGGCGGAGGTGCCCGACCAGGCGAAAGCGATCAAGCTGCTCTCGGACACCGCCGCCGAGCAGGCCAATGCGGCCACCCTCTCGATCTACGACGGGATGATCGCGTACATCGCGGACACCCTCGACACGCCCCTCCTCGCGAACGAGCGGGAGGAGGCAAAATCGGTCCTCGCGGAGATGAAACAGGCCCTGTCCGACCGGCAGGGCAGCATCGACCCGTCGAGCAGCAAGGCCTTCGCGCTCCTCGACCAGATCGTGGGTGCCGCTCCGGTGAGCGACGGGGTGAGCCTCGCCCGAAAGACGCTCGTCTCAAAGCTCCAGCAGGGCATCCGCGCCTCGCCCGCGTTTCGGTCGTTGACCGATCTGTACTACCGACTCGACGGCACCGCGCGCGCGGTCGCGACCGTCCTGCTCGCCGGAGCGGGCGGCGCGGCCTGGGTCGCGCAGAACGTGAAGGTGGACGACGGGAAGATCACCCTCTCCGCGCCCCCCTCATTCCGGCTGGCGAAGACGGGCACCACGCTCGACCTGGGCCCGGTCTCGTTCACGTCGAGCGAGCTGCGCGCGCTCTCCGGCAGCATCACCCAGCAGATCGGGAAGAGCGGGCTCTCGGCCACCGCGGCCGCCGCGTACAAGAAGGGGAGCCCGCTGTACGCTTCGGGCGGCGTCCGCTACACGACCTACCTCCCCCAGAACGCGCGCCTCGCGGCGTCCGCGGATGTCTCCACGCAGTTCGCGCCGGCCAGCACGAGCGTGAAGGCGCAGATCGAAGCCAGCAAGACGCTGGGCCGGAAGCAAGATCTCGACCTGTCGGCCTACGCGCAGACGGCGCTCCCCGCGAAGGGAGCGGCGACCTATGAGGCGGGCGCGAAGCTCACGAAGCGCTTCGGGGCCGACGCGCCCCAGAAGCGGCGCGCCAACCCGGCAGTCGTCCGGCGGCTCTCGGGCCCGCTCCCGTGGCTGCGCCGCCTGTTCCGCCCGAAGCGGGGGCAGATCGCCATCCCCCAGCCCTACCTCGATCCCACCCCCGCCACGCCTCCGCTCCCTGCTCCTCTTCCGTGGGCCCCGATGATCGTGGGCGCCGCGTTGCTCGGGGGGCTCGGATGGTGGAGCTGGCGCTCCAGGACCTCCGCATGAGCCTTCCCCTTACCTTCGGCGTCCTCAGCGGGTTCGTCCTCGCCTCCACCGTCCGGAAGCGGCTGGGGAGCGCGCAGGCGCTCGACCGTGCCCGGGTGCGCGACCTCGCCGGCCGGCTCTACGATTGGACGCGCGACGTGATTGAGGCCGCGGGGGATGACCCCACCGAGGCCGAGTTCGATCCCAACGTCTACGCCTTCTCGGGGGTCGATCTGGAAGAGGCCCTCGGGGTCCCGGTGCTGGGCTTCGGCTACAGCCGGGTCGCCGTCCGCATCGCCCCCGGCGTCGTGGCGAAGCTCCCGTGGCGCTACGACGGCACGCTGCGGAGCGAGAGCGAGTACAACGCATGGTCGGAGGCCGACGACGCGGTGCGGGCGATGATGCTGCCCCCGCTCGACTTCGTCTACCCGCCCGGGGTGATCGTGTTCCCCGAGGTGGAGCCGGTCGCGCGCGACAGCCGTGAGGAGGCCCGCCTCTCCGCCGCCGACAAAGAGGCCCTGCGGGACGCGCAGGAACGCTGGCTGGACTTGGGCCAGCGGCAGGCGCCGGGTGCCTTGACGCGGGACGTGTACGGGGCCCAGAACTGGGGCCGGTACGACGGGCGCTTCGTGCTCCTCGACTACGAGGACGAGGGGAGCTTCAACAAACGGACCCCCTCCCCGCAAAAAAAGCGCGCACGCGAGGCGCTCCGAGGCGCGGCCCGAGCCGGTCGCACGCCGTTCCCTGCATGGGTGCGTGACGTAGCCGTGCGTGCGGGCTATCGGAGCGGCGCGGACCTCTCCCGCGCCCTCCCTTCTTTCCCCCTCCACGACCGCTGGTACGACGGGGTCGCCGCGTCCGCGGTGGCCGCGGAGATCCGAGCCAACCCCGGTGCCCGATGAACGCTGACGCCCTCGACCTCGACGCGCTGGAGGCCGAGATCGGCTTGGGCGACATCACGGACGATCCGGCCTACGGAGGCCTGCTCGACAGAGTGGCGCAGGCGTTCATGTACGACAAGCAGCTCATTGAGGCGCGCAAGTCGACCCAGGCCGCGAACATCTCTGCCAAGACCGTGCGCGCGCAGCGTCGAGAGGCAAGACTCGCGGCCGGCCAGGCGCGCGCCCAGCGCAAGCAGGCCACCGAGCAGAAGCGCGCGATGCGCGCCCAGACGGCCACCGTCAAGTCTCAGGCGAGCCAAGAGCGGCTCGTCGCGACCGAGCAGGCCCGCGCCGAGCAGCAGCGCACCGCCAGGGAGGCCTAGCGCCTCGCCCAGATGCGCCTCGCGACCCAGCAGGAGGGGCAGCA
>Ga0114973_10001329_pt1 | contig 18525 bp, 27 predicted proteins | sample M_140807_MF_Meta_FD_87025 | JGI IMG/M metagenome (GOLD analysis project Ga0114973, IMG submission 87025) | Freshwater microbial communities from Lake Montjoie, Canada to study carbon cycling - M_140807_MF_MetaG | ecosystem: Environmental > Aquatic > Freshwater > Lake | place: Lake Montjoie...
AATCCTTGGCCAAAGTTTTGGGCCATGCTAGAAGGTCTTCGTCTTAGAGCACTTACAGGACACAATGCCAAGACAGCAATCGAGTTTATGAGTGAGCAGTTTGACTCAGTGGAGTGGAACAATCTTGCTCGTAGAGTCATTATCAAAGACCTACGCTGTGGTATCAGTGAAAAGACCCTGAACAAAATCCTAGGCAATACCGAATGGAAGATCCCGGTGTTTACCTGTCAGCTGGCCACTGATAGTGAAAAGCATACGGCCAAGATGACTGGCATCAAACGGCTTGAACAGAAGTTGGATGGTGTGCGTGTACTTGCAGTAGTGACCAAGACCACAGTTAATCTATACAGTCGCAATGGTAAACCGTTTGATAACTTTCCACAGATTGTGGAATCACTTGACGATATTAAAAATAAATTTGCCAAACTATTCCAATCATGTCCACATGGATTTGTACTAGATGGTGAGATCATTGGGGAAAGTTTCCAAGCCTTGATGAAACAAGCTCAACGCAAAACCGATGTCAAAACAGACGGCATGACTTACAGTGTGTTTGATTGGCTTCCGTTGAGAGACTTTGAGCGTGGATTCTGGAACGCCCAACAACACACACGTCTACACACATTAGAAGAATACCGCGCGGCATTTGAGTCAACCGACTCGGTACGTATCATGGACGGCATTGATGTTGACCTGGCGACCGCAGAAGGTCACGACATTATGCGTCGCTATGCAGAAGATTCTGTGGCCCTAGGCTTTGAAGGTATCATGATCAAAGATTTGGGTGCGCCATACGAATGTCGCCGTAGCACGTTCTGGATGAAATGGAAGCCAACTATTACTGTAGACTTAAATATTGTTGGTTTTGAAGAAGGCACCGGTCGCAATCTCGGCCGCTTGGGTGCTATAATATGTGAAGGAGTTGATAATGATCGTCGTATTAATGTTAATGTGGGCAGTGGCCTTTCCGATGCTAATCGTGATGAATATTGGAGTGCCAGAGATCAATTACTTGGCGATGTTGTTGAGGTTGAAGCAGACGCAGTCACACAAAACCAAGACGGAACTTACAGTTTAAGATTCCCTCGTTTTGTTCGTTTTCGTGGATTTGAACCTGGAGAGAAATTATGATAGATTGGTTTATGGAACAGACTTGGTTGATCGAAGGTCTAGTCACAATGGTTGCAGCCTCGATGGTAGCTACCATTGTTTATTTTTGGATAGAACATTTTAGAGGCGAATAATGGCAACGCAATCAGAAAAAGAACTCCTAATCGAAACATTAAAATTTACACCACGCACCTACAAAATTAGCATGTGGGGCTATGGTGGTGAAAAGGTCATGGGCACCGTGGATCCTAAGGTTTGGGACTACTGTATGGAGCACCAAGTTGACTTGAGTGATATTGCTTGGAACTCGGATGCTGCAGAGGAAATGGATCTTGATCCAGATATGCTGCCTTTTCCTCCTGGATCGTGGTATGAATGCGATGACATGACACATACCAATGGCGTTAGCCGCGATGCCGGCACACTACAGATTGAAGATGAAAACGGCAATACTGTATTTGAAAAGGCGTTAGACAGTATCGTCGGTGGTGGGTGTGATGGTGAACCAGATTGGTCATGCACAGATGAATGCTTTATAGGATCTCGCAAAAAGGGTGAGATTGTATTTGTTGGTAGTTCAAATGAAAAAGGCACGTTCTATGAATCGGACTTTGAACTTACAGCACCATTTGATATTACCAAGTTAACCTTGTGCTACGAAGAAGTTGACGGAGAAGAAATCGTCAGCGGTGTACAGTATGACGGTGAAGATCTTGACAACTGGGGTGGTAGCACTGACGGTAAGAGTAGTGACTTTACTATGGTTAGACTTATTGACGACGAAGGCAACTGGGAACGCTATGAGCCAGAAGAAAAAGACTGGGGCCATCCTGAGTACGGCACCGGCCCAAGCACTTGGGAAAAGTCTGAAACATTCAAGTTTAAGAAAGTTAAACCAACAATTCCAGGTTATTATAGTGCAGTATGGAAAAACTTTGGCACTACGTACGGTAGCTTGTACTGGGACGGAGAACAATTTGGTGAATGGGAATACGGTCAATTTAAACCGCAGGCAGGTGTAGAGTCTTGGTCAGGCTATAATTGGGACACAACGTCATGGGTCAATCAACCTCCAGAGCCAGTGGATGTTGTTTGCGATAATAAAGAGTGTGGTTGGATAGGGCATGGTAAAGACCGTATCACCGATGAAGAATATGATGACCATTGTCCCAAATGCAATGGTACAGACTTTAGTTGGATTGACTACGATCCAGACACCAAAGAAGGTCGTGCCAACCGTGAAAAATTCTGTAAGGAATGGGATCCAGTGGCCGCACTAGATAAAATTGTAGAATCCATGCCTGAAGATATTGCAACAAAAGCCAAATGGCCATTTTAAATCAAGGAGAAACGTATGAACACATTAGTATATCGTAGTGCCGCGAGAATCAATGAAGCAATGGGTCGTGTGTATGGTCACATGAGTCTTGCCGTGGTTATCAGTATGTTTGTGAGTTATTTTGTAGGATCTAGTCCAGAGTTAGTACAATTCTTTTTTACAGGACTAACAAAATGGATTGTTATCTTTGCTCCATTGGTATGTATCTTGACCATGGCATTTGCGTCTGAACGATTCAGCAAGAGCGGATTACAATTGTTCTTGTATGCTTTCAGTGCTCTTATGGGCCTGAGCTTTGCTACAATATTTGCCATCTACTCTATGGGCAGTATTTTTACAGCCTTCATGGGCGGCGCTGTGCTGTTTGGTACCATGAGCATTTATGGTTACTTTACCAAAAAGGATTTGACCAGCGTGGGATCATTTATGTTTGTGGGCTTGATTGCCGTTGTCATTGCCAGTGTTATTAATATCTTTATTGGTAGCACAGTGTTGCAAATGGTCATTAGTGCGTTGGCTATTGTGATCTTTATGGGGTTGACTGCATACGACACACAAAATATTCGCCAAATAGTATCGCACGATAGCGATACTGGCCGTGAAGAAGTGCTGGGCGCACTCAGTCTATATCTAAACTTTATCAACTTGTTCTTGAGCTTGTTACAGTTGTTTGGTGACAGGAAAGCCTAACATGCAAGCTAAACCTGGAACAGCAGGACAATGTGGTTGCGGCCGTAGCCCAACAGGTCGCTGTTGTGGATGGCATGCCTTGACTGAAGAAGCATACAAGGCAAAGAAAGATGAATACGACCTAGCGGTATACCGTGCTCAGGCTGAAGAAGAGTGGTTTAGCGGCGGCTCGTGTACAGGCGGTAAACCCGAATGAATCCTATCAAATTATTAGCCGATGGCGTTGATAGTCTTTGGTATTGGACCTACGGAATTATTGCTGGCTGGGGATTAACTGTTACTATTGTGATTGTGGCATTGATCTTGTTACTGATTCGTACAATTAATCTTCAACGCAGGGTTGACCACCTAGAACAACGCCTTGTGCATGCTGAACGAGATTATAACCTCTCAGTCAACAACTGGAAATCCAAATAAATATTACTCTATGATGTTTGGATATTTAACTCTATTTACAGCCTTGATATTGTCAATGTCGGCGGCGGTGTATTCTATACTTGGCCTAACAGCCATCTTTGCCGCGGCCTTTTGGCCTATTGTGGTGCTTGGTGGCAGTCTTGAAATTGGCAAGATAGTTTCTACCTTGTGGTTACACAAGTATTGGGACCGAGCAGAAATACAATACAAAGTTTATCTGTGTAGTGCTGTGGTTATCCTTATGGTACTGACCAGCATGGGTGTGTTTGGTTTTTTAAGCAAGGCCCACCTGGACCAGGCAGTTCCATCAGGCGATATACAAGCCCAGGTACAAATATTTGATGATAAAATTCAAACACAAAAAGATAACATTAAGACAGCCCGAGCGGCCCTGACACAGATGGATAGTGCTGTAGACCAAGTCATGGGTCGTAGTTCAGATGAAAAAGGTGCTGACAAAGCAGTAGCAATCCGTCGCAGTCAAGCCCGTGAACGCTCAGCATTACAAAATGACATCTCAAAAGCTCAAACAGAAATCACCCGGTTACAAGAACAACGGGCTCCTGTTGCCAGCCAAGCTCGACAGGTAGAAGCCGAAGTTGGTCCTATCAAGTACATTGCCGCATTGATCTACGGTGACAATCCTGATGCTAACTTATTGGAAAAAGCAGTACGTTGGGTAATTATTTTAATTGTTGTTGTATTTGATCCCTTGGCACTTACCTTATTGTTGGCTGCCACCAAGACCTTTGAATGGGAACGTAGTATTAATATACAAGCACCTACCAAGAAGGATGAAAAAGACGAGGATGAAGAAGTTAAATCTTGGTTTACCCGTGCTCGAGATCGTGCCCGCTTTTGGGATAAGAAACCGGTAGAACAAGAAACAACCAAAGTTGATTTTGAAGGTGTCCGTATCAACGGTGGAGAGTGGATACAAACTGGTCCTGAAATTCCTGTTCCTCCAAACACAAAGCGAGATGACGATCCCGACAATCTTGAGCCAGTATTCGACCGTGAAACAAATATTCCTGCCTATGAACCCGACGATGGGCCGCTAACTGACCAACAAATCAAACAAATTCGTGAAATAGCCAACAACGATTTACCAACAGGTAACATCATTGCCACCGAATCGCTATTTCCGGAATCTAAAATAGTAGCAACAGAGCCTCACCTACCTGGATGGATGTTTATAAAACAACCACAATTGTCAGATGACAACAAAGAAACTATAGACGAAAATACTCCAGAGAAAATTGTCGACGACGAAAATACTCCAGAGAAAATTGTCGAACGTGCTTGGAAAACAGAAAATCCAGACGACACTCTTAAACGTCACCGACAGCTTTACCGAGGTGGATTTATTGAACAACTGCCCTGGCAAGATCCAGAGTTTCAGTCCAGAATACTTGCCAGTACACAGTTAGAAGCAGATAATGCACCCACCGGTCCAACTGGTACGATGCGTGGGTTTGGAACTAGTTTTCCTGCAAATGCCGCCAAAGGTGACATGTTTTTACGTGTAGACCAATTGCCCAGTATGTTGTACAAATTTAATGGTAATCTATGGATCGAAGTAGACAAAACACTAAGTGACCAATATGCCTACGACACAGCCTACATTGACCATCTTATTGAAAAGATCGACAGCGGAGAATATGATCCAGAGTTATTGAGCAATGCTGAACGTGACAACATTGAACAACGTCTAAAAAACAACAGCGGCCAAACATAGTATGATCAACATTGACCATTGTAGTTTTTGTGACAAACACAAAGACCTGGTTGGAAAACTGATTGTAAGTCACAAAGTGGCTATTTGTAATGAATGTGTAGATCTATGTAGTGGATTATTAAAAGATGGTAAAATAGTTAATCAGACTGCACCTAATCCAACCACAATTCCAGATCCCAAAGCCATAACAGAATATTTAGATCATTATGTAGTTGGCCAAGCTCAGGCCAAGATTGTACTGGCTGTGGCCATTGCCAATCACTACAAACGTATCAGCGGCCCTGGCAAAGAACTACAAAAAGCCAACATACTAATGATAGGGCCAACCGGCACAGGTAAGACCTTGCTGGCCCGTACTGTGGCACAGTATCTTGATGTACCATTTGTCATAGCCGACGCTACCTGTTTAACCGAAGCCGGTTATGTTGGTGACGATGTAGAAAGCATGATCACCAGACTGTATACTGCCGCCGATGGTGATATAGAACGATGCCAACGTGGTATTGTGTTCCTAGATGAAATTGATAAAATTGCCCGTAGGAGCGAAAGCTCGACAGTTAGTAGAGATGTGTCAGGCGAAGGAGTTCAACAGGCCTTGCTCAAGTTGGTCGAAGGTACAAAATGTAAAATTCCAGCACATGGAACTAAAAAAAATAACAATGCAGAAACTGTAGAAATTGACACTACAAATATTTTGTTTATTGCAGGCGGTGCATTTGTAGGCCTGGATCGAATCTTACAAAATAGAGTACAAGGTACTGCTATGGGGTTTGGTGCAAATCTCAGCCACAAACTAGAATTAGATTCTGAGCCAACTACACCAGATGATTTGGTCAAGTATGGTATGATTCCAGAGTTTGTAGGTCGCTTTAGCAGTTATGTGAATTTACATAATTTAAGTAAAGAACAATTGATCAGCATATTAACCCAAGTAAAAGGTAATTTTGTAGGACAGTACAAATGGTTATTTGATCAAGACAGCGTGGGTTTAGAGTTTGATCCTGAAAGCCTGGATCTTATTGCTGAACGTACATTAAAAACTCGAACTGGTGCCAGAGGCCTGCACAGTGAACTAGAACGTGTATTATTACCTCATATGTTTGATTTACCCAGGTACAAGAAACAAAATATTTTAGAAGTTACAATCAATAAAACCCAGGTAAATACTCCTATGACACTATTACAAGAGAATTCATGAAGGAATATTTAAGAGGAGTACGTATTCCTGATGGAAATGTAGAAAAAGCTCTGCGGAAATTTAAGAAAACAATACAAGAATCTGGGTTGTTAGATGAACTACGCAGTAGAGAAACCTACGAAAAACCCACCACCGAGCGTAAACGTAAGAAGGGTGCAGCAAAAGCACGCCTGCGTAAACGCATTCGCGACCAACAATTACCTAAAAAACTTTACTAATGTGTTTATAGAATTTGTATTACCCCAAGACGAAAGTTACGGGTTTGTTTTAAATCTTATTCGACTTGATATTGTGGATTGGTCAACACGCTACAATATACCTTACACACAAAAAACAATAAAATATACGCATAGATTGGCCTTTGATCAAGACCGATTCTACACGGTATTTGCCACAACTTGGAATTCTAGATTCGAGTATCAAATCATTGACAGACAGTGGTAAATGTGTTATAAATATACTATGTAGTGCCGACGGTCGGGCTACATTTTATGTCACTTGCTTATTAAAGGAGAAAACAATGACAAGACTCACAACTCTGGATCTCAATCCATTCTATCGCAACTCAATTGGTATCGATCATCTATTTGATCGTATGATAAATCAAATTGATACTGCGGCTGCTTCAACAACAAACTACCCACCTTATAACATTGTAAAAACTGGCGACACCACCTACGAAATTCAAGTGGCTGTGGCTGGCTTTACACAAGGTGAAGTCTCTGTTAATGTCAACGATGGTCAATTGATCATTACCGGTGAAAAAGAATCAACTGATTTGCCTGAAGGACATGTGTTTGAATACCAAGGCATCAGTGCCCGTCGGTTTATACGCACATTCACCTTAGCTGATTATGTTGAAGTAACTGACGCTGTCAGTCGAGACGGTATTCTTACTGTCAGCCTAGAGCGTCAGATTCCCGAAGCAATGAAGCCTAAAACTATTGCTATTACCTACAAAAAGTAATATAATATAGTAAATACAGTGGAGGGCGTACTGCTCTCCACAACAACAAAAGGATCTGAGATGTCACAAGCCGGAACAATAACAAAAACACAAATTAATGTAGGACTCACAGAACCACCAATGTTTAAGATTATCTATCTTAATGACAATGCCACTCCAATGGAATTTGTAATTGAAACCCTAGTAGGTTCATTTGATTATAATGAACAGACTGCTCTACAGATTACTCAGGACATTCATAATGCTGGAAGTGCTGTGGTAGCAGTACTACCTTATGAAATAGCCGAACAAAAAGGCATTGAAGTCACAGTGCAGGCTCGTACTCAAAACTATCCTTTGCAAATTAAACTAGAACCAGAAACAGTTTAATAGTCAATTACAATGCGACGAGGGTAAAATGCTACCTGTCGCCACTTAGTATCGCCACGTCCTCTGGGATTAGAAAAATACCGTACTCCACCTAGTTCTTGGTCCACAGACCTATGATAATGACCAAAACACCAGGCACGTATTTTATTTTCAGTGTCTTCGTCAATGGCTCGACTGACATGACTGTTGCCCATACCATTAAATCTCCAATTGCCCGCAAGATCTGGGTCGTGTGAGATAATCCAAGATGAAGGAACTGTGTGACTGACTATGACTATGGCAACCACGTCACGGTGAGTTTGTAGCTTACGTACAGTATTAATCAAGTAAGCAGCATCATTATAGGCCACGCCCATGATGTTTGTGGCTGCGGAATTAGTAATACCAAGATGATCTTGTATAGATTGTATGCTGGTGTCTAGATCTATGTCAGGGTCAAAATCATAAGTCCACCAGGCATTGGTACCTATTATGGCTACGCCATTTACAATGATCAAATTATCCTGCATGTAAACCACATTTGGTATGGCATCTATATCCTTGGCGAGATCTTGGTAACTAGCACCTAAATCGTCGAGATAATCTTTGTGTTCTTCATTGCCATCCACGTAAAAAACTCCGCCCGGATAGCACCGCCCAAGATGCTCTAGGGTTGATAATAATTTTTCACGATTTCTGGCCACATCGCCGGCCACCACACAATACGGACTAGTGGCTTGCCCGGTCCAATCAAAGCTATCCCAAGTTTCTACATGTAGGTCAGAAATTAAATCAAAAGTAAAAGTCATGATAACTATTTACAACAGGATCACACTATGAACATAATATTTAAAGACAACGCAAAAGGAATACAAGAAAAGTACACAGTATTAGACTTGGATACTTTTCTAATGCCCGACGGATCGGTTTATACCGCTTGCTGTGTGGTTGAAAATATTCCCATTACAGAGTTGTCGCAAACCACCAGTTTAAAAGAACTGCATTCCAATCTTATTGAAAATTATGCCAAAAAAAATTGGAGTTATTGTGAACAGGCCATAGAACATCTCATGGGCAAATGGGGTGGAGAAGTAGACTCGTTCTATGAGGACATTCGCTCCAGAGTGAACCGTCTAAAAACTCTGACCCTTGACGATAGTTGGACACCTGTTATATCAAAAACCTAGCATATAACTACTTACTAACTCCTCATTAAATACTGTTATAATAATAACAATAAGGAGTAGGTATGGCTGAAGTAAAATCTCTCTCCAGGAGCGAAAGAGAAGCACACATCAAAGATCGCGCCGGATGGGTGATCACGGTATTAGCAGCCTTGCTGGCTATCAACACACTGATGGGCGGATCAAATTCTAGCCGTATACTCAACAACACCATAGATGCCAACAACACCTGGGCATTTTATCAAGCCAAAAGTATCAAACAAACTCTAGCTGAAATGGCACACGATGATGCTGTGCGTGTAGGCGACCGGAAAAAATCTCACGACCTACAAGCCAAGATTGATCGATATGAAAGTGATCCTTCCACAGGTGAAGGCAAACGCGAATTAATGGCCAAGGCCAAACAACTTGAAATTAGCAGAGCCGATGCCAAGCATCGTAGTCCTTGGTATACCTATGCCGGCAGCCTGTTCCAAATAGCCATTGTGCTACTAACTGCCAGCATCCTGGCAGTCAACATGCATCTATTCTGGGCCAGCATTGCGGTTGGCCTTCTAGGGTCGGTATCAATGACTGAGGCCATATGGTTATGGATCCAGTAAGCGGAGCAAAGGCAGCAGCCAGCACCTTAAAAGGGGCACAGTCCGCCGGTAAAGAACTAGGATCAGTTGTGACCTCACAACAGACCGATATGGAAGCGGCAATACAGCAACAACATAAAGCCAGGATTCAAGCCAAACTAGCACAAGACCGACGTGCCACCATGTTAGAAGTTCGTGCTGTAGAAAAATACGAACAACAAAAGGCACACGACAGAGAGATAGAAAAACTCAAACAAGATACTATCCGCAAGCATGGAAAAGATGCCTGGGCCGAAGTAGAGGCAGTAAAGGCCAAAATGCAAAAAGAAGCAGAAGCAGAAAGCAAACTAATGGATCATGACCGACAACGCCAAGTTCAAGTTTTTTGGTGGTGTTGCACCGCGGCAGCTTTAGTGACTTATTTTTTTAAATTGTATAAAATATAAATGAAAATGCAACCGTTATTTTTTATAGCTCTTTTGATTGTACTATTATCGATGATTGTATTAGAATCTGACACCATGCGATCATCGCCTCGACAGACCGTGTCACGATAAGTATTTTACCAAAGGAGAATGATATGAATTTAGCACCGATAATTTTTGTACTAGTTCTTGTAGGATCGTTAGGGCTTGCAATGTTGGAAGCGTTGGCAAAGTTAACATAGGCATGGAATTGTTCTTACAAATATTTTTATTAGTGACAGTTGTTTACTTGTCACTCAAACTGTCAGTCCGAACCATGTTTGGCCAGTACAACAGTTTATTTGCTATGATGACAGCCGGCCTTGTCACTTGTTTTGTATTATTAACACAAACTCTTTAACTAATTAATAGGCACACGAAGGTGCACAGCCACGGCATTTGCTCCGTTGGCATTGACTTGTGGTATCGCAATGGCACAAAGATAACTGTAGCAAACTTCTGGAAACGCCATTGGCATCACAGTGTAACTATTGTATCCAGAGACTAGGCCAGCACTAACGCCTATGTTCCATGGGCCGTCTTTGTATACAGCATATCGAGCATACCCGTAGGTGCTACCACGATACTCACTGTTGCGATACCACCCACCGGCCAATGACCAGCGATCTGTAACGGCGTGTTCAATGCCCGCTCCGTAATTGATGCTGTTGAATCCAGAACGATCATGCACACTGGCACCGTTGATTTGAATGTAGGTTTCGGCCAAGGCCTGGTTAATAAAGACCGTAAATAAAATTGTAAATATAATTGTTATAGTTATTGAATTAACTTTCATTCTTGTTTGCAACCTCTGCTAGTTTATTTTGTAATAATAATAGTAATTGGTTAACCATATCGTTATTTGGCAAATGTGGATTTTGATTTGTATTTAAAAATTCAACTATTTCTGGATACGATAATAACTGAGTCCAGCGGTCAACCCATGGTTTATAATTGTTGCATTGGTCAAGTTCTTCAAACGCCAATTTTAAATTTGTTTTTAATTCATTAATTATTAGATTAAAAAAATCTTGACTAAAAAACCATTGATGATTATAATCAGCAATTTCTTGTGCTTGTAATAGCTTGTTCTTTTTTGTTGATTGATCCCAGGCAGCAACTTGTTGCATAAGATCTATAATGGCTATTAACCGTTTTTCTGGATCTGCAATTTGATCGTAACTTTCATCCCATACTGTGTTAAAAGTTTTAAATCCATAACCGCGTATGTATTCTAAACTGCCTTGGGTGCCAGCTAATATAAATGGTTGCCCGCAGGCAATAGGGCGAAGACTTTTTTCAGTAAGATGTAATCGATTATCATCGAATAAAGTTTCGAGCACAACTTCAATATCAGTTGAATTATAATCATTGGTATTAAAATCAGCACTGCTAGTAGCATCTGCTGTAGTAGGCTGTAAAAAATCTTCTAATACATGTATAGGTTTCCATTGCGGGTTGGTAAACTTATGATTGGCATAATGTATGTTTAATTCAAGATCTATAGGATTATTACTGGTTTGACATTGATCTATTAAGTTATGTTCTATAAGTAAATCTGAAAAACGTAATCTGTATTCTCTGGTGCCAGACCATGCTCTATTATAGATTAAAAATGTTTTCTTTGTGTTTTTTTGAAAAGTTTCATGTTCAGCATATCTAAACCAGTCGCGAGCTATCACAGCATGACTCCAATAATACACCGGTATTAGTTCGTTATCAAGTTGGTATTTTTTTAAATTATTGGATCTTTTTTCGCTGTGTAACAATAGTCCTTTTTCGAATATACCTCTATGATAATTTAAATTTGTTGGCGGTGAATATTTGCCCACCGATTTCAAAAGATGATTAAACTCAGATAAGTGTTGGTTAAGATATGTTTTATAAAATTCGTAATCTAGTGGTTCTTGATCATTGCACCAGACCAATGGCGATATTAATTTTTCATACCATGTGTCTATAACTCTTAAAAAATTTAGATTGTTGATATTTTTTGAACCGTGCGGCCAAAAACGATAAATTATTATAGGACCACCGTAAACTTCTTGGGCAATATCACAAATATAATGATATAGTCTGTCTAAGGGAATGTTCATGAAACATATTTACTCAGGAAGTAACACACTACAATTAAAATATGACTAATCTTTATCATCGATATCAACTTTACCCATTTTGGGATGAAGAATACAAAACTCTTGACTATATCAACGAAACATTCAAGGACAACGAATCTGTAAACCGTTGGCTAATTCAAGGATATGCCAACCAGTTTACCGGAGACATGTGCGATATGCGAGCCCCGCAACCATCGTGGAATCAACGATTTATTGACATATTTGCTGGACTAGGGTGGAAGGACATTGGCACTAGTTATTACAAAATGTCTACAGGAACAGTATTGCCCACACACAGAGATCTGTATCTTAAATATGTCGATCTGTTTAACCTACAAGGTCGCGAACATACCATACGCCGTGCTATAGTATTGCTAGAAGAGTGGAAAAGCGGACATTGTCTTGAAATAATGGGCCGCTCAATAACAGATTGGAAGGCAGGCACAGTGATAGAGTGGACATATGATACTCCGCATATGGCAGCCAATATTGGATTAGAACCAAGATACACTCTACAAATTACAGGGCACGTTGATGATTAACAGTTGTAACGAATGGGATCCACTTGAAGCGATAGTAGTAGGCAGTGCCACAAATGCCAATTGGCCCATGACCGATCCGGTATTTGCTGAAGAAGCTCGCACAAGTTTATGGACAGAAACTCCAGCGCCCAGTGGTCCAGTTCCACAGCCAATCGTTGACGAAGCCAACAGAGAACTAGACATACTGTCAGAAACTATAGTTCGTTATGGTGCTACAGTCTACAGACCCCGACCCATGAATTTTGTTGAACGCCGGGGCATGTATAATTATTGCCCTAGAGACCGACTGTTGATTGCCGGCGACACTGTGGTAGATGGAAGCATGATGTATCCTTGCCGCAATCAAGAAATTGAAAATTATTATAGATTAATTGCAGATGCTAAAAATATACTTACAATGCCCAGAGATCAAGGCATGGTTCTTGATGCAGCAAACATTTGTCGCCTAGGCGATACTTGGTTGTTTTTAGAATCAGCATCGGGCAATCGTGCCGCATATGATTGGTTATGTCGCAAGTTTCGTAATATCAATATTGAACTTGTTAATTTTTATTCAGGTGTACATATTGATTCGACTATTACTCCACTACGTGAAGGATTGGTGTTGTTAAATGCCAGTCGCGTAAATGAGGATAACTGTCCCAAGGCCTTTAAAGATTGGGAAAAAATTTACATCACAGAAGATCAAATTGTAGCCCAGAATTTTTACCAATATCCATATGCGTCAAAATGGATTGCCATGAATATGCTGGCACTGGATCCTGAAACAGTTATTATAGATGCGGCTCAAACAGAGCTAATTACTATATTAAAGTCCAAAGGCATTGATAGTATTCCACTTACCTTGAGTCACAGCAGGACATTGGGCGGCGGATTTCATTGTGTTACTTTGGATACACGGAGAAAGCATGGCTGACACAGGAATAACAGTTGACCCAAATTTGGTTCAACGTCTAGTTGAGCAAGCAGTTGAAGCTAATATAAACAAATTAGTAGATCAAATGTGTGCCGATCCAGATTGGACTGCACGAGTTGAACGATTAATCAACCAAGCCACGGTACAAGAAACCATGTCTAGATTAAGTTCTATTGATCTTAATCCCACAATCAAACAGCGTGTTGATGAAAATATGCAACTGTTTACAGACTCCATGTTAAAAAACTTTACCAGTACGGGCATATTAGATCAATCTACCAAACGTGAATTAACTGTGATGGATGATGTAGTGGTTGTGGAAAATTGTTTAACTGCAAACAGTATAGAAGCTGTAGATTCTGTCCGAGTGCAACATCTTGTGGTCACAGGAAGCATCAATACCGACAATGAGTCTTGGTCAGCGCTGGCCTCTGATATCAGTCAAAAAACGTTAGATCAATTGACTACTGAGTGGAACAAAGATTTAGTTGATCAGGTAGTAAAACAAATACAAGATCACGGAATCAATTTTGAAGAAGTGCGTATCAAGGGCGAAAAAGCAATTGATGGAAATCAGCTGAGTCGTGTAATTACAGAATCTAATCTGCAATCAGTGGGCACATTAAAAACTTTAACAGTGCGTGGGGAAGCAAAATTTAACAACGATACTCTCAATGTATTAAACAAACGTCTGGGTATAAACACAGATTCGCCGGAAAAAGCTCTCAGTGTATGGGATGAAGAAGTCAGTGTAGTGATCGGCAAACACAAACTCAATCAGGCCTACATCGGTACCAACAGAGAACAAGGAATTGCTATTGGGGTTAATCGCGAACCGCAGGTTGAAATTAATGTCAACGGATTAACCACAATTAAACAACTTCAAGTTGGTCTACACAAGATTGGTCATGCTACACAGGTACCGGGTTGGAGCGGCAATCGAGGAGATCTAATATTAAATACCAGTCCAGGACCAGATCGTGTATTTGCCTGGGTGTGCCTGGGGGCCTACAAGTGGCAAGTATTAAAGAGTGCAGAATGAATATAAGTTGGGTATTGGCAGATTCAGTAATTTTAGATCCAACACAGGATATTGCTTCTCTTAAAGATATTGGATCATTGTGGGGAAGCTGGTGCACCTGGCGAGCACATCAAACAGACAACGTAATTTGTCACAGTCAGGTCAAGGCAGTTGAACTGATCAAACGTGAATTTCAAACCCATTGTAATTTTTACATACCCAATTCGGTATACTCTGGTATCGGCTGTCCACCCGGAGTTCGGTTGTACGAAGGCGACTTTGTACATGACGTTATTCGCCAAGAAGAAATCGTAGCCATACACTTAGCCGCCTCTACTAGCGACATAGTTTTATTGTTGGGATTTGACTTAACTAAAATTTTACCAAATCCAGACCGTCTTTTGTCCAATCAAGCACATCATCATCGCAATTTGATACGTCAGGCCGTTAAAGATTATGCCCACGTGCAATGGGTTGTAGTGGATCATCCGGACCCATTGGATCCAAATTTGGCTAATTTGCCCAATATATCTACTGACTCTTTGCAGGCCGTTTTGGCGCTGGCACCTGATTGACAAATAAGTTGTACTGCCGTATAATAGCAGTATGACTACACTCAAGCGCATTGGTTTCTGTTGCAAATGGCTAAATGACCCGTCCGAATGCGGCGGCATGAAAGTCAATGCAGTGGATCGGGACCTTAACGGGCGTTCAACTACCATGCGATGGTTGCGTGAGCACCCTGCTGAAGCTGAACAACGCCAGTGGGACATAATGAATCACAACACCGCAGCCGCTGTGAAACTGATTGAGCGTGTGGCTACCTTGCCGCCCAATCGTAGAATGGTACGCCTAGGTAGTGAGATGTTACAAGGCTATACAGAGCCGTCATGGATTGATTGGTGGCAACAGATAGACGTGCAACATCATTTAGCTCGTATCTTTGCACCCATCGGTGAAACAGCTAGACGATTAGATGTGCGTCTCAGCTTTCATCCAGGACAGTTTTGTGTGTTGGCCAGTGAGCACGAAGGTATCGTAAATAGAAGTATAGAGGAATTTGAATATCATGCAGATATGGTCAGATGGATGGGATACGGTCGGACGTTTCAAGACTTCAAGATCAATGTCCACATCTCGGGTAAACGAGGTCCCGCCGGTATTCGCGACGCACTTAAACGACTTTCGCCTGAAGCAAGAAATTGTATCACAATCGAAAACGACGAAAATAGCTGGGGCGTCGACAGCAGTCTCGAACTTGCAGAAGACTGTGCATTGGTTCTTGACATACACCACCATTGGATACGCACAGGTGAATATATACAGCCCATCGACGATAGAGTTAAAGGCATAATTGATAGCTGGCGTGGTGTGCGTCCAGCCATGCACTATTCAGTCTCGAGAGAAGATGTGCTGGTGGAGCATGCTGTGGATCAGATGCCCGACCATGCTGTGTTGTTAGAGTCAGGCTACAAAAAACAAAAGATGCGAGCACACAGTGATTTTTATTGGAATCAACCGGTTACTGATTGGGCCTTGACTTTTTGGGAACAGTTTGATATACAATGTGAATCAAAAGGAAAAAACTTGGCCAGTGAGCAGGTGTACGATCGTGCTGTAGAATTGAATTTGGTTTAATGTATCAGCTAAAACTTTGGCCACCACCCAATTGGACTGAATGCGTGATCAGTTGGGATTATATATTACAATCAAAAGAATTCCATCCTAGATATCTATATGAGTGGTGCGATCAATATTCTAGCCATAGCAGATATCATGTGCATGGGTGGCAATCAACTGAAGGATTTGCGTTTAGATTCGAAGACCCTAGAGATGCAATTGTGTTTAAATTAACTTGGAAATGTGAATAATGGATTTTATTTTTGTAGGTGCAGGAAATTTATGGAGTTATATCAAACAGGATTGGAAGTCTAACCGTGTTAGATTTTGTGCTGAGGTATTTGCTTGGGCCTGTAGTGTAGTGTCGGCAATAATCTTCGCGGCCACAGTGCCTAACGTTCCGGTGGTACCGCTTTACAGTATTTTTATTTCAGGATGCTGTGCCAGTGCCTGGGCTTGCTATACCAGGCAGAGTTTTGGCCTGATGGCCAACTCCGTGTTCCTGATTGTTATAGATGGCATCGGGTTGATTCGATACTTCTTACAGCATTAGACCTTGGGAGCACGTGGTTTACGAGCAGTTTTAGCTTTTACAACAGGCTTCTTTTCTGCTTTGGGTTTAGCAGTAGTAGGCTTGGGAACTGTTTCTTTTTTAAGTGCTTCAACCTTGTAAGGTGCTGGTGTTACTTCTGGGTCTGCTGCTCCAAAAATCTTCTTTAAAAATGATAGCATAATAAGTCTCCTTGTAGAATATTTAGTGATTATTAATCATTAAACTTTAATATTATCTGTTGCGTTGCAATGATATATACTAGTAGAAACACTGAGAGGAAACCACTATGTCAAAACACGAAACACAGGCAATGCTTGTTTTAACTGCGATCGTTATCCTCATGATCGTTACAATTTAAGGAAAATAATATGAAAATTTTAAAATTTATTTGGTCAGCAATTCAAGACATTAAACAAGCTAGCTATTCTGCGCACCTAGCCCGTAACGGCAAGGTTAAAGAAGCCAAAGCCGCTTACAAGTAAAATGTTCACCACAGAATTCTTATCTAAACCAGACCATTACCGTTACGGTGATTGGTTAAACAGCCAAGACGATGAGACTCAACAACTGTATTTTGGTGTGGCCGGCGGTACGGGCCTAATAGAACGCTTGATAGAACGTATCGAAGCCGAGCCGGGCCAGCACGACATTCTAGTAGCAAAAAATTGCAACGGGTGGCTAGGAACAGTTCACATTGCCAAAATCAACACGACCACAGTGGAGTTTGGCATAATTGTTCATAAAGATTATCGCGGCGAAGGTATTGGCAACAGCATGTTGGAAGAAGCTATTGTTTGGGCCCGTAATCGTAATTACAGTGAGTTGTTTATGCACTGTCTGGGCTATAACAAACCCATACAACATCTGTGTCAAAAACATGGCCTATTGCCACGTAGTATCCAGGGCGACAGCGAAGTAAACATACACTTAAATCCTCCCAGCTGGGCAACTATTGCTTCAGAAGTTGGGATTAAACAACGCAACGTATATCACACATTCTTACAAAATAGCCGGTTTTTATACCAAGAGATGTACGGCTAAGTAATAGATGTCGACAATTATTGCAACCTTGGTGATGGTTCAAATCACCATAGCCTGTGTAACCCTTTACTTGCACCGTAGTCAAGCCCACAGATCAGTTGAATTCCACCCGGTGGTCTCACATTTCATGCGCTTTTGGCTGTGGCTAACCACTGGCATGATTACCAAACAATGGGTGGCTATACATCGTCGCCATCATCAATATTCAGATCAACCGGGAGATCCACACAGCCCGCATGTGTTTGGCATCTGGAATATACTCCTTCGCGGCGTTTATTATTATTATGTAGGGGCCAAAGACGCCAGGATGACTGTGGCCTATGGCAAAGGTACACCAGACGACTGGATAGAACGTAACATATACACACGACACAACTATCTTGGAGTTGTGCTTATGTTGGCCATCAACGTAACCTTGTTTGGATGGTGGGGATTCTTGGTCTGGGCCGTTCAGATGCTTTGGATTCCATTTTGGGCCGCTGGAGTGGTAAATGGCATAGGACACTGGTTTGGCTATCGTAACGGTACAACTCGCGATCAAAGTCGTAATGTTATACCTTGGGATTTTTGGGTAGGAGGCGAACTTTTGCACAACAATCACCATGCAGATCCAGCAAGTCCTAAACTAAGTCGTAAATGGTATGAGTTTGACATTGGGTGGTTTTATATAACTGTATTA
>Ga0114973_10001330_pt1 | contig 18520 bp, 15 predicted proteins | sample M_140807_MF_Meta_FD_87025 | JGI IMG/M metagenome (GOLD analysis project Ga0114973, IMG submission 87025) | Freshwater microbial communities from Lake Montjoie, Canada to study carbon cycling - M_140807_MF_MetaG | ecosystem: Environmental > Aquatic > Freshwater > Lake | place: Lake Montjoie...
CTGAGGGGCCGTTGACCGCCTCACCGCCCCCAGGGGTCTTCGTCGTCCAGGCCGTCTAGGAAGTCGAAGACGGCGGCCTTGGTCAGGCCGTGGGGGATGGCGGAGAAGTGGTCGCAGCCGGGCAGGACCACGCCCTTGCCCCGGGCGAAGCGGGCGGCCAGGGCTTCGGGGTCGCCGGCCAGGCGGTCCTGCATCCCGGCGATGACGCGTACGGGCATGGGCAGGGTTCCCAGGGCCTCGGGGTCCAGGGGCGGGTTGGTGGCCTCGGTGCAGGCCGCCAGGGCCTCGAGGTCCTCGCCCTGCTCGTCGGCGAACTGGCGGAAGCTGCGCAGCATGGGCTCGGTGATGGACTCCGGGTCCGCCGCCCGCATGGCCGCGGCCATGGCACCGGTGGCGGCGGTTTCGCGCGGGGTGAAGAGGGCGTCACCGACGCCGCCGAGGATGAGGTTGGAGACCCGGCCCGGGGCGGTCAGGGCCACTTCCAGCGCCGTGCGCGACCCCATGGAATAGCCGAAGAGATCCGCCCGGTCGGCGCCCAAATGGTCCATCAGGGCCAGGACGTCCCTGGCCATCGCATCCCGACCGTAGAGGGCGGGATCGTGGGGCTTGGCGCTTTCGCCATGGCCGCGCTGGTCGAGGGCGGCGAAGCCCATGCCCCGCCGTTCAAGGGCCGCGTACCAGCCGGTCCGCCGCCAGCCCTCATGACGGTTTGAGGCAAAGCCGTGGACGAGGATCAGCCAGGGGGCCCCGGGCGCCGGTTCGCGGGCGTCGAAGGCAATCTGAAGGCCGTCGGAGGTAAAGGTTGCCATGGCCTGCTTCCCCCCGCCGTCCGCCTCAGACCTCGATGGCGCTCGTGACGATGCGCGAGGCCAGGCCGTAGGCCACGCCTTCCTCGGCAGTCATCCAGAAGTTGCGCTGTGTGTCCTTGAGGATCTTCTCGAAGGTCTGGCCGCTCTCCCGGGCGATGAGGTGGTTCATGCGCTGGCGCATCTTCACGATTTCCCCGGCCTCGATCTGGATGTCGGAGGCTTGGCCGCGGACGCCGCCGCTCGGCTGGTGCAGGAGGAAGCGGGTGTTGGGCAGGCAGACCCGGTTCTCGCGCTCGGCGCCCAGGAAGATGGTGACGCCCGCGCTGGCCACCCAGCCGGTACCGATGGCCTTCACCTTCGGGCCGCAGAATCGCATGACGTCGTGAATGGTGTCGCCGCTCTCCACGTGGCCGCCGGGCGAGTTGATGATGACCCGGATGTCGCCGTCGCCCTCGGCCGCCAGGGCCAGGAGCTGGGCGGTGACCCGCTCGGCCATGCGCATGTTGACCTCGCCGAAGACGAGGACCGTGCGGGACTTGAACAGGGCGCCGACGATCGGGCCGCCCGCCATGGCCGCATCTGCTTCTGGCTTGGGCGTGTCGCCCTCTTCCTCGTCGTCAAGCCGCCAGTCGCGCATGGGAAACTCCATCAGTGAAGGACCCGGAACCTGTGCCCCGGCGCCGCCGGGTGCAAGGGGTCCGACGCCCCGCGGCCGGAAAAAGCCGCCGCTGCCCTCCGACTAGCCCGCCCGGCCCCGGACGACAAGCCGGGCGGCTTGACCCGGCTAAGGACGAAGCGGCAAATGAACGCCGAAACACGACCCGAAAGCGGAGGAAACCCATGGGCGAACTTTTCGATCTGACCGGCAAGGTGGCGATCATCACCGGCTCGTCCCGCGGCATAGGCAAGGCCATTGCCGAGCGCATGGCCGAACACGGCGCCAAGGTGACCATCTCCTCGCGCAAGGCGGGCCCCTGCGACGAGGTCGCCGCTGCGATCAATGCCCGCTGGCCCGGCTCGGCCATCGCCGTGCCCGCCAACATCTCGTCCAAGGACGACCTGGCCCGCCTGGTGGACGAGACCCGCAAGGCCTTTGGCAAGGTGGACATCCTGGTCTGCAACGCCGCCTCCAACCCCTATTACGGCCCGATGAGCGGCATCAGCGACGAGGCCTTCCGCAAGATCCTGGAAAACAACATCATCGCCAATAACTGGCTGGTGAACCTGGTCTCGCCGGAAATGGTCGAGCGCAAGGACGGGGCGATCATCATCGTGTCGTCCATCGGCGGCTTCCGCGGCACGGCGGTGATCGGCGCCTACGCCATCTCCAAGGCGGCGGACATGCAGATGGCCCGTAACCTCGCCCAGGAGCTGAGCCCCCACAACATCCGCATCAACTGCATCGCGCCGGGCCTGGTGAAGACCGACTTCGCCCGCGCCCTGTGGGACACCCCCGAGGCCGAGATCCGGTCGTCGGCGGGTACGCCCCTGCGCCGCCTGGGCGAGCCCGACGACATTGCCGGCGCAGCGGTCTTCCTGGCCTCCAAGGCCGGCGGCTGGATGACTGGCCAGACGGTGGTGGTGGACGGCGGCTCGACGAGCTGAGGCGTCAGGCGCCGGTCGCGCCCAGGGACAGGTCGCGGGCCCGGGCCAGCCGCATCGCGGCTTCGTCCAGCACGTCATCGGCCTTGGCGAAGCACAGGCGCAGCACCCGGGTGACGGCCTCGGTCTCGTAGAAGGCCGAGACCGGGATGGCGGCGACGCCGGCCTGGGTCACTGCCCGCAGGGCGAAGGCCCGGTCGTCCTCGTCCACGCCGGAGCCGGGCAGGTCCACGGTGAGGAAGTAGGTGGCCTGGGAATGGGCGACCACGAAGCCCTCGCGGCGCAGGGCTGCGGCCAGCCTGTCGCGGCTGGCCTGCAGGCGCGCCGGCATCTGGGTGAACCAGTCCCCCGGCGTCTCCAGGCCAAAGGCGACGGCGGACTGGAGGTTGGGCGGAGTGGTGAAGGTCAGGAACTGGTGGGCCCGGGCCAGGGCCGGCGACAGGGCGGGACCGGCGCACAGGAAGCCCACCTTCCAGCCGGTGAGGCCGAACATCTTGCCCGCCGAGCCGATCTTGACCGCCAGGTCCGCCATGCCGGGCAGGGCGATCAGGGGCCTGTGCACGGCACCGTCAAACACCAGCTGTTCCCAGACCTCGTCGCAGATCACCGGGATGGACCTCGCCCGGCAGGCGGCCGCCAGGAGCTCCAGGTCCTCTTGGGGGACCACGACCCCCGTGGGGTTGACCGGCGTATTGAGGATCACCGCCCGGGTCCGGGGGGTGAAGGCGGCTTCCAGCTGTCCGGCGGTCCAGCGCCAGTCCGGCGGCGCCAGGGTCACGAATCGGGGAACGCCCCCGGCCCGGCGCACCAGGGGGGCGTAGGCGTCGTAGGCCGGCTGGAAGAGGATGACCTCATCGCCCGGCTCCACCAGGGCCAGGATGGCGCAGGCCAGGGCCTCGGTGGCCCCCGAGGTGACGGTGATCTGGGTGTCGGGATCGAAGGACAGGCCCTGGGTGCGGGCGTAGTGGGCGGCCACGGCCCGGCGCAGCTCGGGCAGGCCCCGGGAGGCCGGATACTGGTTGTAGCCGTGCAGGACGGCCTCGGCCGCCGCTCGTCGAAGGGCCTCGGGGCCGGGGTCGTCGGGAAAGCCCTGGCCCAGGTTGAGGGCCCCGTGGGCCCGGGCCAGCCCCGACATCTCGTCGAAGATGGTTGGTGGCATGCCCATGTAGAGCGGGTGAACCATGGCTGTCCTCCCGGCGGGTGCCGGGACCCTAGTCGACCCGGACGCGCTTCTTGCGGAAGCTCGGATTGAGCACCTGCTTGCGCAAGCGGATGGACTTTGGCGTGACTTCCACCAGTTCGTCTTCCTCGATGTAGGCGATGGCCTGTTCGAGGGTCATGCGGCGGGGGGGTGTCAGGCGGACAGCCTCGTCCTTGCCGGAGGCGCGGACGTTGGTCAGCTGCTTGGCCTTCATCGGATTGACGTCCAGGTCGTCGGCCCGGGAGTTCTCGCCGATGATCATGCCCTGGTAGGTCTTTTCACCGCCGCCGACGAACATCACGCCCCGGTCCTCGAGGTTCCACAGGGCAAAGGCCGCCGTCTCGCCGTCGGAGTTGGAGACCAGTACGCCCTTGCGGCCGGCGTCGATGGGTCCCTTGTAGCCCTCATAGTGCGAGAAGACCCGGTTGAGCACGCCGGAGCCCCGGGTGTCGGTCAGGAACTCGCCCTGATAGCCGATCAGGGAGCGGGACGGGGCCATCAGGGTGATGCGGGTCTTGCCGGCGCCCGAGGGGCCCATGTCCTTCAGCTCGGCCTTCCGGGCCGATAGCTTCTCGATGACAATGCCGGTGAACTCTTCGTCCACGTCGATCACCACCTCCTCGATGGGCTCCAGCCGCTCGCCGGTCTCGGCGTCGGCCTGGAAGACCACCCGGGGGCGGCTGATGGACAACTCGAAGCCCTCGCGGCGCATGCCCTCGATGAGCACGCCCAGCTGGAGTTCCCCCCGGCCGGCCACTTCGTAGGCATCCTTGTCGGAGGACTCCGTCACCCGGATGGCGACGTTGGACTGGGCCTCCTTGAGCAGGCGGTCGCGAATCACCCGGCTTTGGACCTTGTCGCCCTCCCGGCCTGCGAGGGGGCTGTCATTGACCGAGACGGTCATGGAGATGGTGGGCGGGTCAATGGGCTGGGCGGGCAGGGCCTCGGTGACCTCTATGGCGCAGAGGGTATCGGCCACCGTGGCCTTGGCCAGGCCGGCGATGGCGACGATGTCGCCCGCCTCGGCGTCCGTGATGGGCTGGCGCTTGAGGCCGCGGAAGGCGAGCACCTTGGTGATCCGTCCCCGCTCAATCTCCTGCCCGTCCCGGGACAGGGCCCGGATGGCGAGGCCGGGGATGGCCTTTCCGGAGTCGATCCGGCCGGTCAGGAGGCGGCCCAGGAAGGGGTCGTTCTCGATCAGGACCGAGAGGATCCGGAAGGGGGCCTCGGTCCGCTGGCTGGCCAGCGGCGGCGGCACGTGGCGCACGATCAGGTCGAACAGGGGCGCCAGGTTGTCGTTCGGCTTGCTCATGTCGAGGGTGGCCCAGCCGTTCTTGCCCGAGGCGTAGATATGCGGGAAGTCCAGCTGCTCGTCGGTGGCCCCTAGGGCGGCGAAGAGGTCGAAGGCGTCGTTCAGCACCTTGTCGGGGTCGGCGTGCGGCCGGTCCACCTTGTTCAGGCAGAGGATGGGGCGCAGGCCCATCTTGAGGGCCTTGCCGAGGACGAACTTGGTCTGGGGCATGACCCCTTCCTCGGCGTCGACCAGCAGGACGCAACCGTCCACCATGCCGAGGATCCGCTCCACCTCACCGCCGAAGTCGGCGTGGCCAGGGGTGTCGATGATGTTGACCCGGGTCTCGCCGGCCTCGCCGTCCCAGAGCACGCTGGTGCACTTGGCGAGGATGGTGATTCCCCGTTCGCGCTCCTGGTCATTGGAGTCCATGGCGCGTTCGACGGTCGCCTCGTTCGCGCGGAAGGCACCGGACTGGGCGAGAAGTTGATCGACCAGGGTCGTCTTCCCGTGGTCGACGTGGGCGATGATAGCGATGTTGCGAAGTTGCATGATGATCTTATCTGTGGAAGCGGCGGCTTGTAGGGGTTTCCGCGCTCCAGCGCCACCCGCCCCGGACAGTTCCGTCAGCGGAAGGCGTTCATTGTGCGGCGCAGCATCGCAATGGCGCACATTTGTTTCAAATTTGCGACGGATCTGAGGATCATTGCTGTTTTTTTAGGATCCAGGCCCGAAAAAAGAAATCGTATGCCCTTGAACTTTGGTGCAGTGCAATCTAAGTTCGCAACCGTGAGGCGTCTTCGGCGCTTCTGCCCTTCCTGGGCGTTTCCTCCCTAATTTAACTGCCGCGCCCCAACCGGCGCGGCTTTTTTTTGTGCGTGCGTCCAGGAGAGTCGCGATGGGGCGCGTCTTCAGCCCTTCAGGAGGAGACGCCAGTCGGTCTCTGCCAGGCGGGCGATCACCCGGCCCAGGGTCTCGCGCAGGCGACCAAAGCCGGCGGTGGTCTCAAGCCGCGCCTCGTCCAGGTAGAGGCCCCGGTTGATCTCGACCTGCAGGGCGTGGGTCTGGCGATCGGGCCGGCCGTAATGCTCAGTGGTGTAACCGCCGGCGAAGGGCGCATTCCGGGCCGTCCGATAGCCCGCCTCGCCCAGCAGTCGCTCGACAAGCGCTGTCAGGGCCGGGCTGCAGGCGCCGCCGAACCGGTCGCCCAGGACGAAGTCCACCCCCGGCGCCGCGGACTGGGGCATGGAGTGCCAGTCGATCAGGACCGCGAAGCCGTGGGCCGTCCGCGCCCGGGCCAGCAGGCGCGTCAGGCCGTCGTGATAGGGCCCGTGCAACCGGGAGATGCGGGAAAGGCCTTCCTCCAGGCTGAGCCGCCGGTCGTAGATCTCCGCTCCGCCCGAGGCGACCCGGGCCACCACGCCCAGGCCGGCCGCCACCCGGGGCGACAGGGCGTTGGCCTCGGCGGGCAGGACCCCAGCGAACAGTTGCGGGTCCAGCTCAGTCGGGTCGCGGTTCACGTCGAGGTAGGCCCGGGCGGTCAGGGCGCAGATCACCGGCACCCCGAAGGCGGGCGCCTGGCCGATGAGGTCGTCGACCCGTGCGTCCTCGCTGCGGCGGATACGCAGGGAGTCGAGGGCAGGGTTCATATCGTCCGGATAGAGCCGCCCGGAATGGGGTGAGGCGAAGACCAGCGGCGTCGCCATCGCCCCCGTGCCGCCTTCGGGCCAGCGGATGTCGAAGGCTGTGGACATCTGTGGATTGGCGGCGGACAGGCTCATGCGGCTATATGAGCCCCTCTTGCATCCCCGGGTCAAACCGGCTTGAGGTGTGAAGGCGCGGAGGCCGCGCAAGGACGATCCATGCCCCGAATCCTCTTCGCCGAAGACGACGACTCCCTCCGGGGCTTCCTGGCCCGCGCCCTGGAGCGCGCTGGCCATGAGGTCGAGGCCTGCGCCGACGGGGAGGAAGCGGCCGAGCACATCGACCGGGACTGGGACCTCCTGCTCACCGACATCGTCATGCCCGGAATGGACGGGATCGAACTGGCCCGCCTGGCCGCCGACCGGCATCCGGGCCTGCGGATCATGTTCATCACCGGTTTTGCCGCCGTGGCCCTCAAGGCTGCGGAGACCGCCCCGCCTGGCGCCCGGGTCCTGGCAAAGCCGGTCCACCTGCGCGAACTGGTGGTGGAGGTCGACCGGATGCTGGCGGCCTGAGCCTTGGCGGTCCGGGTCTTTGGCCGCTTGCACAGGGCCCGCCCCGCCGGTATATCCCCGCCTCCGCTTCCCGACCGGGAAGCCGACCCCGGACGTGTAGCTCAGCGGTAGAGCACCTCGTTGACATCGAGGGGGTCACAGGTTCGATCCCTGTCACGTCCACCATTTTCCATGAAAATCCGCGCCCGCGTCGGCCTGGCGTTCCCGGCTGGCGAACGCCTGTGCGCCGCATTGCGACTGAGGTTGCACTAGATTTTCGAACGATAGGTATGATTCATTTATATAGCATCCATGATTATCCTATTTTCATAGGCGGATAGGATTAAATTATCTCGTAATACAGGCATCCTTCTTGATTATTCTCTAGAATAAGAATGCGAAACAACCGAGATAAACCACGCCTTCACAAAGCTTCGAGACTATGCGAGCCTCCTTTCAAATACACCCTTGAATGCGTCGAGAAGAGGGTGGGGGGGGCAGTAAATGGCGGGGATCGAGGCTCAGGACTGGCCAGCCGTCATGGATTCGGTCACCCCGGAATCCCTGGGGGAATGGGCCTTCGGATCCCAGGCCTGGATCGAGGCGGGGCGTGAGGTCCTGCAGCAGCTGGTCGTCGAGGCTGGCCCTGTCCTGGCCTCGGCGCCCCGGGTCGTCCTCTGTGAGGTGGCCCACAATCCGCCGGCCCACCTGCATCCCGACGGCCCCTTCGCCTGGTGGGCGGAGATCGAGGGCGGACAGGTCCGGGTCGGTGAGGGGGTCCGTACCGAGGCCGACTGCACATTCCGGGTCGAGGCGGATCACTCGGTGCTCAGCAATCTCGCCCGGCTCCTGTACCGGGGCTCCGACCCCGTCCGCCTTGAGGCGGCCCGGGACCGCCTGGGCCGGCTGACCCGGTGGAAGGTCTCGGGCACCCTGCCCGACCACCCTGGGCTCTTGGCCGTCCTCCGCCAGTTCCATGACGCCATGGCGCCCCTGACGCTGCCCCGGCTGACCTTCATGACACCGGAATGGGTGGGCCTGGCCCGCACCCTCCTGACCCGCCGGGCAGCCTCGCCGAAGTATGCTCCGGGGATCGCCAGCCTGACCTATACCTTCTCCGAGGAATTCATCCGCACGCCGCGCTATGCCTTTCCGGACGGGGCGGCTGGCGGCTTCTGGGTGCGCGTGGAGGCGGGCCGGCTGACCGTCGGCGCCGGCGCCCTGCCCCCCGACCTCGGACCGGCCGACACCCTGACCTTTGGCGACTACACGGCGGTCATCCCGGTGGGGCGGACCGTGAATAGCCTGATGACCGAGGCCGAGGCTGCGCAGTCCCAGGCCTATGCCGAGCGGGCCTTCCGGTTCGACAAGGCCCTGGGCCGACGGCCGGTGGATCGCACCTTTCCCTCCGGCCGGGGGCCCATGCCTCCCGAACTGGGGCGCATCTTCCTGCCGTTGCATGATGAACTGTCCAAGCGCACGGCGGGGGACCTGCCGGCTGACTACGATCCGGCCTTCCGGACGGACAGCACGGCTGCCGAGCCCTTCGACCGGGCGCCAGGCTACGACCCCAGTTGGCTGCGGTACGCCGAGGTCGACATCTATGGCCAGTCCCTTGAGCGGGCGCCATGACGGCGATCGACACCGGCGCTGGTACAGCCTGGACCGAGGCTTCCGGCGAGATCCCGCGGCCTTTGCAGACCGATGGGTTGGGCTTCACCCAAATCGCCCGCCTGTTCGTCAGGGCCTGGCCCTTCATCCGCCCGGTCCGCGGGCACGTCCTCGGCTACATGCTGATCGAGGTGGCGAACTTCGCCTGGGGCACCCTCACCGGCATTGTCATCTTCGGGGCCATCTACAATTCCCTCCTGTTATCCGGGCCCGTTACGCCCTTCGTCGCCGGGGTCCTGCGCCTGGACCCCGGGACCTGGGTCCAGGTCGCCCACCTCACGGCGGCCCAGCGCACCCAGCTGGTCGGCGGGATCATCCTCATGGGGGTCGTGGGCACCGCCGTTGGGCAGATGATCGGCCACGCCAACGCCTTCTATCGGATCTGGATCGAACAGCAGATCAACCAGGCCCTCAGGCTGCACGTCATGCGCACCTGGCGAGCCCTGTCCTTGCGTTTCCACGCCCAGAGTAATGCCGGAGAGGCCGTCTTCCGGGTGCTGCAGGACAGCGCGATGGTGACCGGCATACTCAAGTCCCTGGTCCTGGACCCGGCCCTCGCCTGCATCTCCCTGCTGATGGGACTCGCCATCCTGGCCGCCCTAAGCCCGGGACTGGCCCTGGTCGCGGCCCTGGTGAGCGTACCCCTCGTCCTCCTGGTGCGCTGGAGCGCCCCGGCACTGAGACGGGGGTTCGGGTCGGCCCGCGCGGCCAATGCAGCCCTGACCGATTTCGTCCAGGAAAGCATGGAGGGGGTGCGGACTCTGAAGGTTGAGCGGCTCGAGGCCGACCGGCTCGCAGGTTTCCAGGCCCACTCCGCGGCCGCCCTTGCCGCCGCGGGGAGCGCCAGAACGCGACTGATGTTCACCAACTTCGCCGGCTTCTTGATTGGCGCCGCCCCCCTGGTGGCCCTGGAGCTCTACGCCGCCTTCCAGGCCCATCTCCAAGGCCCGACCTTCCTCCATCAGGTGCTGGCAGGCTTCGGCTTTGCAGTGTGGAACCTGGGCGCCCAGGACCAGGCGCGCACGCGGTCCCGGGCCGCCGTGGCCGGGGCCTCGGGCCTCGCCGGTCTCTGGAACGCCGCCCAGGACATGGCTGTGGCCTTGGCGAGGGTCTACCAGATCCTCGACCTCGTCCCCGATATCCGCGACCGCCCGGGCGCGGTTCCCTTCGAAGGCCCGGCACCCACCCTCCGCCTCGAGGGCGTCGGCTTCGGTTATTCGGGGCACCCGGTCCTGGCGGGCGTGGATTTCGAGGTCCGTAAGGGCGAGATCACTGCCCTCCTGGGCCCCACCGGTTCGGGCAAGAGCACCCTGGCCCTGCTGATGCTCCGGCTACTCGATCCCGACCAGGGCCGCATTACACTCGATGGCCAGGACCTGCGGGGCTTCACGGTGGAGTCCGTGCGCCGGGCGACGTCCCTGGGCACCCAGGAGAACTCGCTCTTCAGCGGTACGATCGCCGACAATATCCGGATCGGCCGGCCCGGGGCCTCCGACGCCGAAGTCGCCGAGGCGGCGCGGGTCGCCTGCCTTGACAGCCTGGTCTCCACCTTGCCGGAGGGCTTCCAGACCCCGGTCGGCGGCCGCGCCCTGGAGCTGTCCACCGGCCAGCGGCAGCGGCTCGTGATCGCCCGGGCCCTGCTGAAGGCCACGCCCATCCTGGTGCTCGATGAGCCCACCGCCTCCCTCGATCCCGCCACTGAGCGGACCCTGGTCGACAACCTTAAGGCCTGGGCGAAGGACCGCACGGTGGTCATCATCACCCACCGGATGTCCACGGCCGCCTGCGCCGACCAGGTCGTCATTCTGGACGCTGGCCGGGTGGTGGAGTCGGGTCGACCCGATGACCTTGCCGGAGCCGGCGGCGCCTATAGCCGCTTGTTGTCCTCGGCAGGCCGGGAGGACGCAGCGTGACCGGTCCGGTATCCAGTTCGCCCCTCAGGGTCGCGGCCCAGGCCCTCGCCTATGCCTGGCCCCTGCGGTTCCAGCTGGCCGTCAACGCCCTGTTGCAGATGAGCAGCATCTTCTGGATCCTGGTCCTTCCCTGGCCGGCCAAGGTCATCCTCGACCGGATCGTCCTGGGCGACCAGCCGGCGCCGACCGGCGCGACGACCCCCTTCTTCTTCCGTCCGATCCTGGCCCTGACCGAGGGGCTGGACGCCGCCCAGACCGTGGCGGTCATGGGCCCCCTGCTGCTCCTGATGCTGGTGATGGTCGGTGCCTTCGGTACTGAAGCCGGCCAGAGGACGTCCGCCAGCGGATATCTCGCCGAGGGCCAGGACAGCGCCTCCCGCTCCGAGAATTCCGCCAACGCCATGAATTCCTTGCTCGGCGGCGCCTATGGCCTGTTTGAGGCCCGCTGGCAGCTCTTCGCCGTCCAAAAGCTGAACCACAGGCTGCGCGCCTCGCTATTCGCCCGCTACCTGGCCCAGCCCCTGCACCTTCATTCCGGGCGGGCCGTGGGCGGGACGGTCTTCAGCACCCTCTATGATTCGCCCACAGCGACCGGGGTGGTCTTCAACCTGTGGATCGGCCCGGCGACCTCCCTGGTGAATCTGGTGACCACGATCCTGCTGATGTTCCTGGTCTTCCGGAACGAGCCCTTGGTGGTCTGGTGCGCCCTGGCCGTGGCGCCGCTGAACTTCATCCTCACCCTTGTCTTCGCGGCCCTGGTGCGGCGCTACGCAACCCGGGAACGCGAGGCCGGCGCGGCCCTCACCGCCGTGATCGAGGAGCAGGCGACCAACATCCTGGCGGTCCAGGCCCTGTCTTCCGACGCGGACGCCGAGACCCGGTTCGCCCGGGCCAGCATCCTTGCCTTTAAGCGGTTCCGGCAGGCGGCCCTGGTCGCCATCCTGGGCAGCTTCACCACGACCTTCGTGGGCGCCTCCATGATCTTCGCGGTCCTCTGGTTCGCCGCACCGGCCTTCATCGCAGGCCGGCTGGCACCCGGCGACTGGGTGGTGATCTGGGGCTATTACGGCGCCATCGCCGCGTCGGCGGACTACCTGGGCAAGCTCTGGCTGACCCTGCAACAATATCTGGCGGGCATGGGGCGGGTCTTCGATGTGCTCGAAAGTCCCATCGAGCCGGGGCCCGGTCCCGGCCCGGCGCTGCCGCCCCTCCGCACGAGCCTGACCCTGGACGGGGTGAGCTATGCCTATCCTGGTGGAAAGCTGACCCTTCAGGATGTCCGGCTCGATATCCGCGTGGGCGAGATGACCGCCATCGTTGGGCCCAGCGGCGCGGGCAAGACGACCCTCGCCTTCCTCCTCCCGGGCCTTCTGACCCCCACCAAAGGCCGGCTGCTGGTGGATGGCGAGCCTGTGGGGCCCGACGCCTTGGACAGGCTGCGCCGCCAGACCGCCTTCGTCTTCCAGGAGGCCAGTCTCTTCGATGTCAGCCTGGCAGAGAACATCCGCATGTCCCGGCCCGAGGCGACCGATACCGAGGTCCGCGAAGCCGCTTCGCTTGCCGGGATCCTCGACTTCATCGACACCCTGCCCGAGGGGTTTGCGACCCGCGTTGGGCGGTCAGGATCCCGGCTCAGCCTCGGCCAGAAGCAGAGGGTGGCCATCGCCCGCGCCCTGGTCTCCCAGCGGCCGGTGATCGTTCTCGACGAGCCCACCGCAGCCCTCGACCCCGAGACGGAGCGGCGGCTCGCCGCCGACCTCCTGCAGGCGCGGCGTGACCGCGCTGTGGTGGTGGTCGCCCACCGGCTCTCCACCATCCGGGCCGCCGACCAGATCGTTTTCCTTGAGGACGGTCGCATTCGTGAGACCGGCCGTCATGAAGACCTCGTGGCTGCCGGCGGACCTTACGCCCGCTTCCTTAGCCTTCAGACAACAGAGGTGTCCCTTGATCCCGCCTGACTCCCTCTCCTCGGCCAACCCGGGGCGGCTGATGCTGGTCCTCGGCAGCGGCGTGATCGCCTCCTGCCTCCTGCTCAGCACCCTCTTCGCCTGGGGCATCTACCTTGACCTGAACCTCAAGTCGCGACCCTGCCCGCCCGCGCCGCCGGTGAAGTCCCTCGGGGTCTGAAGGGATCAGGATCTAGCGGCCAATGGCCGCAAGGTTGCGTTCGTGGTCGCTCTTTTCAAGCCGGTAGAGCGCCAGGATGGCAACCGAGCCCGCTGAAAAAAGGGTGACAATCGGCAGGTAGATCCATCCGGCCTGGGTGATCAGGGCCATCGCCTCGGGCCCCGGCTTCGCCTGCTTGGGAAAGGCGACATAGGTCAGGATCAGGCCAGGAATCAGGGCGCTGGCGGAGGCGACCAGCTTCTGGGGAAAGGTGTCGGCTGTCGCGATCAGGGCTTCGGAGCGATGGCCTGTCTTCACCTGTACGTCCTCCACGATGTCGATGACCATCGAGGACATGATGACATAGCCGCCGATCGACGCCACGCCCGAGACGAGCATGGTGCTGCCAAGCACCCAGAGGAGCATGGGCGATCCATTGAGGTCCAGGATGCCGAGCAGCTTCAGGAGGATGGGGCCCTGGGCGAAAACGATGCTGACGAAGAACAGCGTCATCATCGCGCGCCGCTTCGTCCATCGCTTGGCCAGGAAGGGCGCCACGGCAGCGCCGAAGAATTGGAATGGCAGGCCGAGCAGTCCCAGGAAGAGAAGGTCCTGCGGTTTCAACTCCCACAGGAAGGTCTTGAAATAGAGGTCGAAGCCACCGGCGATTCCGGACGACAGGCCCGAGACGATTCCGGACGCCATGGCCACGAGGAAGTTTCGGTTCTTCAGGACACCGGTGAAATTCCTGAACTGACTTCCAAGGTCGAATGCGGTCCGCGCTTCCGGTTGATAAAGCGTGGCGATCCGTCGCCAGGTTCCCAGCGCCATCACCAGGCCTGCGGTCACCACGACGCCGGTGACCGCGAGCGATAGCGGGCCATAGCCATCGGCATTCAACTGGCCGACCGGATGCTCGGCGGTTGAGCGCAGGTACACGCCATAGATCAGGGTGTTGGCGGTCGCGGTTCCCACCGCCGACAACACCCAGCGCCAGCTGAGCAGGACCGTTCGATCATCGTAATCCGGCGCCAGTTCAGCCGCGAGCGCGGAGGCGGGTATCTCGTAGAAACTCCAGATCAGGTTCAACAGCAGGCCCGTCCCGACGATGTAGTAGAACATCTGCTCCGGTGCCCAACCGACAGGGGGATGCCAGCGGAGGTAGATCGCCACCGGCAAGACCAGTAATGCCGCCAGAATGAAAGGATGGCGCCGGCCGAGCTTCGACCGGACCTGATCTGAGGTATGGCCGATCATCACGTCCCAGAAGGCGTCCGCCAGGACTACGATTGAAATGGCGGCCGCGACTGTGGCGGCCGGAACGCCCACGACCTGATTGTAGAAGAACATCGCCAGACCACCCAGGGTCCCGTAGGCGCCATTGGCGATCGCCCCGGCACCGTAGAAGGCCTTTATCCGCTTCGGCAGAACCCGGTGGGAGACGCCCGCCTCCACCGCAGTCAACGCCTCTGCCCCAGGGCCCGACCGGACCGCACACCGGCAGGCGCCCCGTTCGGGTAGGCCACAGGGTCGCTGAAGGGCGCGCGCCCCGTTCGCGCGTCAAGCGTTCTCGGCCGGATCCCGGTATCGCAGGTCATGTGGATGTCCTTCCTATGGCCTTCGATGATGTCCGTCTCTCAAGCCACGACCGTGTCGGCCGAGCGCAACCCGTGATCGAAGGATGAGTGCGCGAGCACTCCCGAGTCTACCTACCGTATCGTCAAATGAAAGATGCGCCATCGGCGCAGCAGGGCTTCTGCTCTCCAGCCTGCATACGGCCTGATGAAAATTCCCTCGCCCTGTCCTATCGGAACAGGATCTAGCGCCCGATGACGCTGATCTCGTTCAGGCCGAGGCCCATCACCACCAAATACGATCGGCGAACAGGGCCTCGAAGTTGCGGTGGTAGAAGTTTTCCCGAAGCGGCTCGCCTATCCCCGCCAGGGTGCGCTCGTAGCGGCCAATGGGGTCGTCCGTGCCCTCGTGGTGCGGATAGTCCGAGGCGAACATCAGCATGTCGCTGGCGCCACTCGTCAGGAGCCAGCCGATGTCCTCGCCGGCGAAGGGCGTCACCTTGACCTGGCGTTGCAGGTACTCGGAGGGCAGGAGGGTCAGGTGGCCCAGGTCCTGCAGCCGGCGGAAGGCGCGGAAGGACTGGTCCAGGTGCTTCAGAAATGACACCACCCAGGAGGCGCCCAGCTCCACCACGGCGATGCGCAGGCGGGGAAAGCGCTCGAGCACGCCATCGAAGATCATGGCTGACAGGAAGACCTGGGCCTCGAAGGGCATGCCCATATAGCTGACGGCGTCGGTGGGGGCGTCGCCGGTGCGGTGGATGGGTGTCTCCCGGCCGTTGTTGAACACCGCCTGCGGCACGGGCTCGTAGGGCGCGCCGGTGGCGCCGATGTGCAGGGTAACGGCCAGGCCCAGGTCCTGAATCCGCGCCCAGACCGGGTCGTAGGCCGGATGGGTGAAGCCCATGCCCCCGGGTGGCGGCAGGGAGTCGACCAGAACGGCGGGCAGGCCGAGGGCGGCGATGGTTTCGACCTGGGCGAGGGCGGAGTCCGGGCCTTCGGCCAGGCGGAGATAGCCCACCCCGCCCATCCGCTTGTCCGCGCCACAGAAGTCCGCCAGGCCCCGGTTCAGGGCCTGGATCCCGCCGGCCAGCACCTCGGGATCCGTGGCGGCGATCACCTGGTTGAAGGCCTCCGTCGGGAAGACGAGGTAGGCGCCAAAGCCCATCAGGTCGTTGGCCCGCTTGCGCTCCGCGCCGTCGAAGGCGCCCAGGCCATGCCAGCCCTTGAACTTCATGGACATGAAGTCCGCCTCGGCCTCAGCCCGCAGGATCGCATCGACGCGGCGCGCCTCGGCCCGGGCGACTGCATCGGCGGCCAGGGCCCGGACCCGGGCGTCCTTGCCCGCGAAGGGGACGAGGCGGGGCCGGATGTCCGGATCGGCGAAGGCCGAGAGCCAGTCCGCGTGCTCCATCATGTGGGTGTCGGCGTCGAGGATGAGCGGCCGGTGGGCGTAGGGCATTTGGCTTCCTCCAGCCTGGCGGTCTTGGGCGGCACCTGGACGGCCAGAGTGTTCCCTTAAAACGCCCGGCTTGAAAAGCCGCAGATCAAGTCTCGCGAACCTTGCCCGCCACCGCCTCGGCGGCCCGGTCGAGTTCTGGGCCGGTGACGGTGGTGAGATCAATGCGGCCAAGCTCCGGCCGCTCGTGCTGGCGGGAAGAGCGGCGGTAGGCCGGGTCATAGTGGGTCTCGACGAGGTCGAGGGCCACGGGCTCAAGGTCGCCGGCCTCCAGCCGGGCCCGCCATTCGGCCAGGCGCCGGGCACCGGGCTTGCTGGGCAGGCGGGAGAGGAGGGCCATCAGGGCCTCCACGTCCCCGGCGGTCTCGGCGTAGACCCCGGCGAGGTAGGCGGCGCGGGCCTCGGGGGCGGCTTCCAGGCGGATCGAGGGGGCCTGCGACATGGCGGTCCAGATCGCGGGGGGCACCATGCGCTCGCCCACCTTGCTGGACTCCGCCTCGATCACCACGGGCCGGGCGGGATCAAAAGCCTCCAGGGCGCCGAGGAGGCGGCTCTCGAACATCTTCTGGGCCGGCTGGGGACGGCCGGGCAGGGCGCCGAGCAGGGAGCCCCGGTGCTCGGCCAGACCCTCCAGGTCCAGGACCTGGACCCCCAGGCCGGGCAGTCGCCGCAGGACCTCAGTCTTGCCCGATCCCGTCGGTCCGTCGAGCACCACGGCCCGGAAGCCAGGAGGCGAGTCGTAGAGCCGGGTCGTCACCTCCCGGCGATAAGTGCGGTAGCCGCCGGCCAGCACGCCGACCCGCCAGCCTACCTGGGACAGGATGTGGGCCATGGCCCCCGACCGCATGCCACCACGCCAGCAGTAGACGAGGGGCCGAAAGCCGCCGGGCTGGTCGGCCAGGGCGCCCAGGAGATGGCCGCCGATGTTCCGCGCCACATAGGCGCCGCCGACCTTGCGGGCCAGGAAGCGCGACTGCTGGACGTAGAGGGTCCCAACCTCAGCCCGCTCGGCGTTGTCGAGGACCGGCAGGTTGACCGCGCCGGGCACGTGGTCCTCGGCAAACTCGCCGGGACTGCGCACGTCGATCACCATGTCGAAGCGCGCCCGCGTCCCGGCGTCGGCGGCGTCGACGGTCTCGGGCCCGCTCATCGGGCGGGCCCCTTCCGGCCGGAGGGGAAATGGCGGTCGCAGGTCATGGGGCGCTGGTATACACCCGCCCCGGGACAGTCTGAACAGGAGGCTCGGGGCATGGCGGAATCCGCGACAGGAACGCAGGGGCCGGTGCGCCTGACCAGCCTGGCCCATGGCGGTGGATGCGGGTGCAAGATCGCCCCCGGCGTCCTGCAGCAGATCCTGGCCGGTGCCCCCCAGGCCGCGCCCTTTGCCAACCTGATGGTCGGGACCGAGACCTCGGACGATGCGGCCGTCTGGCGCCTGAGCGACACCCAGGCCCTGATCGCCACCACCGACTTCTTCATGCCCATGGTGGACGATCCCCGGGACTTTGGCCGTATCGCCGCCGCCAATGCCCTGTCCGACGTCTATGCCATGGGCGGCAGGCCCATACTGGCCCTGGCGATTGTGGGCATGCCCATCAACGTCCTGCCGGTGGAGACTATCCGCGGCATACTGGCGGGGGGATCAGAGATCTGCGCCGAGGCGGGAATCCCCGTCGCCGGCGGCCACTCCATCGACAGCCTTGAGCCCATCTACGGCCTGGTGGCCCTGGGCCTGGTCCATCCCGACCGGGTCATGACCAACCGCGCCGCCCGGGCGGGGGATGAACTGATCCTCGGCAAGGCCCTGGGTGTGGGCGTGCTGTCCGCCGCCTTCAAGCAGGGCCGGCTGGACGCCGAGGGCTATGCCGCCCTGGTGGGCTCCGCCACCCGGCTCAATACGCCGGGACCGGACCTTGCGGCTATGGATGGCGTCCACGCCATGACCGATGTCACCGGCTTTGGCCTCCTGGGGCATGGGCTGGAAATGGCCCGGGGGGCGGGCCTGACCCTTGAGATCGACCCCCTGGCGCCCCGGCTCCTGCCCGGGGCGGAGGCCCTGGCCCGGGAGGGCGTGCGTACGGGCGCCAGCGTGCGCAACTGGGACAGCTACGGCGCCGACGTCCGGGGCGCCGAAGACCTGGACACCTGGCGGCGGGACCTGCTCAGCGATCCCCAGACCAGTGGCGGCCTGCTGGTCGCGGCTGCGCCGGAGGCTGCCGGGGCGGTCCTGGCGCACTTGCGGGCTGCAGGCTTCGACGCCGCCCGGGTGGGCCGCTTTGCCGAGGGGCCGGCGCAGATCCGGCTGGTACCCGGCGCCTGAGCCCTCAGCCGAGGTCGAGGACTTCGGCCACCTGGGGATCGGCCAGGACCTCCGCCGGCGGACCGCACGCCAGGATTCGCCCGGTGTCCATCACCGCCAGGCGATCAGCAAGGCCGGCGGCCGCCTCCAGGTCGTGGGTGACGAGCAGGATGGGCGGGCCCTTGGCCTGCCGCAGGGCGGAAAGCTGGTCACGCACCCTTCGCCGGGAGCGGCGGTCCACCGCCGACAGGGGCTCGTCGAGGAGCAGGACCGAGGGCCTGCGCGCCAGGGCCCGGGCCATGGCCACCCTCTGTTGCTGGCCGCCGGAGAGGTTGGCCGGCTTGCGGTCCTCCAGGCCCGCGAGGTCCAGGTCCGCCATCAGGCGGCGGGCGGCCTC